>Ga0098038_1000852_pt1 | contig 13317 bp, 15 predicted proteins | sample 5B_taG_FD_75051 | JGI IMG/M metagenome (GOLD analysis project Ga0098038, IMG submission 75051) | Marine viral communities from the Subarctic Pacific Ocean - 5B_ETSP_OMZ_AT15132_CsCl metaG | ecosystem: Environmental > Aquatic > Marine > Oceanic | place: Pacific Ocean | collected 2015-01-08 | reverse complement strand
TTGTTTTTCTATTTCATCTGATAAAGTTTTTATTCCAGCTTTTAACCACTCATAATTAAAATCAACTCTATCATCTGGTATTCTTGTTATACCCTCATATTTTTCATCGTGTGGTGTTTGAATTGGAACAAATATAATTTCCGAATGACTTACAACATCCTCCACAGATTTTATTTCAATATTACTTTTGTCTAAATAATCTTGAGCCCATATTTCTTTGTAAGGAAGTTTTTTACTTCTCACTGTGTTTTGTACAGTTTCACTTATATCATAACCAATCACATTGTGACCTTTAGACTCCACAGCTAAAGCACAAGGTAATCCTAATTTACCCAATCCTATAAATCCTACATTCATTTTATCTTTTCTCCTGTGTTTTTGTAATAATGTTTCATTATTCTTAATTTAGAATATACAACATTTTGTGTATATAAGTCAAGCCTTTTATGACTGACTATTTGATATTAATATATGGATTTTTAAAATCAATAACCCGTAAAGCCTTTATTAATTCATCAATACCATCTTCTAATGTTATTTTAGTAGAAAATCCTAATTTATTAATTTTATCATAACTAACGACATAATCTCTTTTATCAGCGTCTTCACCTATTTCTTCAAAGTGTATGAAAGCATCTGTTTTTAATCTTATCATATTACAAACTTCTTCTTTACTATAATTCATTGAATCATCTCCAACATTATATACATTATCAATCATTTCTTCTAAATTTTTAATTGCAAAAATAAAGGATTCAGCTATATCTGAAACATGGATAAATGTCCTCATGAAATCTTTTTCATAAACAACTAAATACCCATCCCTTAAACATTTATTGGCAAAATCGTTTATCAATAAATCTAATCTAAGTCTTGTAGATACACCAAATGCAGTTGCAAATCTATAAGCTATTACATTTCCTCTATCTATCAACATCTTCTCCGCATCAGTCTTTGTTTCCGCATATAAACTCAAGGGATTCAATGGCGTTTCTTCAGTACATATATCATCTACCTTTCCATAATTACTACCTGTTGAACCATATAAAATGATTTGTTCAGGTGATGTAACATCTATTATATTTTGTGTACCCATAACATTTACATTTTTAGCTAACTCTGGATTACCTTCACACGCTGGAAACCCAACTATTGCAGCTAAATGAATTATGATGTCTTTGTGTTTAACAACTTCTTCCAAATCCGACTTGATTGTTATGTCACCTTTAACAAAATTAAAATTTACATCTCTAAAAAAGGATAACAACTGATTTCCCCCATGCATCAAATTATCAAGAACTGTGACTTCGTGACCTTCCTCTAAAAGTCTTGGTATTAATGAAGTGCCTATGTAACCAGCACCCCCAGTTACCAATATTTTCTTTTTTACCATATTTTTATCCTCCCTAAAATTATATCTTTAAACATTAACCAATCTGACAGTTTAGCATATAATGGATTATTAAATGCTGCTGGTGTATTCTTTTCAAAAAAATAATGTCCACTCCAAGCGAATGGATAAATCACAAATGGAATCAATGGAATCAAAAACCAATACCAATTGTATAATACAACTATTGTAAATAGTATTGTTGTCCATTGTCCTACGAAATGTAGTAATCTACACTTTGGATGTTTGTGTAGTGTTAAATAATATGCATAGTATTCTTTTATTGACATATCCATTTCTCCAATTTAGAACAAACTTGCTTTTCTGTATATAAATAATGTCCTTCTTTACCCCAATATTTAGAATGTATTGTTCTCATATCTTCATTAATAAGTGGTATATCATCCGAAATATCAATATTACATGAAAACATTTCTAAAACTTTTTTAAAATTAATAGGTGTTGATGTTAAATTTATAGTGTTTAAATTATTTTTTAACACAATTTCAACATCATTCCATATATCATCCAAATGATAATATTGAAAAGTACTATTAATATGTGGTAAATATTTAAAATTATTATTCTTTAAATCATATAAATGATTTTTCTTTAACCCTTCACCAAAAAGGCTAGGTAGTCTTACTACAGAAACATTTTCATAATTATTTATCAAATAATTTTCTAAATACAATCTATTCCTACCGTATGCATTGTCAGCTGGATTATCATAAACAGCTATAGTAGATATTAAAACTAATTTATTAAACTTAATCGTATCTAAATCTTTAATCAATTTGACTATCTGTAAATAATCTTCTTTTGGATTTTTGTTAGCTTTCCATTTCATACTACTGACACCAGCACATACTACTAAATCAAACTTATTATTTCTAATGTTCGATATATTTTTGGAATTATACAACCTATCAAAGTTATTTTGTTTTAAAATATTAGAACCAACAAAACCAGTATGTCCGATTAACGCGTTCATACTAAATCATATTCCTTAATAGCACTTATTATTCTATCCACATCAGAGTCAGTTAAATCATAATGTATTGGTATTAAAATAACATCCTCATCAACTCTTTTTAAATTTGGTAAATCACACATACCACCAAATATATCATAAACATCATTTCTTCTATTATTTACATTAACTTGTATACCTCTATCCCACATAAATTCTGCAAAATGTTCTCTATTAACCACATGGATTGGAAATATTTGATAATTTGGTGTCCAATAATCTTTATAATCTATAAGTTTAATTTTAGACAATGATGAAAATTCTTTCCTATACAACTCTCCAATTTTTCTTCTTTTAGTTAAAGGAACATCTAAATAATCTATAGCAGTACAAGCTAATGTAGCAGTTATGTCATTCATATTAGATTTAAACCCTAATCCATTTGGTGGGTGTGGTAATGGATCTAACTTACTCGTTTTTTTAGCGTCTCTGTCAATACCATACCATGTCTGCTTTTTCAATCTTTCATATATCTTTTCATCAGTAGTTGTTACTACACCACCATCTCCACAAGTTACAATCTTGACACATTGAAATGAGAATGTTGCAATGTCTCCAGTCGAACCAATTGGATTACCTTTATACTCTGTAGCCATTGCATGAGCACTATCTTCAATTATTGGAAGATTGTGTCTTTTAGCTACATCTCTAAGTTCATCTAAATCAACAGGATTACCAGCATAATGAACACACATAATAGCTTTAGTTTTATCTGTAATTTTCTCTTCTACACTTTTTGGGTCAATATTCAAAGTATCATATTGAATATCAGCAAAAACTGGTTTAGCACCAATTTCTAAAATGGAAGTATTAGTAGCTATAAAAGTATATGGTGTACTGACAACCTCATCCCCTTTACCAACACCTAAAGCTCTTAAAGCTATTTTTAATGCGGCTGTTCCACTCATACACGCTGTAGCATATGGAGCATTAAATCTTTTACAAATTTTTTCTCTAAATTCTTTTTCTTTTTTACCTGTATTAATCCATCTAGAATTTAAAGTTTTTGTAACTTCAGTTGATGCGTTATTTGGTATACAAACACCCCAACATCTTATAATATTCTCTTCCATCTTAAAATCTTTATTTTCCATTTACAGAACCTCCTTATAATATTCTACTGTTTTATCTATACCATCTTGGTGATTAAAAAATTTATATTCATTAAAAACTTTCTTAAAATTATCAGCACCCAATATTTTAATTGGAGCACCATCTTGATAATCTGTATTGAAAGTCAACTTACCATCATATCCAATTGAGTTTGAAATACATTCAGCAGTTTCAGCTATTGAAAAACCCTCACCTTGTGCAATATTTAATGGATTAATGATACTTTGACCATTTTTAACTGCATCTATCATTATTTTACAGACATCTTCAACATATATCCATTCTCTTATAGGTTTTCCAGTACCCCATATCTCAAATTCAGAATCATTGTTTTCTACAGCACCTAACATTCTAATTATCATACCATTCAAAGCATGAACTTTATTGGGGTTTGTACTATCTCCAGGACCATATATACCCGAAAACATTAAATTTATACTTTTAATATCATATTGCATATTATAACATTTTGAAATATAATATAATACTCTTTTAAAATTACCAAATGAAAATACTGACTCGTGAACCTCACCACTCAACCAATTTTCTTCCTCTTGAATGTTATCTCCTTCGGCATAACAACAATTAGAAAATGGATTAACAATTGTTGCATTTGGAAAATAATTTAAAACAAACTTATATAAATTCAAAGATATAAGACTATTATCCGATATAACATCTGCAGCTTTTTCTGTAACATAATGTACACTACCAACATTAGCTGCACAATTAAATATAACATCTATTTCTGAAATATCTTTTAGATGTTTACAAATACTATTATAATCTCTTAAATCACAAACATCTCTCGATAATTTAAATATATTATAAGGTTGGTTTTCTAAAAAATTAGTTAAATTTTTACCCAAAAAACCTGTATGTCCTAAAATCAAAATATTTTTCATAATACTTCCTTAATAAAATTCCTAGTTCTAACCCATTCAGTTTCATCATAATCTTGACAAGAAACCGCTATAGCTTTTTTATTATATTTTTTTGTCACTTCTTCAAACCAAGATAACTTTTTCTGCATATCATCTAACAATATAAAATTGGTAGATGGACAATAGTATAATGATAAATCTGTGATACCTGTAGCAGCTCCAATCATCAAATTACAATGACTAACTAAATTAATAAATTTCTTTACATCAAAAAACTTCTTCATATTAAAACTAATCAAGTAGGGATTATCTGGATACTCATACTTAACTAAATCATCAACAATAACAAGTTTTCTTTTATTTTTAATATATTCATTACATATATTAATAAATAATTTATGATTTAAGTAACCAAATCCGGGTGCTCCTTCATCACCTTTACCAACAAATACATTTTCATTTTTACGAGTCTTCCAACTGTTTTTTACAAAAATTATATCATAATCATCTTCTATCAACCTATCAAATTTTTTCTCAGGAACTTTAGACAAATCCCATCTCCAAGACCAATTATTTCTACCCCCAGCACCATAGGTACAATTTGTAGGTATGTATAAATCTCCTATTTCACCAGAAGCATAAATATATGGTTTTGTTGCATTTGGATATAATCCATATTCCCAAGTTGTTGTTCTTCCAATTGAATGTAATGTGTTTTTAAAATCATACTTTGAAATAATTTCATCAAATTTATCCTCATCAAAACATTTAACTGTATTCCAAAATGCTATACCCTTATCTTTAATTTTATAAAAATTTTGTTTTAACAAATCAGATTCTTGATTATTAACATATGCTCTACTAGTATCAGTAAAACCATTCAATACTATAAGTTCGTCTACCTTATCCTCATAAAATATTTCATGTCCTAAAAAACAAACTCCTATAGTTTTTCCTTTAATTTTATTAAAAAAATCTTCAAATAATTCATTAAAAAAGTGAGGAAGCCAACCATATTCATGCCAAAAGTATCCAACAAAATTACAATTTTCTGTGTCTTGTGTTGATAAATAATTATCTAATTCTGAAATAGATGAAATGTGTTTTATCATTTATTTTCTTTCCTATATATTGGTATTTCCACCATTTTATGTAAATTAGTTTTCCTATGTTCATCATAAATATCCAATGTATTTTTCTGTTCATCTGTTAGTTCTGAACCATTTCCTTTATATTCCATTGCCCATTCAAGTTCATCATAGGATACACCCAATTGATCCTCATCTGTCCTTCCGTCATCCCACAGTCCATCAGTTGGTCTTGCATTAAGAATATCATCAATAATTCCAAGTTCTCTACCCAATTCATAAACTTCTGATTTCATCAAATCTGCAATTGGACTAATATCAACTCCTCCATCTCCATACTTAGTAAAAAAACCGACACCAAAGTCTTCAACTTTGTTGCCTGTTCCAGCAACTATACCACTTGAACCACCAGCAATTAAGTACAATGTAGACATTCTGATTCTAGCTCTTGTGTTAGCTAAAGATAATTTTGAATGAAATTTACTTGGGGTTTCAATTAAGAATTTATCATAGATACCACTTAACTCTACATTAACTTGTTCAACATTTGGATATCTTTCTTTTAACCACTCACAATGATGTATACCTCTTTCTGTTTCCTCTGGATTTTGGTGAATTGGCATTATCGTAACTATAGTTTTTTTACCTGTCATAGCACATAATGTTGAAGTAACTGCTGAATCAATCCCACCTGATATTCCAACTACGAATGTTTCTAAATTATTTTCTTCTAAATAATCATTTAACCAATTTGATATTTTATTTTGTAATTTCATTTTTTGTTTCCTCTATAAAATTTTCTATGTGTATTAAATACATTTTTGGATTAAAATTAGATGCACCTATAGCTAACAAGGAATCATGATGAAACATAACATCACATTTTGAAAGTAATTGTGCTTCTATTAAGGCTTCTTCCCCTATTTCAGCTCTTTTGTCTGGCATAAATTGATTTTCTGATTTATTCCACCCAACTTCTTGAACTTGGTGATATGGTTTTCCATTTATATAATAATTATCAGTTCTACAACAAGAATAGGATTTAACATTTTCAAAAGAATCTTTCATAAATGATATAGCTTCTTTTGTATCTGAAGCGACATATATTACATAATCTTTTATGTCGTTATCACTCAAATATTTTTTTACACAATTTTTATAGTATTGTAAATTTACATTGTCTTTATGATATAATTCTTTCGCCCCTCTTCCACCTCTTAAATGAACCGCTATTTTTAAACCTTCATCCTTTAAATTTTCATCATAAAAATCATCTATTTTTTTAACTATGTTTGGTTTTATTATGATGTACTTATCAATAAGTCTTTTTGCTTCTTTTCTCCAATAATCATCAACAACATTCCAATCAGGTTTAACTCTTAATCCACTTGTCTTAATATTTCTGTAACCGAAGTTTTGAGGTATTTCCTTTAACAAAAATTCATTAAAATTTTCTTTAACCTCCGATGAATTATTATATTTAGTATTCATTTGTTCAAAATAATATTCCCAAACATTATTGCTACCATTGTAACCATTTTTTGAATAGTATTGAGATTCTCTACCCCATTTTATTATCGGTTCATAACCATTCTGTTCACACCATCTTAAATTATCTAAAACTTGCAAAAAGGATGAAAAAAATCCCCATTGATTACATTTTTCTATTAAAACTTTATTCACCTTTGTATCTCTCTATAAAATCTTTTAATTTTTGTGAGTCTCTATTTCTTTCGTCTTGTTTTGATTTATACAATTCGTGTATTTTATCCCTTTTACCCCTTTCAATTCTTTCATTGTGTGTTTCATCCCAACAATGTTTTCCAACCGATGGGTGTAGGTGTTCTGTGTAAATATCAATTTTGTTTAACCTACCTGTTCTTCTAGCAACATCAGTTAACCAGACATCATTCTTATCCGATGAAAAGTAGGGTGGCAAAAAATAACCAATTGTGTCTACCCAATTTTTGTGAACAAAACCATGTGTTGCTAAATCATCCTTCCGTATCCCATCATCACCATAAACTAAAACTATTTTGTCCTCATATTTATTAAATTCTTCCAACACCAATTCATCCCAACCATCTGTTTTAAATCTCAAGTCATCCCCACAATGCATAAAAATTTCACCATCAGCTATTGCGTGACATCTATTCCACATTTTGCTTAGATTACCATCAAGTCTTTCACATAATACAGCTTTTGTTCTTTCCGATGATAAATCAAAATATTTTTCTATTGATTCTGAATCATCATTGTCTAATGCGAATATTATTTCAATATTTTTGTCATCCGAACAAGTTGAAAAAGCTGACCTGTAAAGTTCTTCCATAAAATGAGGCCTTTTTCTTGTCGGACATAATAGACTTATTTTCATAATTTATTAACCCAATCCTTTAGTTTATGTTCTGGTTTCCAATTTAACACCTTTTTGGTGTAATTTACAAGATTTTTTTTTATTATTCTTGAACTTTCTCCTTTTCTTTCAGAAACTAATTCATATTCATGATTAAAAAGTTTAGCTAAGTCTATGATAGAATACTCATCATTACCGACAAGTTGATATTCATCATTTTCATCTCTCTTCCAAGCTTTAATTAACCCATCAACCGTGTCATCAACATGAGTGAATATTCTTTTTTGAGTACCAGGAGAAACAATGGTTAATTTTTTTCCACTCTTTTTTTGTTTTTCAAATATACTCACCACCGTTTCCCAACCATCATTACATGTATCATGTTTAGGTCCGTAGTTATTATAAAAATATGTTATAGCGTATTTTAAACCATACCATTTTGAATAGTTTTTAATTAACTCAACATTTTTCTTTTTAGAAAAAGCATATGGTGATTCATTTCCACTATCTTCGGAGTGTTTGGTAGACGAAGCTGAATAAATTATTTTAATATTGTTTTTTCTACAATACTCTAACACTTTATATGTTCCAATATAATTTGATTCTAACAATTTATCTGAATCTTTGAAGCTTGGGGTTACTTTTGAATACTCACCTAAATGAAAAACCGCATCTATTTTTATATTTTGTTTCTCAAGTCTACGCATCCAAAAATCTATGTCAACCGTTGAGGCAGTTATGTAATAAACTCCATTTATATTATTATCGTTTAATTTTTTGTCAATAACAATTATTTCGTGACCATCTTTGGAGAGTCTTTTGACTAAATTATAACCAATAAATCCACATCCACCCGTAACCAATATTTTAGACATTTATAACCTCTTTTAAATTTTTCTCTATATTATATGTATATTCCTTTTCACCAAAAAAGATTTCAAAATTGTTTTTTGCTGTTTGACTTTGAGTTTGATAAAAATGATTATCATTTACCAATTTATTAACTAACTTTCTAGCGTGTTGTAAATCATTCATTTTAACAGTTAACTGTGGATGACAGTAACTCTGTGTATCCAATCCTTCATAACCTATACAGGGTATTCCGTGATAAGCACAATTCAATGCAAATGTTCCAGCTGCATGTGTTGGCATCAAGTGTACAGCATACTTAAATTGTGATAAATTATTCATCCACTCAATCCAATTCATATAAGGAAGATGTTTTATATCCATCTCATCTTCTCGTTCTATCTTTCTACCCATCGATGGTGCATATATGTTTGTATTAAACTCTTGAGCTATAATATAAGAATCAAATCCACCATACCACCTCACCATGTTACCACCAATAATTACACCATTTCTGTCTTCAGGTTCAGTTGTTGGTTTTATCTTATCTGTAATCATCAATGATTTATTCTGATAAACATGCTTCTTCTGTGTCAATCCTTTAAAATATTCTACATCTGATTTATTGTGACCAAATATTACATCCATTTCCATAAGAGTATTAAAAAACCATATCTGTTGTTCCATTGGATAATCTTGGAAATACCAATAAGGACCCTCTTGCATATAACCTATCTTTTTACAGACTCTTTTCATTTGTTTAACCATGTCAACTTGCATCAAACTATCAATATTTTTTTTAGGTATTATGATTATACCTAAGTCATAAGTGTTGTCTTCAATACTTGGTAAATTTCCTATATAATGATGTGTAGCATTAAGTGCTACATACCAAGCATACTCTGTTCTCATATTGTCAAAGTTTCTTTTTATTTTACCATCAAATGGTGATTCACTAAAAAAAGCTATTTTATGATTCATACTTGCTCCCACCATTGAAACATTGAAACTTCACTTAATTGTTTTATTTCATCCCAATTTGAAATATATTTTTCATATCTAGAATCATTGACTTTCATTGTGGTTGCATACATATCCTCAAAGTCAACATCTAAAAAATTACATATTTTTTTACTAATACTAGAATCTAAATCTTTAACATTTTTATCATCTTTAGTTAAATCTTCGTAAGATAAATTTAAAACATTTTTGTGATTTCCTAAAAATCTAGTCTGGTTATCAATTTGTTGTTTAATCATACCCATGTATTCTTTTATAGCTTCAAACCTAACTTTTATTTTATCTTTGTTTATGTCTTTGTGAAATTCTTTTTGTGATTTATAGAATTGTTTATTGTGTTTGTCTTCTCTAGTTATATAATAAAGATTATCATCTTCTAGTTTATTTGTTGAAAAGATGTGTGCTGTTGGTGTTTTTGTTTTTTCTTTATTCTCATTTATATAATTACTTATAGATGTGTTAAAAATATTATTTCTTACTATATGAATAATCTTATAATCATTCAAATAATTTTTTATTTCACCATTTTTTAGATGAGGATATTTAACATTTATTCCTTCATAATCATTTAATGATGGTAAAACATCAACTGATTCCTCAGCGTAACATTTTAGTTGTGAGTGTGAATTTAACATTGTTGTTAACATTGTTGTTCCAGACCTCATATAACCGTAAAGTATAAACTTCATTTTATCTCCTAAATTAAATTTTTATTTGCTTGAAATCCTGTCTTTACCCCTCTTTGAAAAGGATAATTATTTTTTGATAAATATTCAGAAAGTGGTGCTTTATATTTTTTGTTTTTTAATTCACTACTTAACCATAAAAACTCTTGAACTAAGTTTGTATCTAAAAATGGATATCTTGTTTCTATACCATACGCTCCAGCTACATACTCTTCTTTATTTAAATACTGTATTTGTGTTCCATTGTAAAAACTGTGCCAAGGAAAAAATCCCTCTAAAGAGTCAGGAAACTTTCCCCCAAAAGAACTGTGATTATAAATCTTATTTCCATTCCACCCATAATCAGATATTATTTCATCAGAGCCTTGTCCTGATAAATATATTCTGTAACCATCATTATTAGCCCTTGAACAAATCTTACCAAGACCAACTGAAGCCTTATCTCCTTTTATATTGTAATTTTTATACATATCTTGATAGACAAAATCTTCACAATTATTGTTAACATCTGATAAAATATTTGAATACTCTTGTTTACTTAAATTTATTATTTCTCCATTTTGTATCTGAGAGTGTCTTGAACTAATTATGTTTTTGTCCTCAGCAGACGCAATAGTGTAGGCCTTAAAATCTATGTTTTGGTTAAGTAGTTCACAAGTTATAGCTCCACTGTCATACCCAGCACTTAACCCTAAAAATATTTTATGTGGTGTATTTACAACTCTTTTTGATATTGATTTTTCAAAAGCTTGAATCCAATCATCGTATGTAGTTTTATATTGATTTATATCAAAATCCACAAGTTGTATTACATCATCTTCTTTTAAAGTTTTTAAATCAAATTTCCAAGAGTAGTTACCAGCAACTTTCTGTATGTTTTGGAATCCACTTAACTTCAAAGAACTCTCATAAGAAGCCACACCAAACTTGTCACCATCTTGTGCGAACCATAAAGGCTTTGTAGCAAAAGTATCATTTACTAATATTAGTTTTGATTCTGAAAAATCTACAATACATATAGAAAACTCTCCATCAAGCATTTTACCAAATTCAAAACCATACTCTCTGTAAAGTGGTATTAAACATTGTCCATCACTTTCATAATCACCAAACTCTTTATAATTATATATTTCACCATTCAATACACAAACAATATCATCTTCAACAAATGGTTGTGGTTTTACCTCACCAGTTATGTGTAATAAATTATGTAGAAATGAAATACCATTTACATTTTCAATTGATGTAGAATCTGGTCCTCTTCTCTGTGAGAAGTGGTTAGTCTTATTCAAATCTAATTCTTTATTTGTTACAGTAAAACTACACATCTAAATACCTTTTACAATAATCTTTAAATCCCCTATCTTCAATTCTTTTTTGTATTGTCTCTTCCACTGTTTTATGTCTAGCACCAGTCTTAAAATGAATAATCTTCACATCCTCTCTTTCCATATCTGAATATTCGTATGAAGAAACTTTATGTATTGGAACTAAATCAAATTCCATTTCATTTTCAAACAATGGTTTTGTCTGACTTAGAGCTGGACTTTCTTTCCAGGGTGTTGATATAGTTGGAATGGTATCAATCCATTTGTTTAAAAAATTTATACTTTTTTGTCTGTCATTAAAGGATACATAACTACCCAGCAATGGTGTAGAATTATTTTCTCTATGACATATTTGCATATCATATTCTGTATTAATTAAGTCTGAAATGTCTCTTATAAACATACAATCAGAATCTATCATAACCACAGGCTCTACATTCTTACTCATCAATAACTTTCTTAAAAAATAAGTTTTTGATATAACAGCTTTAACCCAATTCTCACTATGTATCCCATCACCAAAATCTAAATCAAATTCTGTAGGTAGTATTTTTACATTTTTATATTTTTTAAAGTAATCTTTATCTTCCTTTTTTAACCCTATATCAAGAATAAAAATAGAATTTACTTTATCTATATCAACTTTATCATAAAGAGAATTTATAAAAATTTTACCAAAAGTCATATAGTCTGAATTTAAAACAGTATAAATTGAATATTTCAAATTAACTCCCCAAGTGTAACATACTTTAATTTATAACTTTTTCGCAAATATTCCAAGACATTTCTGAAATTTTCATAATTTTCTTTATTCCAAATATTGTCATTCCAATCACCAGCTATATGAGATTGAAACATAAATTTTCCATCATACAACTTAATCGAATCAGTTTCATTAATACCATCACATCCAATAAATGTTTTACAATCCCAATACAATCCATGATTATGTTCTTCGTGTATAGCTGAATAATCAAAATACTTACCTAACACTTTTACAGCATTTGGATGTGCTAACCAGCCAGGATTTCTCCAACCTTTAGGTTTAACACCAACCTTATTCCATTCTGTAAGACATTCACTAATTCTTATGTGGGCCTTTTCTTCAGTATCTATTTCAAAAAACTCACATTCACCGATATCAGTTCTTTCACATTGATGATGATGTCCGTGAGCGGCTAACTCAACCCATTCTTTTTCTTTCCAAAAATTAACCCAGTCTTTATGTTCTGATAATGGATATTTTCCGTGATAATTTGAAGGTATGAATAATGTAAACTTACAACCAAACTCTTCCCATAGATTTTCTAAATAAGCCACAGACTTATCGTGTGGATTACCCCATCCTTCCTCTGGATGTAAATCATCTATAGCGATAATTACTTTTACTTCTTCCATACATCTCCCCAAGTATAAGATTTATGATTTGGATTATATAAATTGTAACAATTTTCCTCACTCATTTTATTAGCCTTTACATACCAATCGTTACTTCTTCTCTTTTCATTCATTGTTCCATCTTCTCTTTCACCCTCAACATACATTCTTTTCTTTGGATGATTTCTGTTAT
>Ga0098038_1000851_pt1 | contig 13322 bp, 10 predicted proteins | sample 5B_taG_FD_75051 | JGI IMG/M metagenome (GOLD analysis project Ga0098038, IMG submission 75051) | Marine viral communities from the Subarctic Pacific Ocean - 5B_ETSP_OMZ_AT15132_CsCl metaG | ecosystem: Environmental > Aquatic > Marine > Oceanic | place: Pacific Ocean | collected 2015-01-08 | reverse complement strand
GGAGTATTTGCTTTTAATGATACAGCAGGAGAAGCATGGTTTGCACCTGCAGGTTTAAATAGAGGTGGAATGTCTACAGTATTAAGAGCTGAAAGAAAATTAACAAATGGTAATAGAGATACTTTATACCAAGCTAATGTGAACCCAATAGCTACATTCCCTAACACAGGAGTAGTAGTATTTGGTCAGAAAACATTACAATCTAAAGCATCAGCATTAGATAGAGTAAATGTAAGAAGATTATTAATAGCCTTGAAAAACTTTATTTCACAAATCGCTAATAATTTAGTATTTGAACAAAATACAATAGCTACAAGAAATAATTTCTTAAGCCAAGTTAACCCATATCTATCAAGTGTACAACAAAGACAAGGATTATTTGCTTTTAAAGTAGTAATGGATGATAGTAATAACACACCAGATGTTATTGATAGAAATCAATTAATAGGTCAAATATATATTCAACCAACTAAAACTGCTGAATTTATTTACTTAGATTTCAACATATTACCAACTGGAGCTACTTTCCCAGCATAAAAATTAAAGAATTAAATATTTATAATTGAAAATAAATTAAAACAAAATGGCAGTATTAGATCCCAATGAAATATTTTTCACCGCTTTTGAGCCAAAGCAAGCTAACAGATTTATCCTTTATATGGATGGTATACCAAGTTTTATCATTAAAGGAATTAGTGCTATATCATTAACACAAGGTGAGGTAATATTAAACCACATTAACATTCTTAGAAAAGTTAAAGGAAAAACAGTATGGAATGATGTTACAATGACATTATTTGATCCAATCACACCTTCAGGAGCACAAGCAGTAATGGAATGGGTGAGATTACATCATGAATCAGTAACAGGTAGAGATGGTTATTCTGATTTTTATAAAAAGAATTTAACTTTAAATGTTTTAGGACCAGTAGGTGATATAGTATCAGAATGGATATTACAAGGAGCATTTATTAAAGAGGCTACATTCGGTGAATATAGTTGGGACACAGAAAATGAAGCTAAACAAATTGAATTAACATTAGGATTAGATTACGCTGTACTTAATTTCTAAAATAAAATTATAAAATTTTTAAAAGGAGTTTGACATTAGTTGAACTCCTTCTTATATTTATAATAAAAATATTAATATGTCCAAAATACCAAAAATTATCCATCAAATTTGGATAGGGGAAAAAGAAATGCCGGATCATTGTAAACAATTTACAAAAGAAATGCAAGAAATGCACCCAGATTGGGAATACCATTTATGGGGAAATGAAATTTTTACAGATATATACAAAGATGATAAATACCTCCAGAATTACATCAAAAATCCAAAATTATTTAAATATGCTTATATTAGTGATAGAATAAGATTATTACTACTAAGAGATTTTGGGGGAGTATATGTTGATGTTGATGCTAAGCCTCTTAAATCATTTAATACAATTTTAAGTAAATGTTCAAAGAACATAACATTTTTTGGTGGTGTTAAAAGAACAGACTGCAATGAAAAAAATTGGATATTTGATTGTACTGTATATGGATCAGCTCCAAATTCAAGAGCAATAAATATATGTTTAGATACTTATAAGGATATAAATTGGGCAAATGGTGGATTTATGTTTAGTGAAGTATTAATGGATCATTTAGATGATGATATATTATCTTTAGGTTATGAATATTTTTATTCAACTAAACCTAATTCTAAAGCTGTTGTTTTACATGATGTTGTAGATACTAGACTTTGGACATGGTATGATAAACAATTTGATCATTGGTTTAAACAAAATGCTAAAATTCATGAAGTTAAATCAAAACATAAATTATAAAGGATAATTTTTTAAAATTTTTATTAAAAGGAGCTTGGCTATGTCAAGTTCCTTTCTTATATTCATATTTATATTAAATAAGTTATTAACAAATAAAAGATTATGGCAGAATTTAAATTACCTACAGAGACAATAGATCTCCCCTCTAAAGGTTTAATGTATCCTAAAGAAAATCCACTTTCTTCAGGTAAAATTGAAATGAAATATATGACCGCTAAGGAAGAAGATATTTTAACAAATCAAAATTATATAAAACAAGGTATAGTAATTGATAAATTATTAAAATCATTAATTGTAAATAAAGATATTAATTACAATGATTTATTAATAGGAGATAAAAATGCTATTATGGTAGCAGCTCGAATTTTATCTTATGGAAAAAATTATGAGTTTTCATATGAAGGTGAATCTCAAAATATAGACTTATCTAAAATTGATCCTAAAGAATTAGAATTGGATTTATATAAAGATGGTAAAAATGAATTTGGATTTACTTTACCACATACAGAAAATAAAGTAACATTTAAAATTTTAACTCACGGTGATGAACAAAAAATAGAATCTGAAGTAAAGAGTTTAAAGAAAATAAATAAACAATCATCAAGTGAAGTAACAACTAGATTTTCTCATATTATTACATCTGTAAATGGTAGTTCAGAAACAAAAGATATTAGAGAATTTGTTAATAATTATCTTTTAGCTAAAGATGCTAGAGAATTAAGAAAATATTATCAAGAAGTATCACCTGATTTAGATATGAAAGTATATCTAAACACATCTACAGGCGAAGAGGAGGTCGCGGACCTACCCATAGGTCTTAACTTTTTTTGGCCTGACTCCTGATTATAGGGAATTTGTTTTTACAACTATTCATGAAATAGTTTTTCATGGTAAAGGGGGGTATGATTGGAATACTGTCTATAATATGCCCATATGGTTAAGGAATTTAACTTTTAAAAAAATTCAAGAGTTTTATGAAAAAGAAAATAAAGCTAAGGCAGGCAATCCAGAAAAAAGTTGGGTAGATCCTAAAATGAAAAACCAAGCTAAAAGAGAAAAAAAGACAGTATCTCCACCTAGTTTTGTAAGACCTCAACAATCAAAAACTTCATATAAATAATATTAATTTTATATATTTATAATAAACTAATGTTATATGGCTTTAGAGGATGATTTAAAAAATATTGATGATAATTTAAAAAGTTTAAATTTAGAAGGTGTTCAAATGGAGAATACCTTTAAAGATATTGGTAAAGTATTTAGTACCCTAGCCAAAGATTCTAAATTATACAATACTGAGGTTACAAATGCTGGAAGAAGTGTAAAAGATCTTACAAAAGAAGCTGATGTATTAGCTAAAATTACAAAAGATGACTTAAAATCTAAAACTAAAATTAATAGTCTTAATAAAGCTTTACTTAAATCCAGAGAAAAACAAGCTAAAATAGATGCTCAAATCAATGATCTTAGATCAAAAGCAGCAACATTACAAGGTAAAGAAAGAGATATATTATTAGAAAGTGTTCATCAACTTCAAGCAGCCAAAGGCTTCTCCAAAGATATATCAGATCAATATGAAGCTATTCTAAAATTAAGTAGAAAAATTAATGCTATTAATCCATTTAAAGGATTAGCGGAATTAATTGAAGGTGTACCTATAATAAGTAAATTATTAAAGGATATGTCTACTGCCTCAGATAAATTTAATGATACTTTAATAGAATCAGGAAGTAGAACTAAGGCTCTTGGTGCTGGAATGAAGGAATATTTAAGGTTAGCTTCTAAAGCAGCAATGGTCTTTTTAGTAGGATCAGCTATAAAATCTATTAAAATGTTAGATGACTCTTCAGTTAATCTAGCCAACCAAATGAATATCGGTAAGATGGAAGCTGCTGATATGAAAGAAATGTTTACAGCTGCTGCTCAAGCTAATGATGAATTATTACAATCATCATATGATTTAATAAAAGCACAGGCAACATTAGGTACTATGTTTGGTACAACAGCTAAACTTAATGATGATACATTACGTACATTTAATATATTAACTGAAAGAATGGGAATAGCATCTGAAGCAGCTGGATCTTTAGCTAATTTCTCAGCGGCTACAGGCCAAAACTTCATGGATTTTACAACAGAAATTCAAGGTACTGTTGTAGCAGAGACAGCACTTTCAGGTATTATGATTGATCAAAGAGCAGTTATTAATGATATTGCTAATTTAAGTAGTGCTACTAAAATGTCAATGCAAGCTCAAGGTCAAAGTTTAGGTAAAGCAGCTTTTGAAGCTAGAAAATTAGGTCTTAATCTAGCTGATATGGAAAAAATTGGAAATTCTTTATTGGATTTCGAACAATCTATAGCAAATGAGCTTGAAGCAGAACTTATAACAGGAAAAGAATTAAATCTCGAAAGAGCTAGATCAGCATATCTAAATAATGATATGGTTACTTTTACAGCTGAAATAGCTAAAAATGTAGGAACAGCAGCTGATTTTGCTAATATGAATAAAATAGCACAAGATTCTATAGCAGCCTCCTTTGGAATGCAAAGAGATGAATTTGCTGATATGTTAATTCAAAATGAAGCTTTAAAAAAGTTCTCTAAAGAAGGTCTCAAAACAGAGTCTGAAGTAGTTGAAGAAATGAGAAGAAGGTTATTAGCTGGAGAATCTTATGACAAATTAGTAAAAAAATTCGGAAAAAGTGAAATGCTAAATAGAGCTAAAAACCTATCCATGCAGGATAAAATGAACAAAATGATCGAGAAAATGTATGATGTTCTTGATAAATATGTTAAACCTGTTTTCAAAGTAATAGATGGTTTACTTGAGAAAATGGGTGGTTCAGCTGGTATCTTAATGGGTGGTTTAGCTGCTTTAGCAATAGGAGGTCCTATTATTAGAGGAGTAATGATGATGGCTCGTTTATTTAGAGGTATGAGAGGACCAATGATGGGGGCACCAGGAATGGGAATGCCTTTTTACGGTCCTGCTGGAGGACCTGGTGGTGGTATGGGTGGACCTATGTTTATGGGTGGCCCTACAGGTGGTTCTAATGCTTTACCAAAAGGTGTAAAAGCAGGTACAGACAAATTAGGTAGAAAATTTCATTATGATGCTAAAACAGGAAGAAGAGTTAGTGTGGGTAATATGGCTAGTAAAGCTAGCAAATTAGGTAACTTAGGTAAAGTAGGTAGATTTGCTAAATTTGGAAGAATGGCAAGTAATCCCCTTGCTTTAGTAGCTGGTATAGGATTAAGTTATGGAGCAGATGCTTTAAAAGAATCAGGCCATGAAGAATTAGGTAAAGCAACTAGTGTTGCTGGAGGAGCAGTGTCTGGAGCAGCCACAGGAGCAATGATAGGTTCAATAATACCCGGTGTTGGAACAGCTATAGGAGGAGTAGTAGGAGGTTTAATAGGTGGTGGAATGGCAGCTTTTTCGGAATATGGAGAAGATACAGAAAAAGCCACAGAACAAGGATCAGCAGGTGTTCAAGAAGCAATTGATAATCAAACAAGACAATTAACAGCAGTATTACGTACAACAAGAAATGTTAATTTCAACCAAAACGCATTTATAAGAGAACAAAGTATAAATTATAGTGGAATGAACTAATATTTATAATAAACAAATTAAAAACAAACATTATGTCAGGATTAAAAGATAAATTAACAAATGGAGCAGGATCACCATATTCAAAAGGTAATGGTACAACTCCTGCAACACCAATAGGTGCTACTCCATCTTCAAAACTTCAATATGAGTATTCAATTAATGGTATACCAAATATACCAATGAATGGATATTTTACACATTATCAATCTAAACCATTACCATCAGAAATGGATTTAGATGGAGTCAATCCAGTATCACCTTTAGCACCAGCTAATAAACCACAATTTGGAGCGGGATTTGCTAATGGTACTTATAAACTTAGTTGCCCAACAGAGGGAGTAGGAAATATATAATAATTAAATGCCGTTAGTTAACCTTCAAACTAATTTAAAAGATTTAAAGTTTGGGAATGATAGACCTGGACTTACGGATAGCGAACAACCTTATATAGTAGCTCCTATCCCAGGTCCTAATGAACAAATAGAGCCAAATTATCCAGATTTTTTATTAAGAGGAGGCACAACAGGTGTAACTGGTGAAACAGCTGAAGATTTACTTAGATTATCTAAATTTTTAAATGATAGAACATCACCTTTAGGAGCTCAATTTGTTCTTAAACAAGAAATGTTATCTAGGATAGGTGTTAGAACCCAAGCTAGTGGTTTTCTTTTAAATGAAGGAGCTTATAACCCCCTTAATACTTTGGCTCAAGCTGGAATTAGTATAGAAGGAGGACATATTCCAAAGCAAGGTTTAATAACTTTTAGAGGGCCAAATAAATATTTAGATGCTTTACAAGATCAAATTAATGAGAATAAAGGTATAAAACCCCTAATAACATCTGAAATCTTATCAGATACAACCCCAATGGGGTCAGTTACGTCTTTTATAAATGATGCTTTACCACCCCCTCCTTTACCACCACAACCTATTTTTAATAATAGATTAGTCCAATTAAATGAGGTAAAAAGAAAAGGTGAACAATGGAAGAAAGAATATAAAAAAGACAACCAAATTTCAAAATTTGATACTGAAATATTATCATATGGAGGTGGTCCTGATTCTGTGTTAGGTGTAGGTGGAACACAAATACAAATAGCTAAGGGTAGATTAGGAGCCCCATTAACAACAGGAATAGGAAATGCTAAATTATATGGGGGTAATATAGGTTTTCCAAATGGTACTCAAGTACCAATAAGGAATAAAGAATTTGTTAAATATAGAGAGGTATTTCAACAAGATTTTAGAAGAGATAAATTAAAAGATGCTGAAGGTATATCCACTATAATGGGGGTAGCACCTTCTTATAATCCTGCTAATAATCAAACTATAGATAATAATACAGGGACATCAAGAATAAATTATACAACACCAGGCCAAAGAGGAAATGTTATAGATTATACTCAAGGAAAGTTAAGCCAAACAGGAGAAAAATTAGGTCCTGTTGATAGAATAAATGCATTACCAATATATAGAAGTGGTTATGTTATAGCTGATCCTGTTAAAAATGATTTAATAAAATTCAGAATAGGAGCTATAGATAATGATAACCCCAATGTTAGAGAATTTATTCATTTTAGAGCTTATATTGATTCATTCTCAGACAATTATAACTCCAATTGGATGCAACAAAAATATATGGGAAGGGGTGAAATATTTCACAAATATGATAGTTTTACAAGAGATATAAACATGGGATTCACAGTAGCTGCTCAATCAAGAGAAGAAATGATGATAATGTATAAAAAACTTAATTTTTTAGTTTCTAATCTAGCCCCAGACTATACAAAATCAGGTTATATGGCTGGCCCATTAGTTCAATTAACTCTTGGAGGATGGTGTTATGAATTACCTGGATTTATTAAAAGTATGACTTTAGATGTTCCAGAAGAATCACCTTGGGAAATAGGCATACCAAATTTAGAGGGAGAAGATGAGCATGGTGGGATAAAATTTAGAGATTCTGAAGTTAAAGAAATGCCTATGATATGTAAAGTATCAGGGTTTGTATTTACTCCAATACATAGATTTAATCCAACTAAACAGAAAAATTTATTTGGAGATAAAGGAGCATTTGGAATTGATTTTAAAGATAAAAAAGGTGTTAGAGATGGTAAATATACTAAATGGAAAGATCAAGAAATAAGAACAATTACAGAATATGGTAAACAAAGATTTATTCAATTAGATGATGGTGGTAAAAATAATGCTTATGATAACCAACCAGCAGATCCCATTGAAATTATTAATGAGGATAGAAATTTAAATATAGATACATAAAATAATGAGCCGTTATAATAATACAGAAGTAATAAAATCACCAAATGATAAAAGGATGTATGCCACAGTACGTTATCCTGAAATCCCAAGATCAGAAAATGATACTTATATTTTTGTGACAGCAGGAGATAGATTTGATACTTTAGCTCAACAATTTTATAGTGATTCTTCATTATGGTGGATTATATCAATAGCAAATGAAACTTTATTACAAAACTCATTAACTCCTACTATAGGATCACAGATAAGAATACCTTCAAATCCAGTACCTATAATAGCTGAATTTAAAGAAATAAATGAATAGTTATGGCAAACCTTTTAGGAGATGGGTTTTCTAATTATGTTAGAAAACAAATAATAAAAAGACAAGAGGTTCATGGTAAGCAAAATAGATCCCAAAAAGAATTAGCTTACTTAAACTCTCGTACAGCTTGGGTAAAATTAGTATCTGGGGTGTCTATAGATAATTCTAGACTTAAAATGTTAGGATTACAGGGAGTGTTTTCTGAAGGTCTTTCTTTAGCAAAAGAATTTGTTTTATTTAATGAAACATCAAAGGTTAAAACAAAGAGTAATGGATCTAATGGTAAAATAACTCAAAGAGAAGGAATATTTAAAGGTCCCTTATCTAATAGAAATAGTTTTAAAAATAATTTTGCTTATGGATTAGGAGGTGTTGAGTTTGGACCTTCTCCTATGCCTGGTATAGTAGATATGCAAATCAATCATGCGGGTACTAGAGGATCATTAAGAAAAGCCCAAATTACAATAAAAGCTTATAACAGACAACAATTAGATTTAATAGATGTATTATATTTAAGGTTAGGATATACTTTAATGATAGAATTTGGTCATAGTGAATATATTAATAATAAAGGAAAAGTTGTAAATTTAGAATCAACCCTATTAGAAGAAAAATTTTTTAATCAAACTATAGCTAAAAAATCATATCTTGAACTTTTACCATTAATTGAGAAAAAAAGATTTGAAACTTGTGGAAATTATGATGCTTTATTTGGTAGAATAACAAACTTTCACTGGAGTTTTGAAAATGATGGAACATATAACATTAGAATTGACTTATATAGTTTAGGAGATCTAGCAGAATCTTTAACAATATCTCACCCAGGTTCAAAAAATTCAAATGATTTAAGTAACAATGGAACATCTAATCCATCATATACTCGTAATGTTGTTAGTGAATATTTAGAAGATATTAAAAATTTTCATAAGTATAGATTTACACCAGGAACAGAAGCTGATGTTTTACCTCCTGAGACAACAGAAGAACAAGACCCAGATGGAACAGCTCCTACAGCCCCAACACCATCAACAGTATATACAAATGTTACATTAGAGGGTTTATTAGCATTACCTGCTTTAAATAAAACTTTAAAAAAAGGAGGGTATGACACAATAGCTATTCCTTATGATTATTTAGAAAATAATAAATCTAATCAAAGTGATGCCTATTTACATTTTACGGATGACCTTACAGGTACTGGATTAGGTTTCCCTCCTCAAGAATATGTTAAATATCAGGGAGAATGGTTTCTTAAAAAGAATATGATAGAGTATTTTGAAGATGTTGTAATATCATATACACCACCTAAAGATCCATCAGCTACTAATATGATTGATAATATTGGTTCATGGGAAGCAAAAAAACTTACAAAATTTGAAAATCAATATAAATTAAATCGAGAATTAAAAATAAAAATAGTAGATGTAAATCAACCCAATTCAACATTTGTGAGCCCTTTTAAAGAAGATGGAGGAGATTGGAATAAACATTTAGGAGGTAAAAAATCTGGATTAGTATTATCATACCAAGGTTTTTTAGAAACTGGAATAGACGAAGGAGGTCAGGAGGCATTTGATAAAGCAATACTTACATCCCAAGTAAATTCAGTAATTATAGATGAACAGGGGTTAGGACAACATGCGGGTGTAAAAGTCTTAATTGGGTCTGACACTAGGTATGACATTAGTGCTGGTTTAAAAGATGGGTCTCTTAATACCTTTGAAGATTTAAAAGAAATAGAAGATGAGAATTCTGTTACTTTTGATGTTGATGGCCAAGGTATAGCAAATGAAGTTAATATGTATACTACAGCAGTTGAAACTGCTGAAGCTTTACAAGCTTTAGAAGATTCATTAGGTAAACCTGATATTCATTTTCAAATTGGTCCTGATGGAAGTGATCCTATATATCAACCTTTTGGTAAAACCCTTAATTTATGGGAATCATGGCAAGGGATACAACCTAGTGGAGATTTTTTATATCCACAAAAAACATTAAGTTGTGAAATAGCTAAATTAGATTACGTTGATAACAATTCAGCACACCCAGACGATTTTGGTTTTTTTATAAGATTTGGTTGTTTATTAAATTTTATAAGAGAAAAAGTTCTATATAAAATTGGAGATACACCTAATGACAAAGATGAAAATGATATTCCTAATACTCCTATTATAGATATAGATACTGATGAATTATCTAATGTTATGTATACATTACCAAATCATATTTCATTAAATCAGAAAGTATGTATTGTTAATAATCAATTTAAATTTAAAGAGTTATTTGTCCAAACTTTTGATGGGATGAATGAATTTCAAAGTACAGACCCATATTATGGTAAAGTAATGAATATTTATTTAAATTTTGCTTTAGTTCAAGAAGTAATGGATAGTTGTACAACCGCTGATGATTCTAAAAAAGTTTATTTATATGAAGCTTTAAGTGGTATTTGCAACGCAGTTAATGAAGCTATGGGTGGTATAAATAATTTAGAACCTGTAATTGATGAAAAAACAAATTGTTTAAAAATTATAGATTCATCAAGGTTACCTAATATCAAAGACATAACTGATTTTTTACATAAAACAAACCCAAAAAAATATAATTACCCATCAAATTTAAAAAGTTTTAATTATAATAAATTTACTTTGGCTGATGGGTCTATAAAATATGATCTTAATTTATATGGTTATAATCCTAAGGATGAATCATCAAATTTTATACATAATATAGATTTATCAACTAATGTCACTAAAAATATGTCAACCATGTTAGCTATAGGAGCAGCTGCTCAAGGTGGATATGTTGTTGGTGAAGAATCTACAATGTTTTCAAAATGGAATGAAGGAATAACAGATAGATTTATGTCACCTGTTTTAAATGCTGATGGAACTGAGACTAATTCTTCAAGTTCCTTTGCTAAAAACTGGGACAATATTAGAATAGATTATGGTAATTTTATAATTGATAACTTTTATAAAGTAGGTCAAGATGAGTATTATCCATATTTTGGTGATACTTTACCTCCACCAACCCAAGATGGAGCTGTAGGATTTCAATTTAATGTTCCTGGTAATTTAAATGATGAATTAATTTTAAAAAATTTATCAGTAGGAACTGAGTTTTATAAAATGTTAATGGCGTCAGCTTCAATAGCTAATGATCATTCTTTATCAGCACAACCTGGTTTTTTACCTATCAATTTACAAGTAGACATGGATGGATTATCTGGTATAAAAATTTACGAAAAAGCTAATATAGATATTTCATTTTTACCAACAAATTACCCTGAAACTTTAGATTTTTTATCAACAGGTTTAAAACATTTTGTAAAAGATAATAAATGGCAAACTACTTTAACAACCCAAGCTACAACAATAGGTACATTTAAGCGTAATGCTCCTTTACCTGAAATATTTTCAATAGATGCAGCTTTAGAAGAATTAGAATTAGCTGATATTTCTGGTACTGGATTAGGAGAGATAGACGATTCAGGATATAGTGGATATATAGGATGTGCACCATATGATCCACAAAAATATACTTTTGTTTTAACAAATCAATATAACGAATACGCAAGTACAGACCAAAATCCTAATTATGCTAAAGCTTTAGGATTATTAGGTAATATATGGGCTACTTTAGAGGGGAATGATAAATCTTCTGGTTTATGTTCTAGATTTGTTAAAAACTTAGCTAATAAATTTTGGACAGAATGGGACAATTATGATACTTCATTATATAAAGCGTCTGGAGCCCCAGCTTGGCAAGCTGTAGGAGGAACATTTAATTCAAGTGGACAATATGGCTCAGGTCAATATGGATTCACTCAAGCTACAGATGGAACACAAGATGCTAAATCAAAGTTAACAGCTGTGAATTTATCAAATTTATTTGGCTATAAAATATATAGAATAGGTTCAGGGCTAAAACCAGGTGATAATTACGCCACTGCTTTAAGAAATCACATAGAAGCTATTGACTTCTTCCCAGGAGATATAATAATATATTGGGATTCATCAGGATTAGATGGTGGTGAAAGAGGTTATCAAAAATATGGACATATTCAAATGTATTTAGGAGGCACTAAACCTTTTATATCAGACTTTGCACACTCAAATTTTGTGTATGGTGGTTGGTCTAAAAAATATAAAAGATGGTCAATTAATACAGATAATTGTTTTAATATGGTTTACTTAAGATCAAGGCTTAACCCAATTACTTTTTATGGAAAACCAGATGTAGCTAATTCAAATGATTTTGATAATTTATAAAATATAACTTATGGCTCAATATTATCCTAAATCACAAATAAAAAAAGACCAATATACTGAGGGCTCAGAGTATAAAATAAAAGCTACACAAGCCCCATATAAAGGATATTATTATTGTTTATCAAATGGAAACAAACATACTGGTAGGTTTCCAGGAGATGGACCCAATATGGTATTAGAACCTACTTTCAATACTGATCCTTCATCTCCAACTCAAGCTTCATCACAAGCTCCACTTGTAGAGATATTAATAACAGATCAAGAAAAATATCCATATCCATTTACTGACTTTGATTCTGGAACTTACAATAGAATAATGAATGTAAAACCAATATCAAGATTTATACCAACATCTAATATAACATTTCCAACAGATAAAGAAATGAAAAAAGGATCTTTTGATAGATATTTTTGTAAAAAAAATAATGAATATTTGTATTTTGAAATTGATAAAGATACATACAACAAATTAATAAAGAAAAAAAAAGATATTGTATGGGAATTATATACTGCTACAAAAATGAAATGGAATTTAACAGGTACAACTAGAAATTCTTTATATATTGTTAATAGAAATAGAACTAGAGAAAAAGAAAGAGAATTACGTTGGTTTGGGTTTTTTTCTTGGTTTAATAAAAAATTTGTTAAATATTCTAAATATAATATTTAAAATTTGGCTATCCAAAATAAAATTGTTATATTCAATTAATGTTTTGGCTGATAGAAAATAATGAACAACTCTTAAATTTATATAAATTAAATTATAAAGAAGCTTATATAGAAATTATACCCTATTCTTATAAAACTCACCCTATAAAAACAAACATTAGTTTAATTTATTTAAGACCTTTAAAATCAAAAAAAGGGTATATTTTATCATTAAATCATAGTGAATCAATATCATTAAACAGTGAATATATTGTTAAATTAATTAGTAATTATGATATATTGCATGTTTGGGGTAAAAAAGAGTTTTTGCATTATTATGTTCATAAAAATATTAAAGACTTATC
>Ga0098038_1000850_pt1 | contig 13342 bp, 8 predicted proteins | sample 5B_taG_FD_75051 | JGI IMG/M metagenome (GOLD analysis project Ga0098038, IMG submission 75051) | Marine viral communities from the Subarctic Pacific Ocean - 5B_ETSP_OMZ_AT15132_CsCl metaG | ecosystem: Environmental > Aquatic > Marine > Oceanic | place: Pacific Ocean | collected 2015-01-08 | reverse complement strand
TTGGATGCACAAGATAAGGGAACTTGCTCCTCTTATAGAGAAAACAGAGTATGAAGTTTTAAAGTCAGAAGCATTAGTAAAGAAAACACAAGCGTTGTTAAAGGTAAAAGCTTTGGGAGAGGGTATTAAAACTACTTCTGCACAAGATACTTATGCTGAAAGCAAAGAAGAATTGTTTGATGCTAGACTAAAGGTTGCTAGTTATAAGAGTGGATTAAGTGCCTTAAAGGTTGAGTTGAGGGCATTGGAGATTGGCTTTGAACAATGGCGAACTGAACAAGTATCAGCGAGGAAAGAACAAGCTAGGTATGGAGCGTAAGATAACCAAGGCATTATTAAATAAACTATTGCAGTTTTCTGAATATCAAAGGAAGCAGTTAGCCTTATTATTAATCGCTTCTACGCTTACAGATATATCAAGTAAAGAAGCATCAGAACTTATAAAAGAAATGAAAAAATGAAAGGCAGAAATCCTAACAAGGCAGAGTCTAAGCACATGGATAGAGTTAGTCAGTTAGGATGTATTGTCTGTAGGAATCAAGGTAGATTTTATGTTCCCTGTGAGATTCATCACATCGAAGGGAAAACCAAAAAGGATTCACACTTCAAAGTATTACCATTATGTTTTGAGCATCACAGACAGGGAGGAAGATTTAGACCTTTCATTAGCAGACATCCATACAAAAAAAGATTTGAAGATGCTTACGGAACTGAACAAGAATTATTAGAGCAAGTAAACAAATTATTGAAGGAAGATAACTATTATAATGACCTACCATTTTGACGCAGCCTGGAGCTGCAATAAAAAATATTTACTGGTTATAGATATTTCGGGGAAGCAGGATGAAGATTGATTTACCATTAGAAGTTTACTATTCCAAGAACAAGAAGTTTATCTTGAACTTAAACAATTATCGTAATGCTCATTACCGAGTGTTGTCTAATTCTAAAAAGATATACTCTGAAAATCTTGTCAGCAGAATCAGTCATCCGACCTATCAAGAACCTGTTCGTTTGACATACACCTATTATGCTAAAAGCAATAGGAGATTAGATGTTAGTAATCCTTGTTCAATAATAGATAAGTTTACTTGCGATGCTTTAGTTAAAGCAGAAGTTTTGGTGGATGATAGTTCTGAGCAAATCAAAGAAGTGGTTTATAAATTTGGTGGGGTGGAGAAAGATAACCCTAGATGTGTGTTGGTGATAGATGCCATCAAGGATAAAAAATATTTAACTGGTAAATAGAAATTCCTGGGAGGAAATTATGGAATTAGTGAAACAATTACAAGAGGATTTACAAGAAAGGAAAGAGGTTTGGTGGGAGTGGCACAAAGCAAACCCTGAAGTTTGGTTGAAGTTTGAGGAATATACCCTTGAAGCAATCAAGTCAGGTAGGAAAAACTACTCGCATTGGGCGATTATCAACAGGATTCGTTGGCATAGTGAGATAGAAACAAGTGGTGGAGAATTCAAGATTAGTAATGACTACATCTGTTTCTATGCTAGATTGTTTCATGCTCGTTATCCTGAGCATAAAGACTTCTTTAGACTAAAGCAGTTGAAAGAAGAAAAGATGATAGATGAATTACAGTCCTCCTTGGAACACAGGAACATTAGCTTTCTTCCTCAATTCAGGCACAAAGGCTAATCGTTGGTCTCTTTGTAGTTCTAGTTCTCTAATCAAGTCTGATTTAACTACAACAGAGATATCATCCCTTCTCATAATGGCATCTCTTTTTCTTCTCCAGTTCTCTAGGTATCTTTCTAAGGCTCTTACTTGGCTCTTAACATTCATTACACCTTGATAGTTGGCTCTATAAGTTGCCAGTTCATCAAATCGTTTGTCTTTTCTTAGTCTGTTCATGGTCTGTGTGACCTTATTGACTTCTCCTCTTAACTCATAAAACTGTTGTTGCAGTCCTCCCATTTTCTTAGTGTCAACAAAGAGTCTCTTAAAGACTGGTAGTTGTGACCAGTTGGTAGGATTGTTAAAAGCGTTGTTAGGTATGTATGGAGTTCCTGTAGCAGTTCTAGTCACACTATCAGCAACAGATAAAGCATAGCCTCCTAGAGTTCCTGTGTAGCCTTTTAAGACATATTCTATCTTGATAGGTGATATGTTAAGAAACTCTCCTATAAGCCTCGCTAACTCGTTTGTTTGAGGATTGGCTTGATACCCAGGCTGTTGACCTAACTTGTAGTAAGGAACTATCTCTGTGCCTGTAAAAGCACTTCTATTAGTGATAGCCTCAAACAAAGGTTTTACTGCTTGAATACTTATGTCTCCACCTAGAATTGGTATCTTAGTAGATGTGGCTACTTGTCTTTGTATAGATTTGAATGGGTCTTTTTCTACTTGTCCCCAAGCCATATCTATTACTCTTTCAGGTAAAGCTTTAAATATCATACCTACTTCAAAAGGTATAGGTATCTTAACTGTGTAATCCCAAGGTGTAGGTATTAACCAGTTGTCATCTCTTATTTCTCGCTTGGCTTCTTTGTAATCTTCAGTATCACTTACCAGTAAATAATATAATGCCGTTATCCCCATCAAGCTCAAACCTCTGAGCATAGCTGTTCTAAATATTCTAGCTTTGACATCCTGCATGGTTTCGCCTTTTTGTAGACTCTCTGTTGCAGAATATTCTCTTGAACCAAAACTTCTATATAGAACATCAAGACCTTGTATTCTTGCGTTTAAAAATGGTATTGCAGAAGTAATAAGTTTGAAAGTCGGTGAGCTTCCTCTACGACCAAAGTTAATAATTTCTAATGCTTGATAAGCTGCTGCTGATTGAGCTTCAGCTTCTGTTTGTCCATTCTTGATTGCATTTTTATATACTGAATCATATACAGCTTTACGAGTTGCACCATCAGATTTAGTGGTTAATCCACCAAGTCCATCCCATAGTTTAAAGAAAGCACTTTCTACAGATATTCCGTTTTCTGGTGAGAGTCCTTGCTGTCTCCTAGTTCTAGCCATGAACTTAACAATATCGCCTTCATCATTAGCAAAGTCATAACCACCTATGATTCCAAACTTTTCTAAGTCTTCCATGCTACCAAACATATTCGCAACTGAATCTAATATTGGTGTATAGCTATCTGAATCTATACCTAGCTCTACTCCTGATGTGACAGCAGAAGATAAGGTATCTCTAAGTATGTTTACAACAACAAACCCAGGGTCTCTTGTAACTGTATCTCTTAAAAACCCTGCTGGCATAGCAAAGAATTTAGTTAAGGCATCTGTTTTAATACCACCTACTGTTTGTATTGCATAATATATTTCTGGGTCTTCTAGTAAGAAATGTTTTTTAATGCCGTCTTCAAATACAAATACTGTATTTAATCCAGGTGTATCTTTAGCAGCAATTTCTTGTGCTAAATCTAAAGATTGCATGTCTCTTACTAATTTACTAACACCATCATTTTTCATGGATGCTGTAAGAATAGATAAAGAGTTTCTAGCTATAGCTTCTAATGGAGGCACAGTAATTTCTTTTTCCGAGCCTTTCATTTTTATAGATAAAGGATTGTTAGGTAAGTAACCACCACCTATAGCAGGTGCTATTCTACCTTCATCATCTATCATTTCTCTATAGAATGGATAATAAGATGAATGTTCTCTCCATTGTGCAGATTGTTCTTTGCTCAATAGACCTTTAGATTCAGCAAACTTAATAAGTCCATTATTCCATTTTTGATAATTGTTATAGACTTCTACTACACTTTTGTAATTATTTTCTATTTGTTTTATTTGTTCTAAATCTTTTAATGAGGGAGGTGTATCTATTTCGACACCATTATCTTGTAATGTTTTTATTCTTTTAAGTTTTGCATAAAGACCAAATACATATTCTAAATCTACTGTAGGGTCTGCATATAGTGGTGCAGTAAACTGTACAAAACCACCTTTGCCTTTATTTCCATCTATAAATGGATTGTATTTAGTATCTATTTCTAGTTCTTCTACTGAAGTTAAAGCATCTACACCATTAATTTGACCAACAGGTATGCCTCTTGTAAGCATTTGTGCAAAGATACCTCTTGCTCTATCAGCTAATCTAAAAGAAGCCATTGTAGAAGTAGACACTAAACTATTTGCTAGTCTTACTTCTTCATTAGTTTCTACACCATTAACTATAGCTTTTTGTATGGGGTCTAAACTATCAATAATAGATTGTCTAAATCCATTAAATGATTTCTTTATATTAGTTATAGGGTCAGAAACTATATCTATTAAACGCTCACCAGATGTAAGTGTTGAACTTCTATGTCCGCTTTGTGCAGCTTGTTTTTCAAATTCTGCAGGAACTTCCATTTTAAGTTCAGGCAATTTAATAGTAGGAGCAGATAAATCTTTAACAAAGTCTTGTGCAGCTTCTAAGGCTACATCAGAAGCATTTGTATTGTATGGAGGTATATCACCCCTTGGTGTTTTTCTACTAAGTTCTTCTGCACTTTCTACTGCTTTTTGTAATTTAATATTAGGATTAGGAGAACGCACGGCAGATTGGAAAGGACTAAATAAATCTCTTTGTTCTGGAGGTAAATTATTTAATTCATTTTCTAATGCTTGTATTTGATTTTCAACCTGACTTATTTGATTGTTTAGTCTATTGAGATTGGCATTACTCATCACTCCGCCTTCTCTATTACGAACATTATTTAAGTCATATAGTCTACTTTCTAATTCACGAATCTGTGTTTCAATTGCTTGTCTTTGTGGTGGACCACGATTAGTAAGAGGTTCTAATTCAGGACCAGGAGATTGATTTTGATTAGGTGTAAAGTAATCAGCTATCTGTTTAGCAGCATCTGCTTCTAATGAAAGCATACCGCTTGACTCTTTTAAGAATACAGATAAAGCTGTTCCTTGTTTTGCACGCAGTCCTAGTAATTGTCTTACACTATTTACAAACGCATCCCATAAAGTTTTTTGTCCTTGTTGATTGTACTCAATGTTTTCCATAAATTTTTGGAATTGTCTATTAGTTAAACCAACAGCTAATAGTTCATCAATATTTTTTACACCATACTTAACCATAAAGTCTGGTGAACCTTTCTTTCTTATTTCACTTTGTACTCGTTTTCTTAATTTTTCTAAATTTTTAAAGTTACTTTCTAATTTAGAGTCTTTAATGTTAGGAAAGAAAAATGAATTTTTAGGGTCTCCTACTGTTGTTGCTGCTTGTGTTGCAGAATGAATAGCTTCATGAAGTATTGTTTCAAAATCTACACTATTGTTTCCATTTACATTCATTATGTAAACTCTGAATTGTCCATCATATCCAGAAGCACCCCTTCTAGGGTACATAGATACACCACCTATTTTCATTCTATTTCTTTTTAAATAACTAATATCTTTACGAATTACATCATCAGTTGTTTTTTGTGCCAAAAAAGATTCATCAGCAATAGTATAATCAAAATTTAGACCAAACTTTGTGTTCAACATTTTAAGTTGTTTTAATACAGCTTGTCCTATAAACCCATAGTCTTTACTTGGTGCATTTTTAACAAACCATTCCATAAGACCAATTAAATTTTTATTTTCTGTGTTGTTTAAAATAAACTCTGCATCTTCTAATTTTTCTGCTTCAGTTAATTTTCTTGAATCATACAAACCATCTTGGCTAACAGTTCTGGTAGTCTTTGTTCCTTTGGGTGGTGCAATAATTCTACCTTGTATAGGTTCATTTTTTGCAGCCTTAAAGTTTGTATTCTTTGTATCACTAAATGTTGCACCAGCAATATCAAACTCATCTATTTCTTCTTGTGTAATTTCTGAAGTTTCTTCAATAGTTTCATCTACAGTTTCATCTACCTCTGCTATAGGTGCTAGCTCTGCTGCTATTGGCAATCTATCTAGTTCTCTTAAAGTTCTTATTTTGTCTCTTTGTCTACTGCCAATCTTGCCAGACTCTATATCACGAAAGATATATGCTGATTTTTTATAGCCAGAAGAACGCATAGCTGTTCCCATGCCTCTAAAGAAATCAATAAATTTACTAAATATACCTTTAGCTTTTGGTGGTATATCAGGCTTAATATCTTTAGCTCTATATAAATCTGCTATAGCATTTTCTACATACATCTCCTCAACATAGTCTGTACCTCTACCTTCTGATATAAGTTGTTCTGCTTTAGTAGAATTAATTGCTTTACTTCTATCATAAAAAGTTCTGCCTTTAAAATTTTCATCAAAATCAACAGGTACTTTTCTGCTCTTAACTTGATTTCTTAAGTATTTATATTCTTTTTCATTAATTAAATCTTTGGCACGGAACGCATGTATAACTTGCCCATCTATAATAGAGTTTAATCTTGCTTGTATTTCTGCATCTGAAGATGTTCCTGTAGGATTTACAGCATTTAAAGATAGAAGAATAGTATCTGTATCGGCATCATATTGTGCTTCAGTTTTTTCTTGTCTAGTTTTTGTAGGGTCAAATACTACTTCACCTGTTTGACCTGCTACTAAATTTTCTGAAGATAGTATGTCATTACTAACAATGACTCCTGTTTCTGCAAGTCCTAATTTATTTAATCTTTTCTTTAACTCTTTAGCAAACTTATTAGTTCTGCCTTCTTCTACAACTTCATTAAAGTTTAATATTTTTGGTTCTATTTCAGCAGGTGGTAATACTTTTTCTTGTCGCACACGCTCAGATTCTATTAACTGGTTAATAGTTTCTTCTGGTAAAATATTTTCTTGACGCAGCCTAGCTCCAAATTCATCTGGTGTTTCTCCAAATGCTTCTGCTTTTCTAGCTATATCAAACTCAAAGTTATCTCTAATTCTTAATATTCTAGGATTATCTTTATTAGGTCTTTCGGCTCTACCACTTGTTCTTAAGTCAGAACCAAAGGTAGCAACTTGCTCATCTAAGATTCCTTCATTAAGTCCTATTTCTATGTCTAAAGTATTAGTAAGTCCATAAATATCTTTATAATATTTTGATTGTCTACCTGTAAATCTATCTTTTAAATATGTTGCAATGTCATCATATGTAAAAGTTTGTTTACCTACACCACCTACAAAGTCAGCCATATCTTGTGCTGTGTATTCTCTAATTCTAAAATCAGGTAAAGGTGTTAATGAATTAAATTTAGGTAGTGAATGTATTCTTGCTAATAATAATTCTCTTTGACCACGACTCATTCCTTTAAATGAGCTTGAGCCAGTAAGCATTTCATTGAATCTACTAAAAGCTACGCTATCAATATCTAAATCTATATTTTTAGAACCAGCTAATTCTTTTAAATATTTTAATGAAATATCTAATTGTTCTTTATCTGCACGAATAGAAGGCTCGCCTCTTTTTTCAGATTCTGTAAATACAGTTTTTGACATATCAGCATTGAGGTCATTAAATGCTTTAGCAGATAAAAACTTTTTAGCTTCTGCCATAGAGTAAGTTGTTTTGAATGGTAACTTACGAGTATTCTCTACATAATTTTTTATATCTATTAAATCATCTTGATTGCCAGATGTATCTATTCTTTTCTTTTTCTTTGCTCCTTTATATTTAGGGTCAAAGTTAAGAAGTGTTTGTAAATTAACTTGTGTATTGTTTGGGTCAAGAACAGTTGCACCAATATCTTGAGCTGTTGCACTTTCGCTTAAGCCCATGCTATATAAATCATTGTCTAATCTAGACTTTAACTTATCTCTTTGGTATTGGTTTTGTTGTTTGTCTCTAAGAACTAGAGCTTCTGTTTCGGTGGGTGCTGATGCAATAACAGGATTTTCTGTTGCTTGTGTATCAATAACTCCATAAGAGCCATCAGCAAGTTGTACGATTTCTAATTGTGGTTCTGCTCCTGAAACTCCAGGCACAGGTATATCTGGTTTGGCTACTGATATAGGTTGTTGATATTCGGTTACTTCTCCTTGGTCTAAAGCTCTTTCAAACTTACCTTGTTCTTGTAAGTAAAGTTTATTTTCTCTAGCTTTAGCTTCTCTGTCTCTGTGATAGGCATTACGATATGAACGCTTGCCACCCATAGCACTAAGAAGCACATTAGCACTACCACCAATGATACCGCCAATAGTAAACTCATCAAACCAACTTTCTCCTATTGGTAACTCATCACTATATAAACCTCTAGCAGTTAAATCTTGTGCAAGACTTGCTAATAGTTCTTGACTACCTTCAGCCACAGCACCAGTACCAAATAGTTTTAATGAATTAACTATGCTTTCTCTAGTAGTAGGATTTTTTAAAGCAGACTTAGGTACATTTTGTAAGAATCTAGCAATAGGTAATACTTCTGTAGCACCTATAAGTCCACCAAATAGTTCAGCAAATACTTCAGCTACTGGTCCAACATCTTCACCCATTTCTCTAGCCATTGACATTCTATCAACCTGTCCAGTAATACCTACAGGAGAAGCTAAAGCTATAGGAATACCATATTGTCCTACAGTTGGACTTACAATTCCTCTACTAGATAATGCTCTACCAGCTAAACCAGCACCTAAAAAAGGTATAAATGAACCAGCACCTTCTGCTAAAGCAGTACCATATGTATCTCTAAACTTTGGGTCTGAAGCAAAAGGAGAATCTGTTCTAAGATAGTCTTGATACTCTTGCAAATCTTCTACTAATTCGCTGTCATTGCCCATATCAAATAAAGCAGCTAGACCTAAAGGAAATCTTGTTGCTACTCCTATAGTACCTCTGCCTACTGATTTAACTTTATCAGCAGCACTTTCTAAAAAAGTAGATTGATTTATGTCAACACCATAAGCAGCTTTAATGTCTTCTGCTATTTGTGCTCTTTTGTCAGGGTCTAAATTATCTGGAACATTTAAAGTTTGACCATTTTCTAATTGATATTGAGGCATTATTTATCCTTTAAGTAACAGATATTCCACTTTCTCGTAATCTTTTCTGTCTTTCTTTTTCTTTATCTACTGAGGCATAACCTTGTATTTTTGCTAACTGTGCACCTAAAGCATCTAAATATTCTTGTACTTGTGTTATTTGTGCAACACTTTGTTCACTACCATCATTTTGTTCTTGTAATATTTTTAAATATTTTGAATAAGAATCATATTCTGCTCTCAATTGTTTAGCAGGCATCATTGCTGTTTCAGCTTGAATTTTACCTGTTTGTGCTTGATAGTATTGTTGTTGTGCTTCAGATAAATCTTGTGTTGCATCTCTAGTTTGTATGTTACTAGCTAGACCAGCAATACCTTTACCCATTTCAGTTAAGTTTCTAGAGCCTAATATAACTCCACCTAGTTGTGCTATATCAAGACCAGCCTTTCTTCTTTCTGCTTTGCTTCTAGCATCCTTAGCATTTACAAAATCAGTAAGCGATACGATTCTAGCATCTTCATCTCTAGCAGCTTGTATCTTAGCTAATCTTTCTGCTTCTGCTTCTGCTGCTAATCTAGCATTTTTTTCTGCTTCTGTTTCAGGTGCTCCGTCTTGATTTGTTAAACCTAATGGAGATTCTGGGTCTATTAAAGCATATGTTGAACCTGCTGCAAGAGTACCTGCTCCTAACTTAACAGGTAAATCTCTCCTTAATGCTTTTTGACCAAGGTCTCTTACCATTTGTGGGTTATATGGTACTGTAGCTGGTAGACCACCTTTTCTTTTTATTTCTTGTTGACCAGCTTTTAGAAACTTATTTGCTCTACGAGTTTGATTCATTCTGCTTAATGCACTAATACCTCTACCAGCAAATGATAATAATTTAGTAACTCCTGCTGCAATCCTTGCTCCTGGTGCAGGTGTAACTAAAAGAGCTAATGCCAAAGCATCTAAACCAAGTATTGCTTTTTGTCCTCTACTTAAACCTTCAGATTTTTCTACTATTTCTGCTCTATCACTTTCAGATAAAGATTCTATTGGAATAGTGTCACTTGAACCTACATTTCCACCAAGTTCAATTGGATTATTTACCATTTGACTTAATCCTTGTGATGAGTTTGGTTTAACACTATAACCACCACCATATCCAGAACTAAAACTTCCTGGACCAAAACCTGATTCACCAAATGCACTATATCCACCACCATAATATCCAGTTCTGCCACCACTTGCTGCCATTTGCATAGGAGCAGAGGCAGGCATACCACTAGACTCTGGTGAGAAAACATCAGTTGGAGCTGACCCAGATGGCATACCTGCTTGCAAACCTTTAGGTTGAACAAACTCATTAACAACTTCTTCAGCTACTGTAGTAGTAGGCTGTTGTTTCATTGCTGCATAAGCTTTTTCATTCTTTGTTCTTCTTTGTATTTCTGATATAACCAAATATTGTGGATAACGAGAGTCAGGGTTTTGTGACATTTCAGCCAATTGCTGTTTAGGCACATACTCTAGTTCATTTGCTATTTGTACTAAATTCATATTAGCCTCCCATTCCTCTGTATAGACCTAGACCACTTAGTCCTGCACCTACTGCAGTTTGAAATAATCCTGGTTGTTGTTGATATGTGCTTCTCATAGCTGTTGGTGTTACTGGCACACCTCTTAATAGACCACCAAAGTCACTAAGTTGTTGTTTAGCATAGTTTTGTTGTCGTAAGAAATCTTCATAACCCATATCTAAACTTGCTTGTTGTAAAGCACGCTGTTGTGAGCCGATACCTTGAAGTGCTTGTATTCTAGAAAGTGCATCTGCTTGTTGTGCACTTCCTAATCCTTGTAAGCCTTCTGCAGCAGCTAAGTTATAACGACTAGATAAATCAAATCCGCTTTGTCTAAACTTCTCTTGAGCTTGTCTAGCTGCTTCATTTTGTTGTGAGGCTGTTAAACCAAGCCTAGCTGCTTGTTGTCTTGCAGCTTCACCTGCTTGATAAGCTTGTATTCCTTGTGCACCCTGCTGTTGCAATGCTGATTGCTGTGCTCTAAAAGCATCTAATCCTTGTGCACCTTGTTGTTGTAAGGCTTGCTGTTGCATTTGGAATCCAGACTGACTAAATTTTTCTTGAGCTTGTTTAGCTGCTTCTTCTTGTTGCTGTGCATTTAATCCTAACTCAGCAGCTCTTTGTCTTGCTGATTCACCAGCACCATATGCTGCTTGAGCAAACGATTCTTTTTGTTGTCTTGATTGTTCAGCTTGTTGAAATGCTGCTTGTGATAACTGTTCTTGTGTTTGTCTTGCACCTTCACCAGCAGTAAATCTTTGTAATCCAAGTTGTGCTGCACCTAATCCGCCAGCTCTTTCTCTTTCAAGTTGTTGTTGTGCAGATTCAAATGCTGCTTGACTACCTCTAGCTTGTATATCACCTAGTTGTTGACCAAGATTACGCTCTCTTTCTGATTGCATAATAGCTTCACGATAACCACCTAATCCACCTGATTGAGTAGCTGCATCTTGTATGCCTTTACCTGATATTTCAGATTGCCTTCTAGCTTCACGCTTTTCTATATCAGTAACATTTTGTTGATATGGAGACATAAACCTTTGTAAGTTATCTTCATAACTTAATGGTGTATAGGCATCACCCATAGAACCTGCTTGATATGTAGACTGTCTTATAGTTGGGTCATAACCTGATGTAATATCTCTTGCTTGATATCCTGGACTAAAACTTCCTGCTTGATATTGTGGAGAAAACTCACCAGCTTGATATGTTGGTCCTACTTGACCAGCTTGATAAGTAGCACCCATTTCTTGTGGTTGATAACCTGCTTGTGCTTGACCAGCAGTATATTCTCCACCAATAGTACCTTGCATATTAAGTCTACTTTGTGCATCTGTATAAGCTTGTGGAGTACCAGAGGTAGCAAAACCTCTAGTCATTGCCTGTGATGTTAATTCATCAGGAGAAAAATAAGCTAGTCTTTGACCTCCATATGGGTCATAGCCTTGAAGACTTTCTGCTTCACCTCTTTGTAGCAGTCGCTTAAAATACGGCTCTACATAATCTGGTAAATCAGTATTAGTTACAGTTGTTTCTGTTGGTGCGGAACTACCGCCTCCTTTATAATATCTCATTCTTCTGCATCCTTAAAATTATATTCATAAAAAGTAGCTGGCTTCTTCCAGCCTTTTCTATTCTTTACCCAATTCCATTGTCCATGTCTACCCATGCCTTCAATGCCATCACATTCTGTTTCTTTAGCAAACTTAATAATTACATCTAATCCTATTTCTACCCAGTTTTGCATGTTATTTCCAGAAGTATGCTCAAGGTTTAACATTTTCTTTCCTGTGGGATAAGTATTAAACATAGTTATTAAGACACCAGAAATTTCTAAACTGCCTTTGTCGAAGATAATCCATAAATTACATCTGTTATTTAAACAGTCATAAAAAATGTCTTGTACTCTTATTCTATTTCCAGAACGATTTGCAGATTTTTTTAAATACTTTTCACAATCATCCCATACTAAAGATAATTTATCAGAAGTTACCAACGATAAACTATACTCTCCTGTTTTAGTTTCTGGTTTTACTGCTGTTTCATTCATGCTGGTAGTAGCCCTCCTGCATTAGCTAACCTAGGTGCTTGCTTTGTAGTTCCTGTTTTTTCTTTACGAACTCTATCCATCATGTCATAAAGTTCTTTAGAACCAGCATCTGAACTGCCATCTCCTAACATTGATACTACATCAGCAGGAACAATAAACTCATCTTGTGATACGGCTATTCTTTCTTTATTGCCAATTCGACCAAATAAGTCATCATCCATTCCGCCATTACCATCGCCTTGTATTTGTCCTTCTGTTTGTGCATTAGGAACTAGACTTTGTAGTATTTGTTCTCTTAATTGGATAAATGCTTCATTACCATATTTTTGTATAAAGGCATTAAGAGCTTCATTGTTATCAGACTCTCCTAAAATAAATGCAGTTACTTCAGTAATAAGTGGGTCTACTTCTGTTTCACCACCTGCTTGTTTAAAGCCCATTTCATTTCTTACTGATTCAGGCAGATTAGGCAATCCTTTATTATCTGCTGGTATATCTTTAAGTGTATCACCACCTTCTGCTCTACCTCTTGCCATTGCTCTAGGAGAAGGTCTTGCTGCTATTCTTGTTTGTGGTAATGGTAAATTAACAGATGGAGCAGGTATCATTCCTAAGTCAACAGGCATTTGTGGCATTACAGGACTTGTTATTGCTGGAATATTAACTGGAGCAGTTGGCAATCCAATTTGAGGCAATGCTGGTTGTGGCATAAATCCACCCTGTATTAATTCATCTCTACCTGTAATATTTACTGGTGGAGGTGTAATCCCTACACTATCTTGAAAGTCTCTATCATCAACTATCATTCCTGCATCAGGCATTGGTTGCTGCATTATTGGTTGCGGTGCTATAGGCATTGGTTGCGGTGCTATAGGCATTGGTTGCGGTGC
>Ga0098038_1000847_pt1 | contig 13357 bp, 15 predicted proteins | sample 5B_taG_FD_75051 | JGI IMG/M metagenome (GOLD analysis project Ga0098038, IMG submission 75051) | Marine viral communities from the Subarctic Pacific Ocean - 5B_ETSP_OMZ_AT15132_CsCl metaG | ecosystem: Environmental > Aquatic > Marine > Oceanic | place: Pacific Ocean | collected 2015-01-08 | reverse complement strand
TATGTTAGCCGAAGACCCTCATTGGAAAACAGTTACAACTAGATTTACTAGCAACACAAATGCAGCAGCATCAAGTGGTGGTGCTAATCATGGTAATCCAATAGAGCATAACTTAAAGTTTGGGGATGAATCATCATTAAATGAACAACAACAATGTAATCTTGATATCTTTAGTAATGGGTTTTCGCCAGCCTCAACAGATGGTAAACACAATGGTGGCGGATATTATTATTACTACATAGCATGGGCGGGTGCACCTATGGTTGGAACAAACAAAGTATTAGGAACAGCATTTTAGGAGAAAATTAAATGGGATTAGAAACAGGAACATATATATCAGACTTGAATAGCTCAAACCCAGCGGCAGGCGACCCTGTCAATGAGGGTGATGACCATATAAGATTAATAAAATCAACAGTCAAAGCAACTTTCCCCAGCGTTAGCGGAGCAGTTTCTTCTACACACACAGAACTAAACTTACTAGATGGCGTTACAGCAAACACAACAGAATTAAATTATGTAGATATTGCTACATTAGGTACCGCAGAAGCATCAAAAGCAGTAACAGTAGATGCTAACAAAGATTCTACAGGAATGAGAAACCTAACTGTATCAGGAACTGTAACCAGTTCTGCTGGAACATTAACAGCAATAGAAACAGTTTATCCTGTAGGAAGTATTTATATAAATGCAGCAGTAGCTACTAATCCAGGTACGCTATTAGGTTTTGGTACTTGGGTAGCTTTTGGAGCTGGTCGAGTTATAGTAGGTCTAAACGCATCAGACAGTGATTTTGATACAGCACAAGAAACTGGTGGTGCTAAAACACACACTTTAACTGTTGCTGAAATACCATCACATACCCATACATCTACTTTAAAAGGTAATGGTGAAGATGAAAATCAAAACATACCATCAGCATCTGATAATACAGACCCATCATTAACAATGACAACAGATGCAACAGGTGGAGGTGGGGCACACAATAACTTGCAACCATATATTGTTGCATATATGTGGAGAAGAACTGCGTAATGGCAATATTTCAAGCAGGACCACCGCAAGGAATGGCAAAAGATATTAATGCTACGGCTTTGCCTAATGAGGTTTTTTCACATACTCAAAATGTTAGATTTGAAGATAGTGCGGCAAAAAAATTTTTAGGGCATGACAGTGTGTTTACTGCACCAGCAGTTGCACCATATTTTTTAATTAATTTAACAGGAACAACAAACTACTGGTTTTATGCTGGCACTGCTAAAATTTATAGAACTGATGGCACCAACAATACAGATGTAACAAGAGCATCAGGCGGTGATTACGCAACTAATTTGGTAGCTACAGGAAACTGGGTTGGTTCTATTTTTAACGGATTACCAATGCTGAATAATGGAATTGATGAAGTTCAAATATGGAATCCATCGACTACAAAATTTATTGACTTAGCTAATTGTCCGTTTTGTAAATCTATAAGACCTTATGGAAATTATGCAATAGCTTTAAACACTACAGAATCAGGAACAAATTTTCCAAATAGAGTCAAATGGTCTGATGCAACAACAGGCTCTCCTACAGTTTGGGCAGCAGCAGCTACTAATGATGCTGGCACAAACACGATAGGCGATGAAGGAGATTTTATCGTTGATGGTTTTCCTTTGAACAAAGTCTTTGTTATATACAAAGAAAGAAGCACATGGTTAATGAACTATATTGGGGGAAATCTTGTTTTTAGTTTTCAAAAATTATTTAACGATACAGGCATATTATCAAGAAACTGTGTTACAGAGTTTAATGGAAAACATTTTGTAGTAACAAATGGAGACTTGATTGTGCACAACGGAGTAACCAAAGATTCTGTTGCCACCAATTTTGTTAAGAGAACTCTTTTTAATGAATTAGACAGCACCAATTATGCAAACATATTTGTTACGAATAACAAACAAAAAAATGAAATATGGGTTTGTTATCCAACAGTAGGTTCTGTTAATTGCAACAAAGCGTTGGTTTGGAATCACAAGACAAACGCTTTTAGTTTTAGAGATTTGCCTGATATTTTGCACATAGCAACAGGGATAGTAAATCCAGGTACATCAACTGAGGTATGGTCAGGACAATCTCAAAGCTGGATAGCTTACAGCACTTCTGATTCTTGGGGACAAAGACAGTTTAACCCAACAGAAACCTCAATATTAATGGCAGGAACGGCTGACACAAAGTTTTACAGAGGAGACAATGGGTTTGATTTTGCAGGTTCTAATTTTACAATGGTTTTAGAAAGAAAAGGATTAACGCTAGATGGCAATGCCAATACTGTAAAACAAGTTAGAAAAATAACCCCAAAGATAGCTGGAACAGGAAGTTGTGAAATATTTATTGGGAGTTCAATGAGTCCTAACGGAACATACACTTACAATACACAGCAGAGCATTGACCCTAACACACAAAATAAAGTAGATGCTAGAGCAACAGGTAAATATATAGCTATTAAGTTTCAAAACACAACAGCTACAACTTTTGAATTAAACGGATATGATTTAGAATATGAGGTATTAGGAGAAAGATAATGGCACAAGCCCCAAGATATACACCCAATCCTGTACCTGATAATCCTGAAGATTTGCCCAAATATATATTTGAAGAATTAACTAAACTACAAGGAGCGTTAGAAGAAAATCCTACAAAATTTATAGAGGTTAAAAATGTAGCTCCTGAAAGAATTAAGCAAGGAGATATAATATATGCAGATGGCACAAACTTTAATCCAGGAAGTGGCGAAGGAATATATTTTAGAAGTGCAGCAGGAAGTTGGGTGAAGCTAGGATGAGCCTTTATATATCAGGAGTTCCATCAAAAGCTATTGACAAAATATGGTTTGCTTGTGTGCCCTTTATAAAAAAAGCAGCAAACAAAGGTCAAGAAGAAATGAAACTAGAGCATATTTATAATTTTTGTAAAGAAGCAAAAATGCAACTTTGGGTTATTTTTGATGAAAATAATATTATTCAAGGAGCAGGAACAACCGAAATTATTAACTATCCAGCAAAAACTGTTTGCAGATTAGTTACTCTCGGTGGAAACAATTTTGATGATTGGATGAGCCATATCAAAGTTATAGAGGAATGGGCATTAGAAAGAAATTGTAAAGCTATTGAGACATTTTGTCGAAGAGGATTTGCAAAGAAAATGGAGAAGTACGGATATGAACAAACATATACAGTTCTTGGAAAAGAATTATCAAGCATACATTAAAGGAGACACATTATGAGTATGGGCGGTGGCGGAGGTCAATCTCAAACAACTAGAAGCGAACCATCTGAGATACAAAAACCTTATTTAGAGGATATGTATAAACAGGCACAGACTCAGTTTCAGCAAGGACCTATGCAGGCTTTTCCTGACACTTATACTGCGGCACCAAGTGAATCACAGTTAGTAGGCGAGCAATTATTAAAAGCCTCTTCGCAAGGACAGGCTTCTGCTATTGCTGATTCTTTATACCCAGCTTTTCAAAACACTTTAATGTCTCCATCGCAAGCGTTTGCTGACCCAATGTTGCAACAGTCATTAACAGCAGGATTAAGACCAATTTATAATCAAACACAAGGTTTATTGCAACAAGCTAGAAGAGACTCAACAAAAGAAGGTCAGCTCAACAGCGATAGACAAGCCTTGCTAGAACAAGGAGTAATAGGAGATTATTTAAACAAAGCATCTGATACCGCAGCTAAATTATACGGAGATGTCTATGGAGATATATCTAAAACTAGAGCAGCGGCACTAGCTTACACACCTCAAATTTTAAGTGCATTTAGCACACCAGCACAGACTATGATGGCAGCAGGTAGCATGGAGCAAGCTAGAGCACAACAAGCTATTGATGAGGCAAGGTCAAAATTTGAGTTTGCACAACAAGCACCATCAATGTCATTAAATCAATATGCAAATATTGTTGGCGGCACTATATTGCCTGGAAGCACTACAGTTTCAGGTGGTGGTGGCGGAGGTGGCGGTCTGCAAGGAGCGTTAGGCGGAGCTATGTCAGGAGCCACATTAGGACCTATGTTAGGAATGACAGGACCTTATGGAGCAATGGCAGGTGCAGCATTAGGATTATTAAGTTAGGAGAAAAAAGTGGCGACATTAGAACAACAAAGAATTGAAAGAGAACGAGCAGAAAAGCAGAGAATAGCAAATGCATCGTTACAAAACGGAAATACTTTTTCAGGAACAGGCGGAATGTTTAGTATGCCTAGCATAATGAATATGTTTGGTGGTGGTGGTGGAGCTCCAATGGAGACTAGACCTGAAGTTATAAAACAAATGAGAAATCAAATGACTCCTTTCACACCTGATAGAAAAAATTTTTCAGGTTGGTTTTTCGATAGTGCTATTGGACAAAACCCAAATGCTATTATGAAAGATGCTTCAGGAGACAATATTTCTGTATTTGATTATGCGTTGGGAGATAGACCAATCAATACTCCTCAAGACCCAAGAATTAATCCTAATGTTTTAAATTCTATCTATGGAACAGGAAGCGGAGGGAAAGATATGCCAGGAGTCTTTCAAGGAAACGAAGGTCCAGTAACAGAGCCTAGTGGATTTTTAGATAAATTAAACGCTATGTCAGGTGATGATATTATGAGTGGTTTACAAGGTGTAAAAGGATTATTGGATGCAGTAACGCCTGAGCAAGTTCCTTTGCAAGCAGCTCCAATAGCCAAAGCAAGTGCAGGATTGAGCTTATCAGCAAATCCTTATGAAGATTTATATAAAAGATACGGATTACTAGGGAGATAAAACATGGCAATACCATTATTAGGATTATTAGCAGTTCAAGGAGCTAGGGCTATTGCTACTAGGATAGCAGGTAGTGCTGCAACAAGAAGAAAAGTTGCAGAAATTCTTGCAAAAAATTTTAAAAAAGCACAAAAAGAATCTCTTGGTAAAGGTAAAATACCTACAGATAAAACTTTGACTCAGGGTTTAACAAAAGACCAAAAAGGATTGCTTTCTAATTTAACACCAACTCCCTCTAAAGGAAAAATATTTAAAAGTCCTATACTTAGCGAAGCAGAAAAAAAAGCAGCTAAATATACATTTAAAAGTCCTATACCTACTGCCGCAGAAAAAGCAGCCGCTCAAAATGCAAGAATTCAAAGTGAAACAGCAGCACAGGCAAGAATTGTTCAGGATGCAATCAAATCTCGACAAGCAGCTTATGGAAGAAAACCTATAACACAAACAGCGGATGCTGGATTAACAACAAGAGAAAGTTTAGGTTTGTTAGGTGGAGCAACCACAGTTCCATTAATTGGTGGAGCAATAGGAGGTTTTGCTAATCAAGAAACTCCTCAACAAGTATCAGCACCAACACCGCTACCAGCAACTGAGCCAGCACCAAGATTTATGCAAGTTATAAATCCTGGTTATGATTCTACAGGCAAAGAAGTATTAAATGCAGCATTGCTTAGAGCAGGATTAAGAATGGCTGGCGGTGGAAATCTAAGAGAAACAATAGATGCTGCTGCATCGGTAGCTGATTCAAGAAACATATTTAGAACTGGAGAAGAAGCATTAGCGGCAGGTAAGAGAAATCTTGGAGAAGCTGCACAAATAACAGTAGGGCAAAACGCTGATGGAACTTTCTCTTATAGAGGAACTTTAGATGCTAACCCAGTAGCTCAAATGGATGCCATAGTTAATGAAACACAAAAAAGAAAAGGAAAAAAACCAAGTATTATAACCAAAGAAATTTTAGAGGTAGCTATGAGAGCAAACCCTAGCAAATCCGAAGAAGAAGTTATCTCTGAATTAGAAAAAAGTGGTTACACTAACCCTACAGCATAGAGAGTAATATGGCAGAATTTATTTTACCTGATGAACTAAAACTAGAAGAAGAAGAAACAGGATTTGTTCTTCCTGATGAGTTAAAAATAACCGAACAACCCATTCAACTTTTAGATGAAGATGGCGAAGTTAATGTAAGCACAGAGGACCCTAGCTTAGCAAGAATGGGAGCAGCACTAGCAACAGAGATTGCTATAGCAGAAGGAGGCAGACAAGCATCTGCGTTAGGCGGACCAATTAGTTATGTAGTTGGTAGTTTAATTTCAGGAGCAGCAGGTTCTATAGCAGCACAAAAAATAACAAACCCTGATGATATCTCTGAGGGCAGAGTTATAGCTGATGCTTTTATTAACTTAATTCCTGGTTTGAAAGCAGCAAAAGGCAGAGGTATGTATGCAGATGCCGCCATGAGACAAGCTCCTTTAGGAGCAGGTATCGGTATTGCTGGGATAGCAGGTGAAACTATTATAGATGAAGGTCGTTTACCAACAGGCGATGAGCTTGCAAGTGCAGGTATAACAGGCGGTTTACTAGGTGGGGCTCTTGGAGTTACAGGAGCAGCAATCAATAGTGTTTTATTAAGACATGGAGGTAGCCCAGTAGAACAACTTACCAAAGTAATTAGAGGTGGCGAAGATGCTGACCTTGATACAATATATAAAAACATAAAGAATTTTTCTGATGAAGATTTAACTATAGCTCAACAAGGAGCAAGACAAAGAGTCTTAAACCTTAGAGAAATGTTTACCGATGATGCTATAAAAGTAAGACAACTTCAAAAAGAATCAGGAGCTTTTCAATACAACGAAGGAGGTCCTTTAGAGTTAAAAGAATACACAGACCCTTCTCTTATAAGCAAAGACAACCCAAAAGGAATAGTTAGCAGAGATGACCAAGATTATTACCAAACAAGAAGAAACCAACCTGGAAAAATAGATGGTGGGTATAATTTAATTGTTGGAGAACACAACTTATCTATGGATGAGCTTGCAACCGCAGGAATTAAATTAAACGGAAGAACCTCAAAAGAACTGTCAGACAGTATAGACAACTATTTACACGCTAAATATGCAATAGATTATAACTTAAAGACAGGCGAGGGAGCTGCTGGTATGTCCACAGCCCAAGCCAAAACAATTATAAAAGAATTTGAAGGAGCAAACTTACACAAAGAATTGGCAAACCCAATCAAAACTCTTAAAGAACAAATAAACAGGACTAACGAAAGAGCCGTAGAAGGCGGATTAGTTTCAAGAGAAAAATTAAATACTTGGAAAAAAGAATATGGTGAGAATTATGTTCCTCTGTATAGGCTTGTTGATGAAGATATACAACTTAAATCTAGGACACCTAACGCACCAGGCGAGGTAAAATGGTCAGGTATTTATGATGATGTTGGCAGTGAAGATTTAAAAGTTAAATCTATAAGAGAAAATATTTATAGACAAGAAGCTGAAATTATTAGAAGGGCTGAGGTAAACAAATCATCGTTAGCTTTTGTTAAGTTAATTAATGCACCACAAAACAAAGAGGCGGCTAAAGCCTTACTTAAAGACATAGATGGTAAAAAGTTTGGCAAAGCAGGTAATCTTAATAAACGCCCAAGCGATGCTGCTTTTACTTTTATGGACAAAGGCGAAACAAAATATATGGAATTAGCTGATGAAGGTATTGCTAGGGCTTTAAGAGGAACTCCTTATCAAGAAATGGGAACAATTACACAGCTAGTGTATGACTTCGCTTCAGGAATGAACAGAAGGCTAGGAGCTTTATACACAAGATTTAACCCTGATTTTGTTATACCAAACTTATTTAGGGATGCAACAGAAGCATCTGTTAATAACTCAGTTAGATTGGGAGCAAAACAAGGAGCAGCTACATTAAATCCTTACAAAACTGTAACGGATGACATGAACACTATTTACAGAAAACAAAGAAATTTGCCAGCAGAAACTCCAAGACAAAAAGAATTATACAGATTGTATGATGAATTTAAAGAAGATGGCGGAAGCGTTGGCGGACTAGCAGGCACAACAAAAGAACAATTAATTGACCAAGTAAACAAACTAACAGACAACATGACCAGTTCTTCGCCTATGGTTCTAGGAAGAAAAGTAACTAGATTTTTTGATGATTGGAACAATGTTTTTGAGGATGCAACAAGATTCAAAACTTACAAGCTAGCAAGAGAAGCTGGGAAATCAAGACAATCAGCAGCCTTAGCTGCTAGAGATTCTTCGTTTGACCCAAGACTTGGAGGTACTAATGTTAATGTAGTAAGGGCTTCTTTCTTATTTGCTAACCCAGCCATACAAGCAAGTAAAGTATTTCTAAAGAATTTATATCAAAAACCAAAATTTGCAATGGGTTTTATGGGAACTTTGTTTGGCATAAAAATGGGCTTAGATAAATGGAACTCAAGCATAGACCCTGACTGGGAAGAAAAACTTAGGACAACCACAGGAAGCGATTTTGTTAAAAACAAATCATTAGTTTTTTTAACTGGGGTTGATGAAGAAGGCAAGCCTGAATACATATCTATGCCGATAGGTTATTCTATGGTGCCTTTTGCAGTTGCGGCTGATTATGCACAAAAAGCAGCTACAGGCAAAGTAACCAATGAAAGCTATCTAGAACAAGGGGCAAACATTTTTTCTGAAATGACAGATGCTTACATACCTGTTGGTCGTAATATTGTTCCAACACCGCTAACTCCCTTTACAGATTTGATGCAAAACAAAGATGGGTTAGGCAGAACTATTAGACCTGAATGGTTAGAAACTAAAAACATGGCACAAAAAGAAAATATGTTTCCCTACACTATGGACACTTTTGGTGGTGAAATGGCTTTTGCTCTAGCTGAAACAGCAGAAAGATTTGGGCTAGAAACCTCTCCTGAAAACATAAAATATTTAGCTGAAAAATTTACAGGTGGTCCAGGAAAAACTTTTTCAAATTTAATTAACATTGTTTCTGCAGTTAAAAACGGACAGCCTCTAAAGAAAAATCAAATACCTATAGCTAGAAGGTTTATGGGAGATGGCTACGCTGAAAAGTTTGAAGAAAGAGCAGGAACCGCTACAGAAGTAGAAGAGTTTACTAGAATAGATAATACAGAAAGAGCAAGAGAAGCAAGAATATCATCATCTTTATTTAGAAGATTAAAGGATGCAAGAGAAAATGAACGCTTTGAAGAAGCCTCTGACATTATTAGCGATGCCATAGAAAGTGGAACGCTTACTCCATCTGTTCTCAAAAAATTAACAAGAAGAATTAAAGAAGATAAAAAAGGTTTGACACAAACAGACAGCAGGATAAAAGCATTAAGCATTAAAACAAGAGGTAAATACCTAATTAAACAAATGCAAAAGATGACACCATCTGAGATAAAAGCGTATCTAAGAGACCAAACTACAAAAGGTGTTTTAACTAAAAGCGTAATGAAGGATATTGATTTTGTAAAATCATTTCAAAGCATAAGAGAGAGGTTAAGGCAATGATACCAATGGAACTTATATCAATGCTTGGCTCTACTGTACTAGGTGGGGCTATGTCTATCCTTGCACAGAAAGGACAAGCGGAACAAGAAAAACAAAAGATGTTAATGCAACGAGCAGGGTTCGCAGCTAAGCAAACTGATAAAGCTCGTGATGTTAAAGATTCCCACACTAAGCACACTCGTAGATGGATAGCTTTGATGTGTGTATTCTCTATTATTGTAGTACCAATCATGGCACCCATCTTTACTGATGTTAATGTAGCTTATCAAATAGTTACAGAAGCTGAGTCAGGTTGGTGGATATTTGGTTCTAGCTACGAGACATCTTATTTTGAACAAGGTAACTCAATTTTTATAACTAACCTACAATCACACACAATATTCTCAATTATTGGTTTATATTTTGGTGGTTCTTTAACTAGGAAATAAGATGGTAGCTAAGAGGTATCAAAGCAAAACTGGTGGATTGAATGAAGCTGGTAGAAAATATTTTAAAAGAACGCAAGGTTCAAATCTTAAAAGACCTGTAACAGGTAAAGCACCCAAAGGCTCTAAAGCAGCAGGAAGAAAAGCTAGTTTTTGTGCAAGAATGGGAGGAGTTAAAGGACCAATGAAAGATTCTAAAGGCAGACCAACAAGGAAAGCACTAGCACTTAGGAAATGGAAATGTCGAAAGTCTTAAAAGGACTGGGTATTCTTGGATTGTTAATCTTAGCTTTATGCTTAGAAAATGCTATTGCAGATGTTACATCTAGTGGTAGTACAACTAATACCCAATCTAATAATGCTGGAAGTAATACTGCTATTACAGGTGGTTACGAATCAGCAACGACTTACCAGTCAGGTTCTAGTTCTAACAGTACAACGAATAACGAAACCAATAACAGCACAAATACTAAAACAGCCGTAAACAGCTCCTCAGCTCCTGGTATGAGCGTATATGGACAAGATAGCTGTGTTATACCATTAGCGGCTGGAGTAACTGTAATTGGCTTCTCAGGCTCTTTTGGGAGCTATTACACAGACCCTAATTGCGAAAGAAGAAAATCTGTATCTGTCTTAGCTAAGCTTGGCATGAAAGTCGCAGCAATATCTTTGATGTGCCAAGACAAAAATGTATGGCAAGCCATGATGGATGCTGGTACACCATGCCCTATAGATGGATTGATAGGAGAGAAAGCCAAAGCTAAATGGATTGAGAAACGCAAACAAGAATTAACAGGAGCTACTGCTGCAACTAAACCGAGCATGACCTGGAATAAAAATGAGAATATTAATACTAAGCCTAATGCTAAGTAGTTGTGCTACTTATAATGTAGAGATAGGCAACCCTGTATGGGGTTCTAATGAACAAGAAATATACCCAATCGAGAGACAATGAAATACTTAATTCCTTTATTTTTTCCATTAATGGTTCTAGCAGACAGTCAAACAACAGGTAATTTAATTACTAATGGTACATTCGATAACGGAACTACAGGTTGGACATTACAAGGAGATGCACAAAGAATAGGAGATTGTTGTCCTGGTGGACATGATTTAGAATTCGGAGATAGTGGCTCAATAGAACAATCATTTGATTTGCTCTCTAACACCATCACACAACCTATGCTTAACAATGGTATTACTCTTAACTCATCTGTTGAAGTACAGAATGGAGAGTGTGGAGTATCGGGATGTTGGGGAGGCAGTGGACCAGCAGATAGCTTTACAATCCGATTACAGATTAGAGATTCTGATAGCAATGTACTAGCTACTACTACACAGGAGAGAACTAATGTTACAGGGATTAATGGAAAAGATTTTGAAGATAGCGTTTCGTACACTGGGTCAGGGTCTAATCAAGGAAATATATTTATCAGCGGTTCTGATAACAGCGGTAATAACGGTAATCTTCTTGGTCCTAATGTGGATAATATTTCTGTAACAATGACCTATGATAATGAGGTCTTATCAGCTATACAAACATCACACATATCGACTACATTTCAAGAAGTAGAAGAAGTATTATCAACAGAAATAGAAACAATAGAATTTATACCATTAGAAGAAATAGTCTTTGAAGTGTTTGAAGAACCTGAAATGGTGGTACAAATATTTGAAGAAATATATATTATAGAAATAGCCGAAGAAGAAATTAACACAGGGATTGTTGAGATATTTACCATAGCTATTGAAGAAGAGATTATACCTATGGAGGTAGCATATGAAGAGCCAAAGACCATCGAAGCGTTCACAACAGAAGTCGAAAGTTTTGAAGAAAGAATTGAAACAACAGAAAGTTTCAACAACACGCCAACAGGCGAAGTTATACAAGAATTCTTTGCAGAAGAAACCATCATCGAAACCTCAAACTCTAGCGGAATCGTTGAGCGAGAAGCTGTACTTGAAGAAGTTGGAGGAGGAGAAGAATCTAGCACAATCGTACAAGCTGAAGCAGGAGGAGGAAATGCAGAAGCACCAAGAGAGAGTGAAGAAAGAATTACTACAGAGCCTAGAGAAGAAAGCACAGTTGCAGAGTCTACCCCTGAAGCTGTGGAACAGACTGAGAGCAATACTCCTGAACCTGAAGGAGAAACTACAGTGGCTTCTGAAGAAGTAGATGAAACTCTCGGAGAAGGAGAAACAACAGATAGTGAATCAGGAAGTGGAGGAGCTGAAACTGTTGCTACAAGAGAAGATGCCCTCGAAAGCAGAGATGCTGAGGTGGAAGAAGGCAGGGATGGTGGAAACACTACAGTCGATACTCAAACTATTTCAATAGAATCTATTGAAAGGAAGGTTAATGAAACCCTCAAGCGAGTGGACCAAAGGCTTATTGCTACATCACTTATTGTAGCTAAGGCTATGGAAAGCCCTATTTCATTAGAGAACTATGGGAACACAAACAACAATATATTTTTAAATCAATTAAACATTGATGGAGGTAGCTATGATGACCAAAGAGAATACATTGATTTGCGAGATATATATTCTGAGAATCAGATTGTATATAACGACCCTATGGCAACAAGTCAAAAGATTCTTCAGGAATCTATAGATAACACAATAAGAGCAGAAGAACATTTAAGGAGGATTCGTGGATTTTAAAGATATAAAAACATGGGGAGTTTTACTCTCAATTATAGCAGCTATTGGTGGTGGGTTTTCTAAGTTTGGAGAAATCTCTAATCGCTTAACTGTGCTTGAGAAAAAATCAGCTCCTGACATTAAACCATTGACAGCAGACATTGCCATTAACAAAGCAGAAATAGCAGTATTAAACGCTAAAGTTAATGAAATGAAAGCTAGGTCAGACAACCCACTAGGACAGTAATATGCCAAAAAGAATAGATAAGGAGAAAGAAGAGAAGTTTATAGACTTCTTTTGTCAAGGAGATACAGCAGGAAATGCTACTCAATCAGCAATAAAAGCTGGCTGGGAAAACAACAAATCAATTAGGTTTCAAGCTAGATATCTTAAAAACAAATACACAAAAGAAATCAGGAAGAAACAAGAAGAAAGAATTGCCTCTACATCAGGCGTAGCTATCAGCGTTTTACAAGACTTGTTGCACTCTGAACAGGATGCGGTCAAACTCAACACAGCCAAACTTATTCTTGAGCTAGGTAACTTTTCATCTCAGACTATTAATCTTAATGTAGATAAAACCGCAGAGAAATCTGATGCTGAGTTAATTACAGAACTAAAAGGATTGTTAAAAGAATCTCCTGAGCTAGCGTTACAAGAAGATGATGACATGACTAAACATTAGTCTCCAAGTTTCCTTAACGCCTCATTTTCTATATCAACAACCTCTTCTCTTATCTTGAAGTATTGCTTTCTATGTCTCTTGTATAGCTTCATAGGTATCTTCATAATGTGTGCTCTATGCACATCTTCATAAATAAACTCACCTGTACCATCACAATGCGGACACTTCTCAATACTGCTGTTATTGACAACAACAGTACCAACACCCTTACATATAAAACATTTTGTAAACAATGTCTCAGCTAAGGCTAGTC
>Ga0098038_1000842_pt1 | contig 13379 bp, 23 predicted proteins | sample 5B_taG_FD_75051 | JGI IMG/M metagenome (GOLD analysis project Ga0098038, IMG submission 75051) | Marine viral communities from the Subarctic Pacific Ocean - 5B_ETSP_OMZ_AT15132_CsCl metaG | ecosystem: Environmental > Aquatic > Marine > Oceanic | place: Pacific Ocean | collected 2015-01-08 | reverse complement strand
TTCTTTGTTTTAGATTCTTTCTTATCTAGTTTTTCCGACTCAGCATTAAACCACTCATCCAGCAGAACACACCTCGTCATTAATTACTCATCCTCACTAATACTATATAAATTATTCCAAATTTTATGCCTTGAATAGTTGTCTTCCAAGTAGTCAATTACCTCGTCTTTAGGGGGAGCCTTAAATCCTAACCTTTGTGAGAGTTCCATGTATAGAGAGTCAAAAAGAACATTATCCGGAAGCATCAACTCATCAACGATTTCTCGCCAGTCAATTTTTAGTATGGATTCCCAAGTCATTCAATCGCCTCTAACATCTCGTGAATTTGCTCAACAAGTTGTCTAGACTCCATAAAGTTGGCGTTGTTGGCCTCGCCGCTTTTAGATAAAAACGCGTCATAGATTCCGTTTTGTTCCATGACATGGAGATAAAACATTAGTCCGTTAAAACCAATCATGATTGGGAGGTCGTAAGACTGTTCTCCTGTTTCTGCCCCTGTTTCTGCTAAGACGGCCCCGCCCTGTTGAAGCAATTCTTCGTATCTTTCTCTTTCCACGTCGGACATATCAGCGTCCATTCTAACTCTTCTAGCCAGTCGGTTTAATTCTCTTAATTCTTCGCCGGATAGTAAATTTTCATCTACTCCCCCCATGACATCAAAACCACCCCCACTTTTAAATGCTTCATTGGGGTTAATAACATGAATTTTTAAATCATCGTTTTTTTGCCCCTTTGCTAAAATACTAGCAAGAATTCTTTTAGCATCGCCATCATTAAGCCTACCTTCTAGGTCCCAAAGTAAATCGTAGTAAGATTTATCTGCTTTAATAATGCCCCACCAACTCATGCTAATCTCTCCGCTATTGAATCTCGTATCTCATTCCATACCTGTGGATAACGGTCTATTAAAACCTTTTGGATAACTTCAATTTGTTGCACGACGACAGTTTCTTCCCGCTTGTGAACTAATTGGCCCTTGAACTCTAGTGCGTATTTTAGCGACTCTCGGATTTCCTTACTTAATTTAACCAAAGAGTCAATCGTGCGATGGTCTAACTCGTCGTTATCAAAAATAAATTCTTGAACCTTCTGTTGTAGCATTTGAATGTTATTACTCAACATACTAATTTCATCAATCTCAACCTTAGCCAACTCCAAAGAAGCGGCCTTCTGCACCAAAGGCTTGAGATGTTTTTTCATGTGTAATCTAACCAAGTCCACGCTACAATCTAAATATTCAGCGACCTCACTAGGTTTCATTGAACCTGCTGTAATTGCAGTTTCTAAATCTTTTCTGTTGGGGGCTACGCAAAAAGGACAGGACTCATTGGAGTTATCTAAATAATCCCCCAAGTGTTCTTGCATATGTCTACGGGTAGTTCCCGCCTTCCAATCCTCTTCTCGGTCAAGTTCACCTGCGGTAATATCCCCCGAAAGAATGTCTCTTTCTAATTCATCCCTTTGTGGGTGATTACATAGTGGGCAGGTTTTCAAAATCTTACGCCTCATGGTTCCACCTCATTAAATTTTTCATAATAGTGGTTGCGTCGTGAATTAATTCTGCTTCGTCGGCTGAGGTTAATACTAAACCGATGGGACCGTCCTCGGCCCGATTAGGTCTTTCAAAAGTTTCCATTTCATTCCCCATTACTTCTCTAATAAGTCTGTTTAAAATGATATTATTCCTAGGGAAGTTTAAGGTAATGGATTTAATGTCCTCGTAGGCGGGGAACTCGTCCAAACCACGACGAATAATTCTCCCGTCGTTTTCTACTAAAACGGTAGCATCGGGAGCAATTAGTTTCATCATCTCCGGTGTGGTTGCAATAACCTGTTGGCTCATGGCCTCATTAAGTCTACCTTTGTTCGGCGCACGTCTCGTCCCCGCTTGATAAATACTAGGCATCTCTAATACATTTCTCACCGCTTGCTGAACTTGGGTAATAGTAGCAAGTTGTCCCGTTCTCCTTTTGTTAATTTTAACATCTAAATGAGCAATTGGTGGTGGGGTAGGGGTTGTCAATTCAATAATGTTTTGAATCAAAGTTTGTAGGCTGTTTTTCTTACCAAATATAATTTGCCAAAGAGGGGGCTCGGCTTTATTTTTTTCAGCGTCCACCCATCGGCCTTCGGGCTTTTCTACATTGTAAGAACCGCCATCCCTTTCTGCCTTATCCTTGCGAAAGTTCCAATAGGCTTCCGTTAAAAAATGTCCTCTCACCTCGCCTCGTTCTACCTCTTCATTTTCTGCGTCATAAGAAATAATGGTTGTAAAAAGAATATTTCTTGGGTCTCTATCCGAATCCTCTAGTCTATCTATTCTTCTAAGTAGTCTTTCAAACTCCTCTACCTCGTCCTCAAGAACTAATTTGTCGTCTACCAAGTCTTCAAGTTGTTCCCAAATAGCACCAGCACCAAGAAATATATTCTGCTTTCCCTTAATGTCTCTAGAAACTGAACCGTGATTCTTCATGGTGTTGAATAAATTTCTAGCATTTGCTTCTCCGGTTCCAGCATCCGAACCACCGGTAATTCCATATTTGCGAGGGTTAGCAGACCAAAACTCCTCAAACTTGTTCATTAGGCCTTTAGCCTCTTCTTGTTTCCAAGAAAATTCACTCGTCTTCGTCATTGTCTTCCTCTCCAAAAGTCGGGTTGATAACCTTAGATGCGTCCGATGACGAAGTAGTCATAGACCCCACTTCTTTCAACAGAGAAATAATATCCAATGAAACACCCAATTTTTTACCTTCGTCAATAAATGACTTAATAGCCGAGTCCCAATCATCCCTAGTTGTGTCAGACTTTTTTAGAAATTCCTTCCACTTCATAATATACCATCACCCGCTATTACTATTTATACTCTTTCCCTTTTTAGGATAGTTCGTTCATAAGTTCGATTAACTCGTTGTGATAATTTTCCGAGGCGTGTCTTTGAATTTCAGTACGAGATTCATCTTCCATTTCTTCGGCGGCTCTATCCACTTCTTCTCCGATGAGGTCGCGTATCGCTTCGTTAGTCATAAAAAACGGAGATAATTCGCTAACCACTTCGTTGTATTTGTAAGCAACTTCATAAAATTTTTCTAAAACTACACCGTGAAGCACGGGGTTATGGTCGTAGGTTTCGTTATTGTGAAAGTAATTTTTTTCCGAGTGAGAGTAATAGGCATCGTCGTGTCCGTCAAGAAGTTCATAATTAAATGCTTCAAGAATAAATTCTTTTTCAAGTTCGTAGATAGAGTCCAGACCCTCTTCTACAAGGTCCATAAATTCAAATTTCTCCACTAGGTTAGCATGAGTTAACTCAGTTTCCGTGTAATTATCATCGTTGAGAATAAGACCATTATAAAATCTATAATATCCTATACTAGTGGCTTCGGGCATAGGTATAAATTCATCGTTACGTGCGTTTATAATTCTAATTCCGTGTCTATCGCATCTAAATTCTTCATCAAAGTCTTCCCAGTATACCGTATGTCCATAGGGGCATTCAGTTGAATAAGGTGTAATTTGCCCTGTTATCGGAGCATCTTCTGTTACGTCCGCCTTTATTGAATGGGTGTCCAATTTAGCATTGCAATTTCCGCAATCAACATCGGAAGCAAGGTTATTCAGGTGATGAGTCTCCGACTCCCCACAACCGAGGCAAGCGAGGTCCGCTGTTCCTCTAGCCGCAAATGCGATAACATCGGGTATTTGACTGTTATCCTCAATTTCCCATGCTTGCATGTCTTGTGCCATATTATATGTCATCCAATACGTTAACCATATATCGGGAGGTGGTAGCATCTGATTATCGGGGGAAATGTCAATACACATGGAATAAGAACCAGCGTCATAATGAGCCGTATTACTACATACGCTTGTCAATTTAATCTCAATTTCTGCGTTATCTATTGTAAATTCCATATGAGGTACGCTATATTTCATCCGAATGGTGTTTGGGGGAATTGCTCCCAAAAAGAGGTCCAATGCCCGAATACCAGCAAAAAATCTAGTTGCTAATTGCTCCCAATCCCGGTCGTCCTCGAAGTGAAAGTCATCTCTTTGAGAAATCGCTTTTTCTATTAGATAATTAATATTTCTATTTAAGTGTCTATTTAATTCAACGTCGTGTTTTGTGTGCTTAAAATATAAGGGGGGTCTCGCATATTGCTGGAAACGATAAGACATATTGGGGTAAGATTTCAGGTAGTCATCTAAAACCATATAGGGCTTTTCCGATGATTTGCCTGTAAGGGCGGCAACCATTCTATTAACATGTTCATTGCTTTTTAATATTGTTTCCCAACGCATGTTTCTCACTCCTCATAATTCCAGCCGTCATCGTCAGCAGCCATTTCCTTATCATGTTCCCTCATGGTTTTGTCTACAAGATGCATCATCTGTTTAAATATACTAGGGTACTCGTCTTTAAACATTCCCATTATAAATGCTATTTGTCCCTCGTTTAAATGGAATTGTCTATTACCACCGTAGCCTTGTAGGGCCATACCCTCTAGATAAATTATTTCGTTTTGGCCTAGAACCGAAACAGTATTTCTCAAATTTTCTGTTGTGTGATGAAACATAATCAAAAAATTTTCGGGTCCAACAATTTCCGAGCGAGGTTCAGTAGTGGCTTCTGTTTTCCATTGAGTTGTACGGAGTCTCATGTTATTTAGGTGTTCTCTTAAACCACGGAACTGACCCCCCTCAACCATACACTTTACAAAAATGTGGTAGAGTTCTTGTTTTTTTATAATAACGTATTTTTTTAACATGTTTTCCCAATTCATTAAAACCATCCCCCGTAATTACCAAAATGTGTTTTTAAAGCCTCAACTATTAACTTCAACATATATCCCCTATCATCGCCTAGGTCTATGTCGCTCTCCTTACCGCCGGGAGTGTAATTACCTATATACCCCCCTTCTATTAACCTTTCCATTAAGTTTGAGAATTCTTCATTCTCTTCATTTTTCTTGTTAAAGGGGGTATAAATACCAAAAGAAGGAGTTCCGTAATCTCGGCTATAAAAAGTCATATCAGCAAAGTTAAGGATTTTTCCTAATTCAATTGCGAAACCTACCACATTTACCTGTTCGGGTCTTGCTACCACCAAACCAAGTAATTGGCTATAATAATCTCCTAATGGGAGCGGAGACTCTTCTATTACACAGACTTGGATAAAACCACCCTCGTAGTGAATATTTAGTCTTCCCGGACTCATAAGAAAATCTAAACCATCGTGTGAGAATCCTACACTATGCGATGTATTGGCCGGAGCGGATTTAATATCCAAATTCACACCGAAAATTTTAGCGTTGTCTTCTAAGAAACCCATGCTTCTTTTATGAGCGGCCCTTTTAAACACAAGGTAAAAACCATCCTTAAAACAGTATGCCATATTCATCAATTTAATATAATAGGATTTAGCAGACGTCTCCCATTGTTTTTTAATACCCAATGCATCTTCAGCAAAATTTTCTAAAAATTCCTGTGTTAATTCCGCCCCATCGGAAAGTTCCTCATAAAAGGCAAAAAAGAGTGGGACATATTTCATCCTCGCTCGTCTGCCTTGGCTTTCGCTGAATCTAGATATATCTTCTTCTTCAACACTATAAAGAACCTCTTCGTCAAAATCGGGGTGAGAGGCAACCTTTTCAAACCATTCTCTAAGTTCACTAAGGGCTGACAGAAATTGGGAGGGTGCTGGAGTGGCGAGTCGGTTCCACCAATTTGTATCATTTTCCCTACTCATTCAAAAAACCCCATTGTATTACCAAAGCAAGCGACCAATGCGTCTCGTATTTCCTCCAAGATAGAATCGGGATAGCCCGCTGTTCGCATGTATTCTAATAACCTATCAAACTGTGCGTTTGATACGGGATTAAAGGGGGTGTAAATGCCTATTGCAAACCTGCCCTCCATAGCCCCCTTCCACTTCAAATCCGGATGACGGTTGACAATTTCTCCAAGTTTAATTCCAAAATTTACCACATCTAATTCCTGTGGCTTGCTAATAATCAAGCCAAGCATCGAAGCATAAAAATCACCTATTGGTAGGTTTTGTTCGTCCACCACACAAATAACAAGATTCAGACCGGCCTTCGCCAATAATGGCATAATTCGTATACCACTTCCAGTTAGTTCAAACACTAAATGTCTGTGTCTAAAAATCACCTTTCGTGTAGAAATAGAAATAAATTTCACCCCGAAGGTTTGAGCAACGTCTCTTAAAAACTCCATGCTCCTTTCTTCGGCGGTTTCGTACTTTTTGACCATATGTTCCCAACCCATCAAAAGAACCCCCTAGTGGAACCGAAAACATCCATAAGGGCGTTTTCTATTTTTTCTAACATTTCTCTTGCGGGTCGTGCGCCCGCATTTGTTAAACCTGCCTCTATTTTAAGTAATAGTTCTATTAAATTTACAAAGCCGCTATTTTGCGAATTGGACATAGCAAACGGCGTAAAAACATTTGCCCCTATTCTAAATTGACTCCAATAGTTGTTATATTCTTTAAAAACATTAGCCAATTTAATAGCAAAATCTAATACATCTAGTTCCGTGGGTCTAGCCACGATTAGACCAATTACGCTAGTATAGTAGTCCCCTATGGGTAACTCAGGATTACTTGATACTATACAAACCGTTACTTTGGTATTACCAGCATCTATTACTAATTCGTTTTTCCGAATTTTAAAGTTTAAACCCCCGTGGTCAAAAGTTGGTGTGTCCCGGTCATATATTATTTCAACGCCCATAGTTTCTGCCATACTCTCAAATAGACCCATACTTCTTTTACGGGCTAAATTACTAAACATTGCCTTTAATCGTCTATGTGTCCATTCTATCCAATTCTTCATCGCCATAGGTGAGATTTGGTCTCTATCCCTAACGGGCATACCATATTTTTCCCCACCTTCTAATTCCCCTTCGTGTATAATATCAATTACAGTTTCAATATCAAAACCACCTTTCCCCAAAGCATCTAAGACAGGTAACATAAGTGGACTATTAACCGCATCTCTATTATAATCTGGATGCGAAATCAATTTTTCGTAAGTAGTTTTTAACTCTTCAATAGCCGGGTTAAAATAGGAGTCCCGTTTAATGATATTCCCCCAACCCATAATTACACCCCCTTTTTCAAAAATTGCCCCGGAATTTTTTTGCCACTTGCGAAATTTTTTTTTCTTTTTTCTTTTTATTCCCACAGCGTATTTATCTGCCTATTTTTTTATCCGCTAGAATATAATCTAGAAATAATGTTACGTCTTGTGGTTCTGTTACAATAACAGTATAAACTAATTCCGTAGGTTCTTCAAGTGGCAAATTTCTTATGTTAGTAATGCCTTCCAAATATTCTTCTCTGGAAACCTTTGCATTTATATTTTTTGGAAGCCCGGTCTTCTCGTTTAATAGGTCCCTAAGGGGATAAAGTAAGTTAGCAATATGTTCCCAAATGTAATCGGTCTTTCTTAAATTTTCTAAATATAGTCCGTAAATATTATGTATGTGGAATCTTATATCATTATTATATTTATTTGGTGACATGCCCGAAAGGGCTTGTTTTGGTGTTGGAATACTGGCAAGTAATTCTTGACGAATTAATCTTCTACCTGAGGCGGTAATGGGGGTGGAGAGGCGGACGGCTAGGGTTTGGTTTTGGTGTCTAACAGTTTCCGAAACTAATACTCCAATATAACGATTAAACATTCTAATAATTTTTTTAACTGCGAAACTTATTGCAGCATACCCGGCTTGAATTTCATTAGACCTCATAGAATCATTCGGTATGGGGTCCTTTCTTTCTTTCATTGCTGTGATGTATGCCCGAGAAATAAGCATCATCATTTCTTTATAAAATTCCGGATATTCTTGAGCGAACATCCCTTCAATATACTCCGTGTAGCGGGCGTGAGCAGGATTATTAGATATTATGCGTGGTCTAGCGTAATCGGGGTGATAATAAATAGTATACGTCTCGTTGGGGGTGGTGGTTTTTAGAACAAGGTATTCGGTGTTGGGGTGAAATAGGTGTTGTTCGTCCATAATCAATTCTGGATTTTTAGGAGAGAAGACAAATTCCCGCCTATGGATAACAGCACTACGGAACAGGCGGTAGGCGGTTTGTTTTTGTCCGCTTTTGAGCAAATTATACCACATTTTGTCACTTCCGGGCCTATTTTGTAAGGTTTTTTTGTATTGGGGGGCATTTTTGCAAATTATTTTGGTTTTGGGCCTCTACTGGGGCCTTGATTTAAAGTTAGGACTTATGCTATTTAAATATTTATGGAAAATTGGCTAAAAAATGATTTGGGTTTAGTTTTTTTGGGCTACCAAAGTTACCATATGGTTGTATAATTTGTAGGCAACCACATTAAAAAAATTTATTAATTCCTATGAAATACGGAAAGAACAGGAGGTACAAACCGAAACCACTCAAAGAAACCCCCTTACTGAAGCGAACTTTGTTCTTATTATTGGTAAACCGTATTCCATGTAGGAATATGAAGTATGGGCTTCTCACCCAATTGGTAATTAACGATAGTCTAGCCCCCCATTACTAACGATGTAGGTATATTTCACGACTCGCAGAACTATCACGATTCGCCCGGAACTTTCTCCGTGTATTATATCTCTTTTGTGTTTTTTTCCTTCTCAAGGATATGCACACAAACCCCATATAGTCATAGGGTAGGTTTGATTAACAAACCTGCATTATACCACCCTCCACCTCTCACTATCCCACTTGACGACCATGATAAAAAATCACGGCCATACTGGGTGAGTCTAATTTTCTTTTTGCTTTTTTTGCCTCCGCTAAGGAGTCATACGAAGCAACCATTCGTATTCCGTAGTAAATGTTGTATTTCATTCAATCACCGGGTCTTCAAACTTCAAACCACAACCCTTAGCAAATGCTCGAAGACAAGAAATCTCCATTGTGTCCCCAACGGCTTCCCATTCCTTTTTAATCACCCTAAAAAATAGGTCTACCCAATCTTGATTTTCAGCAAGAAAGCGTAGTTGGTCTTCCATTGACCAATGTTCGGTCATGCTCATAAATAACTCGTGGGAAATCATTCAGTCCACCCCTTGATAAGGTCAATAATATAACCCCATTCAGCGGAGGCTTCTGTGTCTCCCCATTCAAGAGACATGTTTAGTTCAGCAATTTCCAAGATTTTCTCAAGAACTTCCTCGGCATTCATTCTTCATCACCTTTTGTTTCATAGGTAATACCGTAAAGGTAATCCATTTGAGTTTTCTTCCATGCATCGTGCTGAACTGCATATTGATGCTGACAATCCAGTTTATCACAGGTTAAAGATTTGATTTTGTGTGAAATTGGGACTTTGCAGATAAAACAGATTCTTTGACTCATTCTTCTTCCCCCGTAGCAACAATCATTTCTTCTAATTGGTCTTCCATGAAATATTCATAACAGTTATTGCAAAGAACGTTTTCAATCTGTCCATGAACCACATTGGAATAACCGTCGTATTCTTTCTCTCCGTGTTCATTGGGGAAAATGTTGTAATGATGGATTTCTGTTTCAACAGAAACCAAGCAATCAACCTCACCACACTTAGGGCATTGATACTGTTTCATTCTTCTTCACCCAATCCGGCAAGTGTTCGCTGGTATTCGTCAATTTTACAATCATCTTCGGTAGCCTCTAAAGCCCTAATCATGAATTGCATCAGTTCAATTAGTTGTTCTTTGTTCATCTTATTCCTCTCCGTTTAATGTGTTTAGTTGTTGCTCTATTTCTGTTATTGCCCGCATCAATGTATCTGCAAGGTCTTCTTCGCTAATGTTGCTAATACGTAGTTCGTCAACAATGAATCGCTCGTATCGGTTTTGCTTCACTTTTAGTGTAAATGTCGGTCTTTTGTTCCAAAACATGTTCCCCCTTACCCGTTTAGAATATGAGGTGGAGGTACAAATTATCTCCTACCATATGGTAGCAATTTATTGCAGAAGCGAAAATTTGTGGAGCGAAAATACCCCAAGTGGACTCTCCCCAATGCCCATTTAGGGGAGAAATCCGGGGGACTAAGGGCTTCCTTAGTCGTCGTCGTCGTCCGACCTCACTTTTTAGCCTCCTTCGTAGCCTTCACGAATGCCTCAACGAATTGTTCCATCGTGTGTTTACGGGGAATGCTGAGGTGGGGGTATTGTTCAAAGAGTCCAAGGAGGGTTTTGGCACTATCATGGGCGTGCTGTTCTTCCTCTTCGTTCAATGAGATGGAAACCCGTGTTCCCTTGATGATGACCTTCAATCGGGCGGAAAGACGGTCAATCTTTTGGGGGTTTTCGGGGTCGGCTCGCATAAGCCGGTTGTAGAGGGTTTGGGCATCCTCTCGGTCTTCCTCATCGTTGGTTTCGTTTTGAATGAAGGTGTGAGCCCTCATCAAAAGTCGCTTGGTTGCGGTCATGTCTTCTTGCATGTGTATTTCTCCTGCCTTTTTCGGCATTTAACCACATGAAACGAGGTATATAAGGTGTTAGCGTTCTTTCTACACAAATTTACGCTCTCGCTCCCAACCATATGGTAACGGGGTCATGTTCTAACGATATAGAAGTTAATCATCATCTTCATCGTCGTTGAACACCCGTTCACCCCCTGCGGTCATAATATGCTGTCGCATGACCATATGGTTGGACAAAGTATAATTTGTATACGCCAACCTCAAAAAAAGGTTGTGTTTTTTGATTTTTTTAAACCGGACAAAGCACCCCGCAAAGAAAACCGGTAAAAATCGCAGGACACAAAACCTGCGTGGTGAGAATGTCATTACCTCAAGAAAGCGAGTTCTCATCGCACTTTCTATCATTGGTTTTTTGAGCAACTGAGTTCAATCAGTCGTCGTCGTCATCCGAAGAATACAACAACCTTACTCACCTTTTCCGGTTGGGATTGGGCGAACAATTGGTTGGCTGAAATCAAAGGGAAGGGTGTTGTCTTCCTCATCTTTCATACCCCAAAAGGCAGTTTTTCCGCTGAGATAACCGGTAGCCGTTGATTTTGCCGACTTTTCACGGTAAGCAACGAATTCTTCCTCGTTCTCAAACTTGACTCCCAATTCGTTGTTCGTTTTTGATGCTCGCTTGACCAAAAGGTGGGTAGCATCATTTTCAACGTAAACTCGGTATTCTGCTTCTGCGGCCAATCGAGCGATTGTTGCAAACTTATCACGGGCGAGTTGCTGTTCATCAGTCAAAGAAGAACCAGCACCACGGCGATGAGGCCATGATGGGAACTCGTTTCCTTCGCTTTGAATTTGACCCTTGAGTTTCAAGCGTCGGCTTTCGTTTCGGTTTCCACGGTTAATCTTCTTTTGAATAGAATCCCAGTTGTCTTCCATCTCTTCTGCATCAATGTTGAATTGTCCTTCGGGAGCATCAATCAAAGTTTGAAGGTGAGTATCAAAGTCTTCACCCCATTCAATAATTGCATTCGTCCACGCTGTCCACTTTTCTTCCGTCAATGTGTTTTCTTTTTCCATTTTCTTTTTCTCCTGCCGTTTTAGGCACTACACCTCAACACGCTAAATAAATGAGGTGCATTACAAATTATTTGCAACCATATGGTGGGAGTGATAATGTTCAATAAGAAGACAAATGACATTGAATAGCGTCAGTCTAATTAATCGTCGTCTTCTTCGTTGAACACACGAATCACCTCCGGTTTGCCTAGTGCAACCATATGGTAGGAGCATTAATGTTCAACAGGCGATGCTAACATAAAATTAGGTTATTCTAATTAATCGTCGTCATCGTCTTCATTGAACATGCGAACTTACCTCCTGCGGATTAAACTTATGCATCCATATGGTAAGAAAGTTCACTTTTTATTTAAGTGATAAGTTTTGTTTACAAAATGTTACACTTATGATGAACGGGTCGGCCTTTATAAGGGGGTCATCCGGCCTTATATACTCAGGCCCCCCGTGGAGAATGCTCTTGAAAGCCCATCCGTCTAAGTTTCTCCAAACATTTGACCTTTTTCCAAACCTAAAAATCACTTTAGGGTTTTCTTGAGCATCACATTCAATGTTTTTATTATATCTACGACAAAATGACCTATGTTCTCACATGAGAAAGTTCGTGAGACAACAAGTCCGACAAAATGTAGGAGATATAAGCAATATCTATAATGTTTCTTATATTCTCATCATTATCATATATCACTATAAGTGGTGGTGGTGGTGGTGGTGGTGGTGGTGGTGGTGTGTGTAAGCACCCCCCATGAGAAATATGAGAATTTGAGAAAGTTTGAGATATGCTCGATTCTCCCTACAAAATGTATGAGAAATGGATTCTCACTTCAATATATAGTAAGAATTGTAAGAGAAAAGACAAAAAATAATAAAAGGAATGTGAAAGAAATGAATATATTTTATCTGTCAAGAGACCCCGTGGAAATAGCAAAACAACTCTGCGATAAACATATCGTAAAAATGCCGCTAGAATCGGCGCAAATGTTGTCTACTTCTTGGTGGGCTAAAACAAAATACAACGATGAAACGAAATTTGTGCTTAAGCAAATTTATCGTCCAGTTCACATCGGACACCCCTCAACGGTTTGGACAATGCAAACCGAGGCGAACTACCTGTGGCATTATGATTTATTTGTCGCTATGCTTGATGAGTATAGCCGAAGGTATAATAAAGTCCACGGTTCTAGTAAATTACTGGAACTATTGAAGGAAAGTCCCGTGGAAGGGGGAGAGTTTTACCCCCCACCACAATGTATGCCCGATGAATACAAAACAGAAGATACAATTCTAGCCTATCGGAACTACTACATTAATGAGAAGGCTCGGTTTGCTAGATACACTAATGGGACAGCACCCGAATGGTTGGAGGAATACCTATGAGACACGGAAAAATAACACATAATTTATACGTTAACGAGAGAGAATACTTGAATCTAAAAAAGCAATACCCGACGGGAAATTATACTGTTTCGGAGACGCTGAATTGGTTTACAGTTACTATTGAAAACCAAGACGTTCTCACAGTAGATAATAACTTCTGCATAGAGATTATTTTTTGGAGGACTGAATGATGGGCAAAACACATCGGTGTAAAAATTGTGGCTCCGAATCCTTCGGGTTAGAGTTTTGTATATTCTCTACCAAGCGCAGGAACCACTTGTTGGTCAAGTGCGGGTCTTGCGGAATGTCAATTAAAATACAGATAGGTGATAAGAAATGAAAGTGAAAATAAAAGACAGAAGAATGAAGCAACGAGTGGTGAAGATTAGGAAATCCCACGTTAACGATATTTCTAAATTATGGGACGAGGACACGATTTGGGTCGTGAAAATTGAGCCAATTTATGGGGGGATTTTTGGTGATATATGATTGCCAAAT
>Ga0098038_1000841_pt1 | contig 13381 bp, 24 predicted proteins | sample 5B_taG_FD_75051 | JGI IMG/M metagenome (GOLD analysis project Ga0098038, IMG submission 75051) | Marine viral communities from the Subarctic Pacific Ocean - 5B_ETSP_OMZ_AT15132_CsCl metaG | ecosystem: Environmental > Aquatic > Marine > Oceanic | place: Pacific Ocean | collected 2015-01-08 | reverse complement strand
TATTTCCTGTTCCACTTGAAGGTGCAGCAGTAAATGTTAAAGTTGTACCATCAGGTATTGTATAAGCTGCCGTATCTTGTACCACGCCATCTACAGATACAAGAACGTCTTGTACAGAACTAACGGCTGTTGTTAATGTAAATGTTGTATCACTTCCGTCACCATTAAATCTCTGTACGGCTGTTGTACTTTGATATGCTGTTGCTACATCTTTACCTATATACGGCATTAGGTTATCTCCATAATACTCATTGTAGCACTAATTTTATCAGCTACAGAACAGTCTACTTTAATAATATCAGTTGCTTCCAAAACTAATTTATTTCCTGCCATAACCTCAATACTACTTCCTGCTGGTACTGGAACATCTTTTAACAAGTGAGAAACAACATCAGAACTTTCGTTGTCTGTTACTGTGACAGTAGCCGTAACTTGAGAAGTATGTACATTACATAACATTAATCCAAGAACGATTGTTGTTGTGCTACTTGGAACAGTATATAATGTATCTGGTGTTCCTGCACTACTTGGCATTACTGCGTTGTTTTTTAATTTAAATGTATTTGCCATATTTTATCCTAACGCTATTGCTAATGCTGTTGCTTCATTAGACGCTGCTGTTGCGGTTGTTTTTGCATCTAGCTGTGTTTGTATTGCTGATGTCACACCATCTAAGTAACCTATTTCTGTTGAAGTGACAGCACTTACTGAAACATCCCCACTACCATCAGATACTAATGCTCTTGATGCTGTTAAGTCTGCCATCTTACTAAATGCTATTGCCGCACTTGATGATACACTTGCATTGACTACAGCATTAGATGCTAACTGATCTGCACCTACAGCATCATCAGCTATCTTTGCTTGTGTTACTTGGTCATCTGCAATATGAGCCGTATCTATAGAACCATCTGTATAATGCTCTGAGTCAATAGCATCATCAGCTATCTTTGCACCTGTTACAGCGTCTGCATTAATCATTGATGTTTCTACAGCATTTGACTGTATTGTCGCAGTTCCTGTTACATTTCCAGCACCAGTAAAACTAGCAGATGTCCAAACAACATCTCCTGTCATTCCAATAGTTCTGCCTGTAGCTAATGCTGTAGCTGTGTCTGCATTACCTGTTACGTCACCTGTCAAAGGCCCAGCAAAAGCGTCTGACGTTACTGTTCCGTCAAAAAAAGCATCTTTAAACTCAACACTACTACTACCAAGATCTAAAATATTATCAGCACCTGGAGTCAATGCTCCATCAGTTAGTATTAATTGCTTTTCGTTTCCTGCATAAAAATTAATTGTATCGGCTGTTTCAAAATCTATTTTAGTTTGATCGTCTTCACCAATTTTTATATCTGTAGCAAGTAAAGATGTAATTCCAGTTTGTGCTGCATTAATTGTAAATGTTAAATCATACGGATCGCCATCTGAGCCAGTAGAAGTGTCTGTCCAGTTTATATCTAAACCACCACCTTCTACAAATTTAACTTCTTTGTCTTTTGTAATTTGTACTTCTGTACCATCACCATCTTCTAAAACAAACTGCATATCAGCTTTTTGAGCATCAACATAAGCCTTAATTGACTGTTGAGTAGCTAAATGAGTAGCTGAGTCAGAAGTCATATCGTCTTCGTCTTTTATGGCTGTACCACTAACACCAGTATTTAAGACAGGAGAAGTTAATGTTTTATTTGTTAATGTAGCTGTTGAAGTTGCTGACACTAAACGAGCATCTCCACCAGTGCTTGGCAATGTTAAAGTATTATTAGCACTTTCAGAATGAGGTGCAGCTATGATTGTTTGTCCGTGTGAATTTGCTTCGCAATTTAATACAATCTTACCTTGATTAGTATTTCCTTTTATAACTACTTTACCTGTGCCATTTGGTGCAAGATTAATGTCACCATTACTAGCAGTAGCTAAATTACCAGAACCAAGTGTGGCACCATTAATTGTTGGTGTTGTTAATGTCTTATTTGTAAGCGTTGCAGTTGAGGATGTTGATACTAATCTAGCGTCACCACCAGTGCTTGGCAGTGTTAAAGTATTTGAAGCACTTTCTGAATGTGGAGCTGCTATAATTGTCTGTCCATGACTATTTGCTTCACAGTTTAATTTTATAGCACCTTGATTAGTGTTTCCTTTTACGACTACTTTTCCAGTTCCGTGTGCTGCAAGATCAATATCTTGATTAGATGTTGTAGTTACAATATCTTGCCCACCTAAATTTAAATTACTAGCTAATGTTCCAAGACTAGTTAAACTAGACGCTGTTACTGTTGAATTAAGTGTATTGCCAGTTAATGTTCCTGCCGCAGCAGTTACAGTTATATTTGCACTTCCATTAAAACTTGTTCCGTTAATTTCTCTAGCATTTGCTAACGTAGTGGCTGTGGTAGCGTTTCCAGAAGTATCTTGATTTCCTGATGCGTTAACACCCGGTAAATCAATATTACCTGTGCCATTAAAGGATACGCCACCGATTGTTCTGGCATTTGCTAAAGCAGTAGCAGTATCAGCGTTGCCTGTGACATCGCCTGTAATATCACCTACAAATGTGCCGTTTATATTATTACTTGCATCTTCAAACACTGCCTTGTCAGCAGGGTAAGTCATAAAGATACTTCTTGTACCAGATGACCAGTTAACGGCATTATTAGAGTTAGAACTTGCTAATATTGTGGTTCTGGCTAATGTAGTTCCAGAAGATGCAAACGTGCCTAACCCAACCTCAAAGTCAGTATTGTCTGTGCAAACATAATATGTTGTATCAGCGTTACTAAGGTTAGCAGTAAAAGTTTCAAAACCACTTACTGCACCAGCTAAAACGTAGGCATCAGAGCTTCCCGTAGTAGTTGTGGTTTCTTTAACCCTATCCTTTATTACTAAAGCCATTATTTCAACTCAATAGTTAAATTTGTTGCGTTAATTCTAAATATGTCACCCTCTGCTAATGTCTTAGTTGCATCTAATGCTCCAATAAACAAAAAGTTACCAGAACTAGAAGCATCGTTAATAAACACATGGGTTATTGTTTGCGTTCCACTATCTGTCTTAGCATTAAAATCGATTGCACCTGTATTCTTTGCAGTTTGTTGGTTTGCTGTAGGTGAAACAAGATCCCAAGCAGTTACTTGTTTTCTTTGATATCCACCAAATGTTGCTTCTGTTACAGATACAGAACCTGCATCTGCTGATTCACCTGTGCTATCAGAAAAGTTTGAAACGGCAGTAGCCAATCCAACGTATATGTTACTTCCTAATCCGTTACTATTACCACTACCAAAATTAGCACTGGATACTTGTGCGTTGTTATTAAATATAAAATTTAATATCCTATGCTCTAAATAAGTGGTTGCTGCATTTGAGGTTGCCATAATCTATCTCCTATGTTCTTTGCCTACGGGGTAACCCCTGCCTATAAGCATCATTGTTTTCTCTGGACTCACCAAAATCCTTTAAACGACTCACTTCTTCCATAAATCTTCTTTCGTACATTTGTATAACATCTGCCTCTCCTTTCATAAAAATATACGCTTCTACGAGCGATCCGTAAAGTAAAGCATTAATCGCATTCTTACTTAACCAGGATGTTGTAGTATCACTTGATATGGAGGATATGGCAGAACTATGTGAAGTATTAGAACCTGTTATTGTCTCACCAGTTGTAAATCCAGTTGAAGGTACAATAATCGTTAGTTTATTTGTGCTGTCATTTTTACTTTCAATAGTTGCTGTAACTCCGCTTGACGAACCAGTTATTGTCTCACCTACTGAAAAACTTGAAGCCACTCCAACAGTTAATTCGATTGTGCTATCAGCTAAACTTGTTGGTCTGTAATAATAATGTAGCTCAACTGGATAATTGCTATTAGGTGTAGGAGATAAAATAAAATTATCTACATCAAATCTTGCATAATATCTGGGGACACCTGTTACAGATGGATTAGGGTGATATTCTTGAACAAAGTTTACATCTTTCTCTAACAGAAAAACTAAGTTACTTGAAACTGTTATTGATAAACTAAAAGGTGAGAAAAAGTCTGTTGGAACAGACAAGAACCTATCCGAAGAACTTGTAGCACTTGTAACATTTTTACGAAAAACTTCAAAATCAATCATTTTAAAAAGACGATTTTCTGTAGATCGAATAAAATTTCTTAAATTAGAAACGAAAGTTGTTTCATCGTTTTCTGTGTAATCTTGTATGGCACTCTTTAATGTTGTTAATGTATAACTCATTTAACTCTCCAACGTCACAGGTCCAGCAGATGCCACTCCACCACCACCAGAAACATTACCTAATGTAGCAGTAGCACTCACACTAATTGTGTACTTATTTGTATCTACCACAGATTGTATTGTAAAGCCAGATGAACCTTGCAAGGTAGAACTTGATATACCATCAAAAGGTGCCACATTTCTAAATCTAACAGTATCAGATGCAGATCTGCCATGTGCTCGTTCCGTTACTGTAACTGTTGTTGGATTACTGCCGCCTGTTCCAGTTTTAAAAGGATTATGTGATAAGATCACAGAAACAGAAGGCTCCTCTCTATCTGGTCTTGCATCTTTTATAGCCTCTGCATCAGCAGTTTTAACTCTTAAATCTATTTGAGGATGTTTTGGTTCAAACTCATCTTTACCTACAAACAAGCCGTTCCACTCTTTTCTCATGTCTTTTAAACGATAACGAAAACCAGACCTATCAGATATACCATATGAGTTTTTGCCTGTTGCAAATCGTCCCATCAGACACTCAAATATTTAATATCGGGAGTTAAGGTTAATGCAACTTTATCTTCATCTTCAGCTGCTGCTCTTTGAAACTCTTCTTCATACACAGATTTTAGTAGCTGTGTTCTTTCGGGAGCACGTTTAATTGATAAATAATAAGATAAACCTGCTACCATGCAAGGTAAAAATCTAAAAGGTACATCAGATGTATTTTGTAAGGTATCTGCATCTTGTATTCTTCTAACATAAAAATACTCTAAAGTATCTGTACTGTTCTCTGGAGTAGGCCATAAAAATATTTTTGGTGTGACTTGTCTATCAAAATAATATTGTGAGGGTCTTCCTGTTTGAGTTTTACTCGGTAAATTTAAATACTCACCTCTTGATATCTTAGACATACTAAAATCTGTGCCACTTCTTCTAAGCACAACTTCTAACAAATCTGTGTAATCAGAAGTAAAAGTGTAACTAGATGTTCCGCTTGTAAGAGCTTGTGTTGCTGAGTTTACTGTCCATAAATTTAATCCTCTGTTTGCCCACTCAGAAAACATAATATTAAGAGAACGTCTAGCTGTCCTCGCATCATAACCTGTTCTAACTTCAAGACCGCATCTTTCGTATGCTTCCTCTACAATCTCTCCTACATCTAAATCAAAGTCTCTTGAATCTGAAGTTGCCATTTAATCCTCATTATACAAATTATCAAAAATTTTATTTACATCTAATGTATAGTCTAAATCAGATTTTGAATAATGTATATGCTGTGAAGGTAAAAAATCTGGAGCACCTTCACCTGTTTCAAACCATGCTGGATGTGTAACACGAACTCGGTTGTTTGGCAATGCTACAATATTACCTGTCCATTCACCTGCATCTATAAGATACATGACATGACTCTGTTTGTGCTGTGCGGGATCATCAGCAATTTCACTATCAGTGTAATCCACTGTAAATAAATACTTTGCTGGATAAAAACTTCCACCTATTTTTGCTAACCAGGGACAAGGTGTTGCTCTATCTAAGGTGTAAACTGCATGTGTATGGGAGGGACAATCCCAAGGTTGAGCATTATATACGTCCATAGGGACTGGCCACTCCTCTACAGGAATGTCAGCCATCAAAGCAGTTATAGGCATTCTCGCCCACATAGCTCCCCCATGAACATTGGGGTCATCTGTATCATCTGTTTCTGAACCAGTAAAAATTACTTGAAAGCTTAAACATCTATTAGGCATTGTTGTTACAGCAATGGCCATAGCGTGTAAAAACTCTCCGTGGTATCTAAGATGATTACAGGTATATTCTCTTCTCACCCAACATTTAAAGTGAGGAATATTACTCTGTAAATAAGGCATTACTTCTTAGTTTTAACTAACTTATAACCTTTTTTCTTAGCAGCAGCTCTAATCTTAGCAATAGTCATAGTTGCTCCGCCTTTTTTCATGCCTTTGGTTTTTACTTTACCACCTCTTTTCATGCCTTTGGTTTTAATTTTTCCACCATTAGCGTAGCCTTTTTTCTTCATCATATTTTTAACTCCTGTAGTTATTTGTTTTGAAATATTTGAGCGTGATATTGTCATTTAAACCAACTCATTGCAAAGTTAGCTACAACGCCAACAACACCACCCAAGGCCATCATAACCCAAAATCCACCTCTCCACTTATCAGCAGTGGCACGAAGTTGAGTTACATCCGTTTTTAATTCTTTCATATCGTCTTGAATAGACTCCACTCTTTCTTCAAGCTTTGCCAAAGATATCTCAAGTCTTTGTGTTTGAGACATCTTCATTTTTAGTATTCTTTTCTAAGATATAAAATTATTGTATATGTGTCACCACTTGAATGACCAACAGTTGTAAAATTTATATCACCTGTTACACCAGATCCAGCATTATTAGTAATGCCTCCAAATGAAGTATAATCATGATGACCAGATTGATTCTCACCTAACTGAATAGCAAACGCATCAGTAGATGCATCAAATAATATACTAACTTTCATACCAGTACACTGCCACCAGATCTTTTGTATTGAGACACCAGTACAAGTACTTCCATCTGTACCAGTTGATAAACCACTTACATCAACTTTAGTGACGGCACTTTCTCCAGTGCCATCACTTATATTAGTAAGTTTTATAACTGCATATTTTGGACCATCAAGAATGGTTTGGGTTGAAACTGCATCAGCCATTTCGCCCTCCTAAAATACAGAATATTCTAATTCAACTGTAAATCTTCCAGCAGTTATATCAGCATTGACTGTAGTTGTCGCTCTAGCATACAAGTGCAAGTTAGCAACTGCAGCAGTCACGTTTGGAACAAATATATGGTAGTTACCAGCAGTATTATTAAAATTAACATCAATTTCAGTGATAGACTGTGTAGCACTTAATTGTTCATTAAATGATGTTACACCTGCACCTACTATTTCTGTACCACTTACGGCTGCGTTTGTTGCAGTTCCACTTGTAGAACTAAGTGCTAAGTTACCAGCTAATGTTTGTCCAGCAGCAGTTGTAATACCAATTAAAGCTCTGTGTATAAAAATTTTACTTGGAGTCACTAGTCCATCAGGTGCATCTGCATTTAATGTTCCTAATTCTACTAAACAATCTCCGTCTGCGTAAGCAGTAGATGCTGCATTAGTACTAGCTAATGTTCCAGCAAATGATTGTATTTTACGAGTTCCTAAAGATACTAATTGTCCAGTTGAGTTAACTGAAAAACCAGTTTCTGTCACAGCACCGCTTGTGCCGTCCTTATTAATTACATTGAATCCACCTTCTGATCGAACTGGACCCGAAAAAGTTGTGTTAGCCATGTTAATTCTCCCGTCTTGGCAAGTGTCAATCACATTATGCGATTGTCGGTTAATTATTTATATAATGAAAAAAGCCAGATTGCAATGCAACCTGGCAAAGTTTTTTCTATTGGGAGGAAATATTGAATGCTTATTACAATATATCTAATATTAGACCTACCACAAATTAAAAAGGGTGGCAAGTGCCACCCTTCAAATCCCAGAATTTATTTTTAGTTATGCACCTGGTGAACCAAATACACATCTTGGATCAGAGAATCCAAAAGAATATCTCTCACGAGCTTTGTATCTCATGTTTCCAGTATCAAAGTCTGCTTCCATACCAGTTGATAAAGCTACACGCTCAAAATGTAAGAACCCACGAGGAGTATCTGTCAAGATGAAGAATGCATCTGTATCAGTTAAGAAATCATTTACCACATAACCTTGAGGTAACATGCCTGTAGTTTTAAGGGCATTTAAATCATTGTCAGAAGTACCAACTCTTAATGCTGAGTTCATAATTCTTTCCGCAACAAATTGTAATTGTCTAGGAACAATTAATTTAAGACCTCTTAATGCTACAATAAGACCTCTCTCATCAACAAAACCTGCAATCTTAATTAACGCATCTTCAAGAGATGTTTCATTAAGGTCTGCTGCAGTTGAAGGTTCATTCGCAAATGTCGCTCCAGTTGTTAATGGGTGATCTGTTGCACAGAGTTCTTTACCATCACCACCAGTTACAGTGCTATCAAACGCATTGTTCAATACAGCTGCCGCTTTAACTTGCTTAGTGTGTGCCATTGAACGTGCTAAAGCCTTTGTGTATCTAGCAGAAAGTCTGTCATAAAGATTATCTTCTACAGCTTCTTCTGTGATACTAAATGCTAAAGCAATAGTCTCATGGTTATACCTTGCAGTATATGCTTCATTTGCATCGTCAAACGCTACTCCAGTACCTTCCGATTTAGTCGGTGCAGCACCAAAGCCAGATAACATTACTTCTTCTTCAAATGATCTGTCTGATGACTCTGTTGTGAAAATTTCAGAGTGTTGGTTTTCATATCTACCATACTCCATTCCAAAAAGAGCATTAAGACCTGGCTCTAGCTCTTTAGATAATTGTGCTCTACTTATCGCCATAATTAATCTCCTTTAAGAAATAGCTGCATCAGAATCTCCAACAGAACTGAAGAAGATGTGATTGTTAATTTTAACGATATAATTTACCCCAGCAGCAGAATGATCTGCATTTGTAGGATCATCGTGGATACCCAATATCATCAAAGGATTAGACGGATCTGAATCCTCTGCTGTAGATATATCGATCTGAGCAGTTGAAATACCACTAGTAGTGTTCCCTGCTGCACCATTTTCAAGTTCTACTGTCTTGAAAATATCTGCTCTAGCAGTTGCCTTATTGGTATTTGTTCCATCAGATGCAACAATATATCTTTGCATAGGGTTATCATACACAAATGCTTTTATATCGTGGTTAGTGTTTGCTGACCCAGAACCAGGCCATGTGTTAGAAAACTTTAGTTTTCCTGTTGTTGCGTCAACATATTCACAACCTGCAAAAACACCTAACAACTGTTTTGTATCACCAGTTGCTGAGCCTATTGCAACAGTTCCACCCGTTAATTCAACAACAACAGGTGAACCTTGGAATATAGCTGAAGCATCACTTGCGATAAAGTATTGATTTACTCCATCAGCAGTAGTACCGCCAAAACCATTAATTGGTTTTAAGCCGAATTTTAAGCTTACATTAGCCATAATGTATTACTCCTAAATTAAAATTAAAATTTCATTAGGATTCACCTTTTCGGTTTCCTCCAAATGTTACACGACTTTGCCTCTCCTTTTGGATTGGCATAGAAGGATGTGACTCCTTCATTAAGTTTTCATCTACAGCCGTCATTTGGTTGCGGGTTCGACCCCGGTAATATTCGTTTCTTTCCAATGCCGTCTCTTCAGGTATCCTAGCCAATATCAAGCCTCCTTGACCAATCACACCAGCGTATTTACCTTCCGTAATTGTGGAAAAGTCTTGATCAGAATATTCGTCAGCACGAACAGGTTCCCAACCTTCTCTTAATTTAGCGTGGACGTTCATTTGATCCTCCTCGCCTCTAAGATTGGTTCTTATCCATCTCTGTCTATATCCCTCTGGTGGTTTTGGAGCATCAAGTCTGCTCGGTGGTGACCAGGGTTTTCTACGGGTAGCGTTTTCCCGTGAGTTCGCTTCTCTTTTAGTTCGATCTGTCATAATCTACTCCTTTACATACTTTGCGTACTCTTCAAGAGGTACGTTAAGTTTTTTAGCGATTGCCACCTGCGAAGGAGTCAACCTAACAGTTCTGCGTCCCTGTTTCTTGCGTGAAGCGGAAGTGTCAGCAGGAGCGACCCTGGCACTTCCTCCGTTTGCTCGTTCAGTTGTAAATTTGTCTGGGAACAAACCTTTTAACTGACGATCAATCTCATCATAGTATTCATCAGAAGAAAGGTCAAACCCTTCTTCAGATAATTTTTGGTGAATGCCCATAGCTGTACTTGTCATCACTTGATCTTCACCAAACCATTCATTCTTTTCTGCCCAAGCTTGTGCCTTTGGATCAACAGGTGCTGCTTGAGGTTGTGCTTGAGGTTGTGCTTCATTCTGAGGTTGATCAGAAATCTGTTTTGCTTGTGCATCTTGCCTATCTTTCGCTATTCTATGACGTTCTTGTTCTATAGAAATTTTTGAAAGTGCCTGTTGTGCATCAAACATTTTATCAACATCACCGGCATCGTGAGCCTCTTTATAGTTCTTTTTTGCCTGTTCAAGTTGAGCATCAAGCCTTGTACCATACTCAGAAATATAGCCTTGATCTAAATTTTTTAAGCGTTCTTTGAGTTTTTCATTTTCTAAGGCTGCTTCCTGGGCCTTCCTCTCCGCTTCTTGCTTGGCTCTTTCTTCGTTTTTGTATTTGGTTGTGAGCTTTTTGATTCTATCTTGTGCCCTTTTACCAACATCTTGTAGTTCTTTGTCATCGGAGTCTTCTGCTTTTTGTTCAGACTGTCCAGAACTAGGTTTATCTTCTGTCTTAACATCAACAGCAGATTGATTAGTTTCGTCCAAAGTGACTTCAACATCTTTTTCCTCTTCAGTTGTTTCAATTTTTTCTTCAGCTAAATTTTCTGACATGTTTTATTTCCTTATATATGTTTAATATCTTCTGGATCTAATATCGTAGCTATAACTTCATCATCGTTAATAACACGAACTTCCATATCTTCTAATGAAAAGCGTGACCCTGCATATCGACCTATGCAAATCCAATCACCTTCCTTGCACCAGACTCTATCTTCTTCAAATACAGCAGGTCCAAACTTAGCAGTATCTTGATACGCTAAAGGTCCAACTTTAAGGACATATGCAACAACTGTCGCTAATGCTTCTCTCTGTCGTATTTGATCTGGTATAATAACACCCTTATCAGTAACTTCTTTACCTTGATAAGGTGCAACAAGAATCCTCCAACCAGTTGGTTGAGGTAGTCTTTCTTTAAATGATTTATCTAAAAGAGTAGGATCTAATACCCTCTCTTCTTTTTTAACATAAGCTTTTTCTTTATTTTTCTTCTGAAGTATATGATCAGGTACTAATAATGTCTTGGGCATCTTCGTAATTCTTCTCCAACAAGGACTTCATTTCCTCCTTTGCGTAGGTTAAGCCTTGTATCTCACCTACAAGAAGTCGGTAGTTCTCAATATCTTGAATACCACCAGATGTTAAGATCGTAGCAATATCTTGCTCACGTCTTTCTAACATCTTATATACATGTTTTGCGAAGTCTGCAACATCCATCTTGTATTTTTTAATAAACTCCAGAAAAGTTATTGCCAGAAACTTGTATAGAACCACCATTAGCTTTTTTCATTATAGGTTTATCTTCTACTTTTTTATTTGATTTATCGCCTAACATTTGAAAATCTTTTTTAGTTAATCTGCCATCTTTATCCATATCAATTTTACTTTGATTACCTTTTAATTCGCTCATTTCTTTCTCCTTTTTCTTAAAACGCTTTTTAAAGTTTTAGCTTGTTTTGCATGTAACTTAGATGCCTTTTTTAAACCCTTAATTACTTTTTTTATTTTTCTTTCAGCCATTATTTACCCTTTTTATTTATCATTTGTAAACCTTGCTTACCAAAGCGATACCCAAATGAGCTGCCTATTATAATATATAACATATTCGCAAACCAATTTGGAGTTGATTCCTCTAAAAATATAAACCCTTCTTTAACAAATGGTTGTGTCCAAGGCAAAAATGAAGCTACAAGGATTGCTCCAAAAATTAAACTCCAAAATTCGTCCTTCCAACTCTCACCCATCTGATTTGTAAGAGCCTGCTCATTAAGAAAACTAGATGTGGCCTCAGTCTCGTAAACCTTCGCTTCCGCTTTGGCTTTGGCTACTTTAACTTCTGTTTCGGCTTTTGCTTTATCAACACGGCCTTGTAACCACGTTCCAGCGAGAGAACTTATAGGGCCTATAATTGCATTTAGCATATTTTACTCCTTATTTGGCGAGAGATACTTGCAGATTAACTATAACATAACTCATAAATTAATTTAAAAAGATTTAAATTGAGCAAATATCTCTCATAACTGGTGAGGAAGGCAGGCACCCCTGCGAACCCTCCTCATATATTAACATTTCCATCTTCTCCTAGCTTGTCTCAGTCTACTATTCGGATCTTTTGCTGCTTTTGGAAACTTTTTCATCTGTCCTGCACTTCTTGCACAAAATGATTTACGCCTTTTTGCTGCTTTACTACCTTTTTTTACTTTACCAGTGACAGCAGTCTTTAATTTACTGCCAGGATTATCTCTTCTGTACTTTGCAACGCCTGCTTTTGTCATTCCAGCACCAGATTTGGTAGAACGAAAGTACTTTTTAGTTTTTGGTGGTTGTTTATCCCGTTTTCGTGCCACGTTTCTTCCTTCTAACTGATTTTACTCTCCTAGGCTTACCTGCTGGTTGTCCTAATCTCTTTTTCTGGGCAATTCTTGTTCTTTTTTCTGTTTTTGTAAGTTCTTTTGAGGTTTTTGGGGTCTTAGACGAAATCCTTTTCGAGGGACGACAATATGGAGTACCCCGTTTCTCACCTTTCTTTCTCCCACAGGCCTTCCCCGTGCGAACATCTTTCCAATCCTCCTTAAACCAACGCTTTAACGCCAATCCTTTTTTAGTTTTTCGTACAGCCACTAAAAAATCCTTGTCTTTTTACGCCTATTTTCTCTTACAACACCACATCCATTGGCTATAAAACCACCATTTTTCAACGTGATGATACCACCTTCTGCTGCTTTTTTTGTTTTCTTCTTTTTACTTGAATTTCCATAGTTTGCAGCACCAACTTTTCTGCATTTTGCAATAGCTCCAGAAGCATAAGCTGATGGAAAAACCTTATAACGAGATTTTACTTTGTAATAACAAGCGTCTTTTGCCATAATTACCCCTTTATACTTTTAGTTATCCATAAAAATAGTGCATATACAACTAAACCATATACTGTAGCGATCCCAATATCAACTAAATGTTCACGCATATGATAGATGAATTGTATACCAGCTTCAACATCACTACCGCCACCTTCGGTAACATTGATCGTTTTAGTAAAATTTTCTACATCACTAACTGTTTGCTCTATCATTTATTTTTACCTTGCAAATATTTAGGTGCTTCATTGTTCTTTATTTTTAGGTACTGTTTTAGGTACGCAATAAGCCTTGACCCAAATTCGACTATCCCCAGCGAGTGATGGGTCATAGTTTTGTGATCTAAT
>Ga0098038_1000839_pt1 | contig 13396 bp, 18 predicted proteins | sample 5B_taG_FD_75051 | JGI IMG/M metagenome (GOLD analysis project Ga0098038, IMG submission 75051) | Marine viral communities from the Subarctic Pacific Ocean - 5B_ETSP_OMZ_AT15132_CsCl metaG | ecosystem: Environmental > Aquatic > Marine > Oceanic | place: Pacific Ocean | collected 2015-01-08 | reverse complement strand
GGAACTCTAGCTTCACAACAAACTTCATTGGCAACAGGCGGAGTCGCGATTGTGGACTTTGCAGATTTATCTTTCACAGGAGTAACACTTACTGCGAGAGGTGCTTTAATCTATAACTCAACTCAAGCTAACAAAGCAGTTTGTGTTTTAGATTTTGGTGCAGATAAAACTGCAACTTCTGGAACTTTTACAATTCAATTTCCAAACTTTACATCGAGTGCTGCTATACTAAGAATCGCTTAATTTAAAATAGGAGTCTGATCCAGTGGCAACTATAACTTATACAGTTACTGTCCAATCAACTGGATCAGGCAATAAATATTTTATTGATGGAGTTCAAACTCCAACTCTAACTTTAGCAGTAGGAAACACTTACAGATTTGATACGTCTGATTCATCAATGGGTCCTCACCCATTTTTGTTTTCAACAACATCAAATGGTACACATGGTGGTGGTTCTGAATATACAACAGGCGTAACTAAAAACGGAACTCCAGGTCAAGCTGGTGCTTACATTGAAATAGCTGTATCAACATCAACAGCTTCTTCCTTATATTACTATTGCCAATACCACAGTGGTATGGGTGGTAATCTTTTAGCAACAACTTTAGTTGAAGTTTCTTCTGCAGGTTTAGCTGCTTTTGGATCAAGTACATGGGGATCATTATCATACGGTGGAAATAATCAACCAAATGTAACGGTAGGCACAGGCACTTTAGCTTTTCCTGAACAAGGATGGGGTGGAAAGGCTTGGGGTAGAAATCTTTGGGGTGAATTAAGTGACAACAATGTTGTATTAACAGGAAATTCTTTAACTATCGCTATAGGTACAGAAACAGCGGAAGGTGTTATAAATCAAGGTTGGGGTAGGTCATCTTGGGGTTCAAATATATGGAACGGCTATGGAACTGTAATACCTAATTCTAATTCATTAAGCGCATCATTAAATTCAGTTACCATTAACGGAGAAATAAACTCTGGATGGGGTGGTGAAGCATGGGGTGATAATGCTTGGGGTATTTTTGGAGATGCACTCGTAAGTGGTAATCAAATTTCAATTTCAAATACAAGTAATAAAGATGCTTGGGGTGCTGGAACATGGTCAGACTACAATACTAGTTGGGGAGGTACAGGATCAGTTGATGTTGGAATTTTCCAAGAAGTTTCAGTTACAGGACAATCTTTAACATTAACAGGAGCGGGTGTTACTGAAGAAATTGCAGTAGAAGTTTTCTTAAGTCAAAACCCATTATCAACTTTATCATCAGCTGTAGGTACAGCTGACCCTGCACCAGACAGTATGCCTGCAGGTGTTCAATTAGCAACATCATTAGGTACAGTTTTAGCTTACAACGAACAAGGTTGGGGTCGTGATGCTTGGAACGAAGAAGTTTGGGGCGGTGAAGGAGAATGGGCAACAGTTTCTTTAACAGGTTTTGGTTTAACGATAGATTCAGGATTAAGAGAATCTTGGGGTCAAGATACATGGGGTGCTTCAACTACAGAATGGGGTGGCGTATTTATTACAGACACTGACATATCTACAGATGTTGAAGTAAGCACAAATTTTGTTCCAGGTTGGGGTTCTTCAATAACATGGGGTGCTCAAAAATGGGGTCAAGCAACTGTCGATATGTCGATGACAGCAAATGAAGGAACTGTGGATCCAGCACCAGACGCATTTATTACAGGGGTTGCTGCAACCACTTCAGTAAGTGATGTAGTTACTAGTTCTGACGGTAAAGTTATACCTTCAGGTGTATTAAGCACAATTAGTATAGGAAACGAAGACGCTGTACCAAATACAAAAGCTAGTCCTTCAGGAGTACAAATAACGTCTGTAATGGGTGTTCCTACTGCTGGTTTAAGTGTGCTTGTAACACCAACGGGAGTGACAAGTACGTGTTCAACAGGTATAATAGGATTAAACGCATGGGCTATTGTAGATCCAGGAACTGCTCCAACTTGGACGGTTGTTGACAAGGCAGCGTAATAGAAATAAAATTAAGATATTATAAAAAAGGATAAAAATTATGGCAAGTGCATATTCAACAGATTTAAAACTCGAACTAATGGTAACAGGGGAAAACTCTGGTACATGGGGAGATAAAACAAATACAAACTTAAACTTAGTACAACAAGCAATCGCAGGTTTTGAAAGTATTAGTGTTGCATCTGCGGATGTAACATTAGCTATGTCAAACGCTACATTATCAAATGCTAGAAATGCTGTACTAAAATTAACAGGAACTTTAGCAGGAACAAGAGTAGTAACTTGTCCAGATGGAATCGAAAAAACTTATATTGTTCAAGATGCAACTACAAGATCTGGAAATACTTTAACTTTCAAAACTGCAAGTGGAACTGGTGTAACTTTAGTTGCTGGAAAAACTCACGTAATTTATGTTGATGGCACAAATGCTGTTGATGTATTTTTCTTAAAAGATGTAGTTGAAGATACTACACCTCAATTAGGTGGTAACTTAGATACTAATTCACATAACATAGCTTTTGATGATGCACATGGAATAAATGACGAAAACGGTAACGAACAAATCATATTCCAAACAACAGCATCTGCGGTAAACCAAATTGATGTAACAAATGCTGCAACAGGAAACGCACCGAGCGTTACTGCTACAGGTGGTGACTCAAACGTTGATTTAAGTGTTGCTGCAAAAGGCACAGGAAGAGTTACTTTAGGTGCTGCAAAAATTCAACAAACTGCTGAAAAAGTTACGACTGAAGCAACGGCTGCTACAGGCACAATTAACTATGATGTTTTAACACAAGCAGTTTGGAACTTCACTACTAACGCTTCAGGAAACTGGACTTTAAATATTAGAGGTGATGGTTCAACTGCATTAAATGCAATTATGGACGCTGGAGAATCTTTAACAGTATCTCATGTTGTCAAACAAGGTGGAACGGCTTATTACAATTCAGCAGTGCAAATTGATGGATCATCAGTAACTCCAGAATATCAAGGTGGAGCTGCACCAACTGAAGGTAATATAAACTCACTTGACACATATACATATACTATTATAAAAACAGGTGATGCAACGTTTACAGTTTTAGCTTCTTTAACTCAGTTTGCATAATTGTAATTAAATAGGAGAAAATTTATATGCCTTTATTAGGTACATTTGGAGCAGGTTCATCAAGAGGTTTTGGCCAAAAAGGTGGTGCTCCTAAATTCGTAGCTGCATCAGGTGGAACTGTATCTACTGTCGGTGATTTCAAAGTTCATACATTTACAAGTCCAGGCACATTTTGTGTTTCTGAAGCAGGAAACGGTGTTGGAAGTGAAACAGTTGAATATTTAGTTGTCGCTGGAGGCGGTGGTGGTGGTCAATACCAACACTCAGGCGGTTGGGCTGGAGCAGGCGGCGCAGGCGGTTTCAGACAATCAAATGGTACTACTGCAGGATGTTATCCTGTAGCTGATGATTGTTTAGCTGCACCCGTAACAGGAATGGTAGGATTAAGTGGACCTTATTCTGTCGTTGTTGGAGGCGGAGGCGGAAATAATAGTTCAGGTTCTAATTCAACTGGTGGGACTATCTCTGCATCAGGAGGCGGAAATGGACACGGTTACCCTGGAATTCCTGGAAGCCCTGGAGGCGGAGGAGGCCAAGGGGGCAATGGAAACAAAGGAGGATATTCTCCACCTGAAGGTTTCCCAGGTGCAACAGGAGCTGGAAACGGATCTCAACCACAATCTAATAGAGGTAACGGATATTCTAAAGACGGTCAAACAACTTTAATTCAAGGAGCTTTCCCAAATACAAACGTGGGAGAGCCTTACAATAACACACGATGGTTTGCTGCAGGTGGCGGAAGTAATCCTCCTACAGGAAATTCTCAAGGTGGCTACGGCGGTGGCGGTGATGGTCAATCACCAGGAACTGCGGGAGACGCAAACACTGGAGGTGGCGGCGGAGCGGGTGGCCAAGCGGGAGCACCTGGAGCGCAAGCTGGAGGTTCGGGCGGATCGGGTGTTGTAATTTTGAGGTATAAATTTCAATAATGGCACATTACGCAAAAATTAACGAACAAAACGAAGTTCTTTCAGTTCTTTACATTAATAACAATGATGTAGCTGATGATACTGAAGCGACAGGACAACAACATTTAGAAACACATAATAATTGGCCTGCTAATCTTTGGATTAAAACTTCATTTAATACTTGGCAAAATACACACAAAGAAGGCGGAACTCCGTTTAGAGGTAACTACGCATGTATTGGGTATACTTGGGATTCAGCTAATAATATATTTTTGCCACCAAAACCATATCCTTCTTGGGTAAAAGATGTTGCTAATGCAAAGTGGACTTCTCCTATTGGTGATGCTCCTGCTTTAACAGATGAACAAGAAGCACAGAATACACCTACTTTTGATGCTGAAGGAAATATGACAGCAACACCTACTAATGGTTGGATTTACCTTTGGAACGAAGATAATGGTACTTGGGATTTGACTGATAATGGTTGGGTTGCACCATCTGAATAACATTTATTGACTTTTTAAATCTAAAATTATATGTATCTCATATCTAAAATTGTATGAGAAAATTAACAATTACAGAACAATCTATTTACCATGGTGATATTTCAATGCCTAAAGGTTATGAAATAAATAATACTGAATTGTGTTTAAAAGCTTTTGAAAGTTATCTTACTGGTCAAAAATATATACATTCTAAAGAATGGGAAAAATTTAATACATATATAGTAGAAAATATACGTTTAAAGTTTAAGCGTGCTATAACATACAAAGATAGGTATAGTCATATATATTTACCTAATGAAGTAAGTGAACCACAATTAAATTTAGATTTTACTAGCTTACGAGAATCTCCTGATTGGGTTGTTTTATATGGAATGAAAGTCGAAGATTGTAATGTTACAATACTTTATGATGATAATAGAAAGAAAAATTTAAAGTGGACTATACCTTTAACAGACAATAAATTCATAATGTTTCCTGCATCGAACCAATATTATATAAGCAATACACAAAAAGCTAACCTTAATTTTATAATGTTTAATACATATGTTACCATTGGAGAATAATCTTTGGTATTTTAAATCAGCTTTATCACCAAAGTTTTGTGATGATGTTATTAAACATGCTCTTTCAAAACCTGAAGAAATGGCTAAAGTTGGATTTAGTGACAAAAAAAATAAAAAAAAATTAACAAAACAAGAAATAAGACAAAGTAAATTTAAAAGAAATTCTGATGTTGTTTGGCTGAATGATGCATGGGTGTTAAAAGAATTACAACCTTATGTAGAAATGGCTAACAGGATAGCAGGTTGGAATTTTCAATGGGACTATTCCGAGACCGTTCAGTTTACTAAATATAAGTTAAACCAATATTATGATTGGCATATGGATACCTTTAAACCAACTAAAGATAATAGACAAAGAAAAATATCTATGACTTGCCAACTTTCCGATGCTTCTGATTATGAAGGTGGCGAGTTACAATTTGATAAAAGAGATTATAATCCAAATTTGAGAGATGAATCTAAAAACGTAATAAGTGTCGATGAAATATTAGCCAAAGGATCTGTTGTTGTATTTCCGTCATTTTTATGGCATAGAGTAAAACCAGTTACAAAAGGAACAAGATATTCTTTAGTAATGTGGAATTTAGGAGATGCCTTCAGATAATATGAAAACTTTTAATCATTTTAGTTCACCAATCTATATCGAACACAAAGAAGAATTTTTAAAGTCTTCTGTCAAAGCAACAGACAAAATTATTAAAGATGCTCGCAAGAGAGATAGTAAAAAAATTAAACAGACTAATGATTTCGGGTTAAGTTATCATTCATCTCAATTGTTAGGAGACACAACCTTTATTGATTTAAGAAACTATCTAGGTCAAGTTTCATATAATTTTTTAGCTCAGCAAGGTTATGATGTAGATTTATATAATTTAATGTTTACTGATTTTTGGGTTCAAGAATTTGCTAAGAATGGTGGAGGACACCAAGCAGCACACCAACATCAAAACTCTCATGTAAGTGGTTTTTATTTTTTAAAATGTTCAGACAAGACATCTCATCCAGTGTTTTTAGATCCAAGACCTGGTGCTAATATGACAAAACTTAAACTAAAAGAAAATGTACTTTGTCCTGGATCCGAGACAGTTCATTTTCACCCACAACCTGGAAACCTAATAGTCTTTCCTAGCTATCTATTACATGAATTTACAGTGGATCACGGAAGAGACACATTTAGATTTATTCATTTTAATTTACAGGCTGTGCCATCCAATATGATAAATAATGATTAATGTTAAGAAAAATTTTTTATCTGAAGAATCAAGTGATAAATTAGAGGAAACAATAACAGAATTTAACTTTCCTTGGTTTGTTCAAAAAGAAATATCTCATAATGATAAAAGTGGTTATTGTTATTTTACACACCTCTTGTATGAAAAAGGAAAAGCAAACAGTCCTTTACATAATACAGTTATGCCAGAATTTATTGAAAAATTAAAAATTAAAAACTTAATTAGAGCCAAATTAAATCTATATACAAAAACAGAAAAAATTATAAAACATATATATCATATAGATTATGACCATAAACATATGGCTGCATTATATTTTATAAATACCAACAATGGTCCTTTTGTTTTTAAAAAACCAAATAAAAAAATAATTCCAGAAAAAAATAAATGTGTTATCTTTAACGGAGAACATCAGCATAGATGTTCTTCTTGTACTGATAAAGAATACAGATTAACATTAAATATAAATTATGAGCTTTAAAAAAAATAAATATAAAGTTGTTAAACAAGCAATATCAAAAGATTTAGCTTTGTTTCTATACAACTACCTTTTAGTTAAAAAACAAGTTTATGATACTTGTATCCAACGTAAGTATATATCTCCATTTGAAACAATTTTAGGTACCTATGAAACAAAAGACCAACAGATTCCTGACAGTTATTCTCATTATGCAGATGTTGCTATGGAAACATTAATGTTAAAAGTCCAACCTATTATGGAAAAAGAAACTTCATTAATGCTAAACCCATCATATACTTATTGTAGAGTTTATAAAAAAGGGGATGAGCTTAAACGACATAAAGATAGATTTAGTTGTGAAATATCTACAACATTAAATCTTGGTGGAGATAATTGGCCAATACATATTGAACCATCTGGAAAGACAGATTTAAGAGGTGTCAAAGTAGATTTAGAACCAGGTGATATGCTTGTTTACAGAGGTTGTGATTTAGAGCATTGGAGAAAACCATTTAAAGGTAAAGAGTGTGTACAAGTTTTTTTACATTTTAACAATGTAGCTACAGAAGGTTCTAAAGAAAACATGTTCGATAAAAGACCACACGTTGGTTTACCTGCATGGTTTAAGTCGAATTATAAATTATTAAAGTGAACAAGTTTGTTAGAAACTATTTAGAAGATATTCAATGGAATAAAAATTTTAGTGAAGGCTGGGATGTATCTGGTGTTTTAAAAAATAGATTAAATGAAAATTTAAAATATGATTTAAGACCCATTGAAGATAATAAAAAAGTAATAAGTTATGGTTCGAAAGCAGATAAAATTGTTTTTGATATATCTAATAAATACTATATAGTTGATTTTGTAGAGTTACGAGATTTTGTTAAGGAGAATAATATAAAAGATATTCATCTTAATGAGGTAATTAAAGATTTAGATTGGAACATAGTTTTAGATAAATGATAAAGATACATAAACATATAGAAAGAAAAATTTTACGTGACTTTTTTTTAATTGAAGGAACAATTGATGTCGATGCAGATTATCTGATTAACAAAATTAAACAAGGAGTACAAGCAGAGAGTAATCAAAATCATAAAACTTATATTAAAGCTTTGATGACAGACTGGAGGTATTTTAACAACGATATTAAATTTTTAGAATGTTTCAAAGATATGATTACTTATTGTGACAGCACCCTAACTATCCCTACTTACGCATTGGTAGAATCATGGGGATTAATAACTCGTAAAAATGAATGGACTTCAAGACATGATCATCATCCTAATATTCTTTCAGGTGTTCTTTACCTAAATGATCATCCACAAACTTTAGATTTTGATGAGTTGGCTATACAAATAAAACCTGCTAAAGGAAGGTTTGTTTTGTTCTCACCTCTTTTAAATCACAAATGTTTTCCGAACAAAGTGCACAAAGAAAAATTTGCAATTAGTTTCAATTGTTGGTTAGTAAGAGAAAGTGATGTACCTACATTTGGAAAAAGAAACCTTAATAAATGATAATCAACAAAAAAATATTTTTTGTTCATATACCTAGAACGGCAGGAAGATATGTAGGATATCTATTAAACGAAAACGGTTATCTGTGTTACCACAATAATAATTTAATTCATTTTAAAGAAAAAGAAATACAACATTTAACCTACCCTGAACACGACATTTATTTATTACAAAACCCTTTTAAAAAGTTTACAATTACAAGAGAACCAGTTGATAGATGTATAAGTGCATTAACAAGTTTTGCAAAAATAAATGAAGATAAAATTGAACAGATATTTAAAAGCCAAGATTCTTTTGATAGTTTTGTAAATGAATCTAGAGTAAACGACGAAACAAACTGGTTTGTGCCACAGGTTCATTTTATAGATTATAAAACCAAAATATGGAGATACGAAGATAAATTGTTCTCATTATTTTATAAATGGTTATATAAAAATTTAGATATTGAAATAAAAGATATTCAGTACAAATCAAAAGAATATATGGAAAGCATAAAAACACCGATTGATAATAAGGTTGATTTATCAAACAAACAAAAATCTTTTATTAAAAATTATTACTATCAAGATTATAAACTTTTAAATTATTAATGAATAAACCTGCCACAATCTATCCATTATTTAGTAAAATTGTTTATGTCAAAATAACAGATATAGACACATCCAAGATATTAAAAATAGTAAAAAAAGAAGGTTGGTTCAGAGCAGGCGACGTTGATAGTGTATCAAACCATGCTGATGCTTCATCAAGTTTAAATGTCTTAGACAAACCTGAGCTTAAGTTTGCAAGAAATCATATTTACAAATATGTACATGAATACAGTAATAAAGTTATGAGATACAGAAATGATTTATCTCTTACAAGATCTTGGTTTACAAGAACAAAAACAAATCAAACCTCTGATTATCACAATCATAATAATTCTTTTATAAGTGCAGTTTTATATATAAAACCGCCAAAAGATGTAGGGAGGATTGGTTTTGTAGATTACTCTAATAAAAGATTTATGCCTGATTTAATAGAAGAGAATATCTGGAACACAAATGCATATAGTATTCAACCTGTCGATGGGATGATTATTATTTTTCCAAGCGATGTCTTTCATAAGGTCTTACCCCATACTTGTAAAGAAACTAGATATTCACTAGCTGTAAATTACATGCCTGTCGGTAAGGTAGGCAAAGAGACTACTGATAGTTTTGTTAATATTCACGGTTTAGACGGAAAAGCCTAATCTTTATAGATATACGATCATGGTGTATAATACCGATATGCCATTAAGAAAAGTACAATTTGCACCAGGATTTAATAAACAAGCATCTGCTTCAGGGGCTGAAAACCAATGGGTAGATGGTGACTTTGTAAGATTCAGATACAGCATGCCTGAAAAAATAGGTGGCTGGACAGAGATTATGAATGAACAACTTATTGGTGCAGCAAGAGCTTCACATAGTTGGGCTGATTTAGATGGCAAGAAATACATTGCTATTGGAACAAACAAAATTTTATATATTTATGATGGAGATGATTACTATGACATCACACCTTTCAATACGGCTTTAGCTCAATCAGGTTGCAATATAAGTACGACTAGTGGATCTGATATTGTAACGATAACATGTTCAGCACCCCACGCCCTCGAACCAGGTGACATTGTTACATTTGTAAACGCAGGATCATTTAATGCAGCTCAAACAGGATACGTTGCTGCAGACTTTAATAATATTTTATTTGAAGTTCAGTTAGCACCGACAACTTCTACTTTTACAATTAAGATGGCTGCTAATGAATCTGGTTCAGGAACCACGAATAACGGAACACTAGATTTAAAAGCTTATTATCAAATAGGACCATTACAACAAGCTTTTGGGTTTGGTTGGGGTACAGCTTTATGGGGACAATCAACTTGGAATACACCTAGATCTACATCAAATGCTGTACTAGATCCTGGAGCATGGTCATTAGATAACTATGGAGAATTATTAATTGCAACTATTAAGAATGGAGAAACTTTTTCTTGGAATCCAAACACAGGTGTAGGAACAAGAGCAACAGTAATAACAGGAGCTCCTACTAAATCAGTTATGAGTATGGTTTCTGACAGAGATAGACACTTAATAATTTTAGGAACTGAGACTACAATTGGTTCTCCAACATCTCAGGACAAAATGTTTATAAGATTTTCTGATCAGGAAACTTTGACTGATTACACTGCCACTTCTACCAATACTGCTGGATCATTTAGAATAGACAGCGGTACCAAAATTGTTGGTGCTGCAAAAGCAAAAGATTATGTTTTAATTCTTACAGATACATCTGCGTACTTAATGCAGTTTGTAGGACCACCTTTTACATTCAGTATTAGACAAGTTGGATCTAACTGTGGAAGTATGGGACAAAAATCAATTGTCTATGCTAATGGTGCTGTGTATTGGATGTCAGACTCAGGTGGATTTTTTGTATTTGATGGTACAGTTAAATCTTTACCTTGTTTAGTAGAAGATTTTGTTTTTCAAACTAATGATAGTGCACCAGGATTTAATTTCTCAAACGGGTCAGAGCTAACAAGCGTAGCACATAACAGTTTATATTCTGAAATCACTTGGTTTTATGCAAGTAACAATTCAAATTACATAAACCGAATGGTTACATACAACTATGCTGAAGGAACTTGGACTACAGGATCATTAGCAAGAACAACATATGAAGATAAGCATGTGTTCGAAAATCCAATAGCAACTGAGTTTATAACAACTGTAACTCCTACTACTCCTGTTGTTCAAGGAGTGTCTAACGGTGCTTCTAGAGTATTTAATCATGAAATAGGTACTAATGAAGTTTTAGCCAACGGTACAACTAATGCTATACCTGCGTTTATTAAATCAGGAGACTTTGATTTAGATGTTGAAGGAGATGGTGAGTTTTTTATAAAGGTAAGAAGGTTTATTCCTGATTTCAAATATATTAATGGAAATGCAAAAGTTACTTTAGAGCTTAGAGACTATCCAGCTAATATACAACAAGGTTCACCTTTGGGGCCATTTACAATTACATCATCTACAGATAAAGTAGATACAAGAGCAAGAGCTAGATTAGCTGCTGTTAAAATAGAAAATGATAGTACAAATGAAAGCTGGAGATTCGGTCAATTTAGATTTGATATACAACCTGACGGTAGAAGATAATGGCTAAGGTACAAGTATTTTTACCTGAACCACCAAAAGAATTTAACACAGATTCTTTTAGACAAATCAACTTGGCTTTGGAAACTTTACAGAATCAATTAAATACTTCATACCAACAAGATCAAAAAAATGAGAACGAAACTTTTAATTACTTTTTATCATGACTATACAATATAAAAATCAAGGTTTTAAACAAACCGACGCAAGTAAAACCACAGCACTTACGTGTCCTGCAAACGCAACAATTATTATAAAAAGTGTTTATGTAGCAAACAATGATGCATCATCAGCAATTCTAGTAAATATGAATTTAGTTGATTCATCTGACTCTAGTGCTGAGTATGAATTTTTTAGGGATGATGTTGCAGCTAAAACTCAAATTAATGCTACACCTCAAACATTAAATTTAGAAGCTGGTGATTCGATAACGATACAAGCAGCGACGGGTAGTAATAAAATTCAAGGTGCTATAACTTATGCGCTAATAGATAGATCTCAAGAAAATGGCTAGAGTTAAATTTACCCATTTTGTACCTAGGCCAAAGCCTAGAAAAAGGCCTCGGCGTCACACAAAGAGTCTTAACAAACATAAAAAAAGGTGTTATAAAAAGTATAACCGACAAGGACGATAATGACAGAAAAACAAAAAACAGTCATAATAGATGGTCAAGAAGTACCAGTAATACCTGCTAAAGCAGTGGAAGAGGTTAAGAACAAAAGAACAGGAAAGATTTATGATAGCAAAGCTCATTTTGATTCTGATGTTGCTGATACCAGTACTGATACTACTACGGATGATCTACAAATTAACCAAAAAATAACAGTTGCATCTCTTTCAGTATTTGGTAAAACCAAATCATAATGCAACCTGCTGGTGGAACTGAATTACAATTAGCCTATTTAAATAAGTATGCCGATAGAGGTGTGCTTGATTCGGTTCAAATAACTACATCAATACCTGAGAAAGATCCATTAGATCCTTTAAAAGCTAATATTTTGTGGATAAAAAATTCTTATGATCAACCAAATTTAGCTCCATGGTTTAAGGATAAAGAAAACCATTCTAAATATGATTGGTATGTTTTTAATAGTCACTGGAGTTATGAAAAGTATAGATATTTTTTTAAGATACCAGAAGATAAATGTACTGTAATTAAAAACGGTATTGATTATGAAGAGCTTCAGTTAAAAACAGATTTTACCCCAAAGAAAAAATTAAAGATGTGCTATATATCTACACCTTGGAGAGGTTTAGAAGTTGCACTAACAGCAATGGAATCTTTAAAAGACAGAGATCCAGATATAACTTTAGATGTTTATTCAAGTACAATCATCTATGGTAAACAGTTTGAATCTCAAAACGATAGCGAGTATCAAGATCTTTATCAAAAAGCAAAAGATTTACCTAATGTAAACTATATGGGTTTTTGTGATCACAAAACTCTAATGAGTAAATTAAAAGATTACGATGTTAATTGTTTTCCTAGTATTTGGGAAGAAACATTTTGTATATCTGCGATGGAATCACTAGCAGCGGGTCAGTTATTAATAACCACGGATCTCGGTGCGTTGTTTGAAACATGTGCAGAGTTTCCAATTTATATTCCTTTTACACAAAACAAAGCTAAGTTAGCACATCAAGTAGCTGAATGTTGTGTTGAAGCAAAAAAGATTTTACAAAACGATTTATCAAATGTATTTAAATTTCAACAAGAGTATTACAAAAGGTTTTATGATTGGCGTAATATTGCAAGAAATTGGGAAGGTTTTTTAAAAGGAGTAATTCATGTCCAAAGAAGTAAATAAAAACCATTTAATGGTATGCACCCCTGTGCATTCTGATGTTTCGATACACTACATGAAAGCATGTCTAGACTTACAAAAAGAATCTATTTTAAATAAAACTAAAATTACATTT
>Ga0098038_1000837_pt1 | contig 13403 bp, 13 predicted proteins | sample 5B_taG_FD_75051 | JGI IMG/M metagenome (GOLD analysis project Ga0098038, IMG submission 75051) | Marine viral communities from the Subarctic Pacific Ocean - 5B_ETSP_OMZ_AT15132_CsCl metaG | ecosystem: Environmental > Aquatic > Marine > Oceanic | place: Pacific Ocean | collected 2015-01-08 | reverse complement strand
TTGCCAGAATCAGTCAAATACTTTTATGCGGATCTTACAGATTTCCAGGCTTGTCAGACCGCTTGTCTTGGAATGGATTATGTATTCAATCTTATCGGCGTCAAGGGATCTCCAAAAATGTGCAAAGAGCAGCCGGCGGATTTTATGGTGCCGATGCTCCAATTTAATACTAATATGATGGAAGCCGCTCGCCGAGCAAATGTCAAGTGGTATTTGTACACAAGCAGTGTAGGAGTATACCAACCGGCAGAATTTTTTAAGGAAGATGATGTTTGGTCAACCTTCCCTTCAGACAACGATCGATTTGCTGGATGGGCTAAGAGAATTGGTGAACTTCAAGCTGAAGCTTACAAGATTCAGTATGGATGGGATTGTGTTTCTATTGTAAGGCCAGCTAATGTTTACGGACCATATGACAATTTTGATCCAGAAAACGCTATGGTCATCCCATCTCTTATCAGAAAATCATATGAAAACGATAAACTTGAAGTATGGGGCGACGGATCACCGATTAGAGACTTTATTCACTCACGAGATGTTGCACTTGGTATGTTGCATATGGTTGACAATAAAGTAAACGTCCCTGTGAATCTTGGCTCCGGCGAGGGTATTGCTATTAAACAAATTGTTGATATTGTGGTAGATAAGTGTCCTAAGGATATTGAGGTGGAGTGGGACACTACTAAGCCTGCGGGTGATAAAAGAAGAATTCTTGATTCTACCCGTGCAGAAAGTGTAGGGTTTAAGACCTCAATCAGTTTAGAAGATGGAATCCAAGAAACAATAGAGTGGTTCGAAAAAAACAGGAGCACTATTGATGACCGACACAACGCCTTTACAAAATAGAATCCTTGTTACTGGCACAAACAGTGGGCTTGGAAAGTACATTGCATCACAGATTGACTGCGCAGTGCTCACCCGTGAGAACAGCGAAGCAGTATTTAATGAAACTTATGATACGATAATTCATTGCGCCTTCAATTCCAGAAAAAATGTCAATGATTATTATGATGTTGTCAGGGATAATATTTTTTTAACAAAAGACTTATGTAAAGTTCCACACAATAAGTTTGTGTTTATTTCTTCTGTAGATGTATATCAGAAGGAGGACAATCTTTACAAGATATCAAAGCTGATGGCTGAGTCAATTGTAAACAAGATGGCAACCAATCCGCTTACCTTGAGATGTTCCGCTATTCTTGGGGAAACTATGAGGAAAAATAACTTTCGCAAAGTAATAGAAGATAGTGATCCCGATCTTTCTTTATCTGGAGAATCTAGTTTCAATTATATTTTACAAGAAGATATTCTAAATTTCTTAAACATTGCGATAAAAATCAACTATAATGGCATAGTTGATTTTGTTTCCTCTGCTAATATTACGTTACAGGAGGTGGCGGATCTTCTAGAAAAGAAGGTTAGGTTTGGAAAATATGTTTACAAGACACCAGAACTATCAAGCGAGAGTTTGGTATCGGTTTTTCCACCAGCCGCTCTAACATCTAAACAAAATGTCAAAAAATATTTGAAGGACATATAAGAATGAAAAATATTTTACTTTGCGGCGCTACCGGGTTTATTGGACAAAACCTTTTAGAGCACTTTGCTAATAATTCAAAGTATAAAGTTCGAGCAGTATATCATAACAAGTCTGCTGTAGAAGGTTACGATAATGTTGAGTGGTGTCAGGCGAATTTAAATAATCCAACTGATGTTGATCGAATTATGAAAGGTATTGACGTGGTGTTGCAATTTGCTGCAACAACGTCCGGTGCCAAAGATATTACAACTAAACCATATATTCATGTAACCGACAATGCGGTAATGAATTCTCTTCTGTTAAGATCTGCCTACGACCACGAGGTTGAACATTTTGTATTCCCCAGTTGTACGGTGATGTATCAGCCAAGCGATAAGGCTCTCAAGGAAAGTGACTTTTCCGAGTCCGACGAAATTTATTCAAAGTATTTTGGAGTAGGTAACACTAAAGTATACATTGAAAAAATGTGTGACTTTTATTCTCGCTTGGGAAAAACCAAGCATACAGTTATTCGCCACTCAAATATTTATGGACCCCACGATAAATATGACTTAGAGAGAAGTCACGTTTTTGGTGCTACTGTCACTAAAGTTATGACAGCGAAAGAAGAAGTTGTAATGTGGGGCACCGGCGAAGAAAAGAGAGATCTATTACACGTTCAAGACCTTTGCAACTTTGTAGAACTATCAATTAAAAACCAGGAAGCCCCATATGAACTTTACAATGTAGGATTAGGAGAAGCTGTCTCCGTTCGTGACTTGGTTCATAAAATTATAAAAGCATCCGGAAAAGATTTGATTGTTAAGTCGGATCTTTCAAAGCCAACAATCAAAACAAGTCTATTTCTGGATTGGAAAAAAGCCTTTACGGAACTTGGATGGTTCCCAGAAATAACATTGGACAAGGGAATAGAAGATACCATTGAATGGTACAGGGAAAACATTGATGTCTAAAAATGTCCTGATAACAGGAATAACTGGGATGGTAGGCTCTCACCTGGCTGATTTTTTACTTGAACAAACAGACTGGAATATTTTTGGTTTTTGTCGGTGGAATGACAACTTTGAAAACATTCAGCATTTATTTCCAAGGATAAATTCAAATGACAGGGTAAGATTAATTTATGGTGATTTAAATGATTTCCCGTCTCTTATGAACGCTGTTGAAGAATCCTGCCCAGATTATGTTTTCCACCTTGCGGCTCAAAGTTATCCTCAGACCAGTTTTGTGGCTCCGCTGGAAACTCTTGAAACAAACATACTTGGCACTGCGAAACTTTTAGAGGCAATCAATAAGTCGCCATATGAACCAGTAATACATGTATGTGCAAGTTCTGAAGTATTTGGCAGGGTACCAAAAGAATATTTACCAATTGACGAAGAGGTAACATTTCATCCAGCGTCTCCTTATGCAATATCCAAAGTTGGAACTGATCTTGTTGGACGATATTATGCCGAGGCATATGGGCTTGTTGTAATGACAACGAGAATGTTTACACACACTGGTCCACGTCGTGGTGACGTGTTTGCCGAGTCAACTTTTGCAAAGCAGATCGCAATGATCGAAGCAGGTATGCTACCACCTGTAATAAAGGTAGGTAATCTGGACTCATTGAGAACTTGGTCTGACGTAAGAGATGCTGTTAAGGCATATTATCTTTTGGTGACAAAGAACCCAACGGCTGGAGAATATTATAATATTGGCGGCACCTTTAGCTGCACGGTTAAAGATATGTTAGATTATCTAATCGCCCAGTCAACAGTTGAGGATATAAAGGTTGAGACAGACCCCGAACGACTTAGACCCATTGATGCCGATCTACAAGTTCCTGACACAAGAAAGTTTACATCTCATACGGGGTGGACTCCTGAGATACCATTTGAGAAAACAATGAATGATTTGCTAAACTACTGGAGAGATCGTGTCAGTAGCGGAAAGGAATTTCTGTCTAGATAATGTCTAAGAAAGTTCTCATCATAGGCGAAAGCTGTAAAGATATATTCAATTACGGTAATTGTGATCGTCTGTGTCCTGATGCACCTGTTCCAGTATTTAACGGAACAACAACCACTGTATCTGACGGGATGGCGATGAACGTTATGCACAACATTAAATCCTTGGGGATTGGTTGTGACATTATCACAAATGAAAATTGGCAGCTTGTTAAAAAAAGTAGATACATCGATAACAAGACAAACCAAATGCTTCTTCGCATTGATGAAAATGATGAAGTTTTGGAGGGTTTAGATATATCCCTGATTAAGGAAAATATTAAGAAGTATGATGCTGTTATAGTCTCCGATTATTGTAAGGGATTCTTATCTGAAGATACAATGAAGGAAATTTCTCTTCTTCACAATAATGTGTTTTTAGACACAAAAAAGCTTCTAGGTGATTGGTGTGATAATATGCGCTATATAAAGATCAATTATTATGAACACGATAGAACAAAACATTTATTAGACAAAGACGTATACAACAGGCTTATTATAACTCTCGGATCAAATGGCTGTGAACATATGGGTAAAGTCTTTCCAGTTGATCGTGTTGAGATAAAGGACTCTTCTGGCGGCGGCGATACATTTATAGCAGGACTTGTAGCCGAATATTTAAAAACAAATGATATTGATAAGGCTATTAGGTTTGCGAATGATTGCGCAACTAAAGTAGTTCAAAAGCGGGGTGTAAGTGTAGTATGAAAACAGTTTGGACAAATGGTTGCTTTGATATTCTTCATCGTGGTCACATAGAGATGTTTAAGTTTGCAAAATCTTTAGGTGATGAGCTTATAGTTGGCTTGGATACAGATGAGAAAGTAAAAGAAGCAAAGGGCGACGACAGACCATTTAATACTCTTGTGGATAGAGAATTAGTAGTATCCTCTATAAGGTATGTTGATAAAACTTTTTCTTTTAACTCACAAAAACAACTAGAACACTTAATAAAATCTATAAACCCTGATATTCTTGTTGTAGGATCAGATTGGGAAGGTAAATATGTCGTCGGTGCTGAGTATGCTAAAGAGGTTATATTCTTTCCAAGGGTTGATGGATATTCAACAACGAAGGTATTGAAGAATGATAATATACGTTGATATAGATGATACAATTTGCACTTATTTGGGTGATCGTCATTATCCAGATGCAGTTCCAATCGAGGAAAACATCAATAAGATTAATAAACTTTATGATGAAGGTAACACAATTGTATATTGGACTGCTCGTGGCGGTACTACAGGAATTGACTGGACGGAACTTACAAACCAGCAACTGAAAGATTGGGGTGTCAAGTGTCACGAGATAAAAATGTGGAAACCCAATTACGATCTTTTTATATGTGATAAGGCAATAAACACAGAGGTATTTTTTAACAAGGAGAATAAAAATGAAACTATCTGATCAAGCCAAGGGCGCTTTATTGATGACTTTGCAAAAATGTCTGGCTGAAGAAAAAGACATTACTGAGCTTTTGTCTGAATGGAATTTGTCTGTAAAAGACGATATGATTTATGTTGACAATCCGCCTGGAATCTATGTTGATACGATGAAACAAGAAAGAGCGTTTCAAACAGAATAATGCCAACGTATATCTACCGTTGTGAAAAATGTGAATTTATTGTAGAATATTTTCATTCTTATAGAGTCAAAAAGACTACCTGCGAAAAGTGCGGAGAAGAGACTCTTATGAAAATGTTGAACACTCCAATAAATATCAAAAAAAGTTTACAACAACACCCATCTAAATCTGGAGAGGTCATTGAAAAGACCATCCAAGATACAAAAAGAGAGATGGAAAAAGACAAACAGAGACTAAAGAGACGAAAAAGATAATATGTTATATTGGTTTATCGTTGTTGTTTTAATCTTATTTATAGCTGTAGGCATGTGGTATATCAGGGAACTACTTAGTAGGTTTCGTTTCCTGTCTGAAAATAGCTACGATTTGTCAAACAAAATTGAAACTTATAAAGAACACTTGGAGGCTGTTTATGGATTGCCTATGTTTTATGGAGATGAGACACTAAAAAGTCTTTTATCCCATACTAGCCAATTAGCCGAGGAACTCACTGAACTAAAGAGTGTCTTATTTCTAGTCGAAGATATAGAAGGGGAGGTGCTAAGTGGCCAAGAAGAAGAAGAGTAAGAACTATTATTTTACATCTGATACTGAGCAAGCAATAATTAGCTACGCTAATACGGAGTGTAAACAAACCAGAGAAGAACTATACAGGCAGCAAATCCAGCCAGCCTTTGATGAGTTAGTAGATAAAATTGTTTACACTTATAAGTTCACGTCATTAGAAAATATTGATTTTTTAAAAGACGATTGCAAGATTTGGCTAACAACTATCCTTGGAAAATTTGATGCTTCAAAGGGTACAAAAGCTTTCTCTTATTTTTCAGTTGTCACAAAGAACTGGTTTACACACAAGGCAAAGAAACAAACACAAAAGAACAAGAGAGAAATTAATTACGATGATCTTATTAAAGAGTTCGATGTGGTTAAAGCAGCCGATGAAAAAACATTTCAAGACCAACAAGAAGAAATAGAATTTTGGCACTCACTGATGTTTGAGGTAGAAAGCTGGGATCGTCCCAATCTTAGGGAAAACGAAAAGTGTGTTTTGAATGCAGTCATAACACTTATGAAAAACATAGACCAGATTGAAATCTTTAACAAAAAGGCTATCTATCTTTATCTTCGTGAAATAACCGGGCTCAATACAAAACAAATCGTTAGTTGCTTAAACAAAATGAGGATAAGATACAGATCATTTAAAAGCAAATGGAACAATGGAGAAATACAATAGCAGCCTATTTATTTAAAAGCAAGAGGTATTTGTTGTGAAGAAAGATCTAGACTCTTTGATAGAGCAGGCTCTAGAAAACATAAAAAATGATCGCCAAGCCACAGAGGGTTTACTGATTGAGCTAAAAGAATATATGAGTGTACCTGGGAACCAGGATAGATATTCGGATTCAGGACCAGTTGCTGCAAAATTTGTAGAAACCTTACAGCGAAGTAATGAGCAACTAGTAAAGCTTGCCACGCTAGTCCAAAAGAAAGATGCTGCTTCTGCTCAAGAAGGACTTTCAGATTTAGATCGTGAAAACCTCTTTAAGATAATCAAGGAGGATTGATGTGTCCGCTGATGATAGCCGCACCGGCGCAGATCTTGTAAGCCGCCCTAGTAAAAAAAGAACACCTAGACCTTTTTCACCTGGGAGAGAAAATTTCCTCGATGTTATGCAAGGGCTCATGTTTGAGTCACTTACTGTCCCAGCAATTGAAAACGATGTTACAAATCATATAGCAATTGTATACAGAGTAGTCAAAGACGAAGGGTTCTTAGGAATATTTCCCGATACGGTTAAGGTTAGAGCAAGGATAGCGGGACCAGATCTAACACATAGTACTTTCTTGACTCCCAAAGATTATGAGGATGTTGCGGTTATTAATACTTTGGTAGAGTTTCAAGCTAGTTTAGAAGATCTAGGTGGTAAGGCTCCAAAACTTGGAGACTCTATTGAGGTTGAGTTTTATAATAATGCTGACAAAGCAAAAATGTATGGTAATGGAATCATAAAAAAAGTCTTACCATCATCTAAGATTGCAGGAAAAGATACTAAAACTAAACCATCAAAATCAAATCTTTTTAAACCTGCCAAGGAAGATTGTGAAACTGGGGGTAGCACAGTAAAGCCACCAACCGGCGGACAACTTTTGGGGGAAAATAAGCCAGTCACTGTAAGCGAAAGAAATCCAAGGAAATTAAATTCTCCTACAGAAGACTCAACATCAGGGATCACGCAATCCAGAAAACCCAAGCCTGAAGATGTTTCAGCTACATCCTCAGCAGAGGAAAGACCCCAAAACCAATCAACTGTTCCTTCTAGGTCATCAGGGCCAGGACCATTTGAGCCATCACCGGGGTCAAATGATTTACCACAACAAGGTGGATCAAAAAAGCCTGATCCTTGTGAAAGTAAAATTAATTCTGTAGGTGATTATAACGGACGTGCTGGGCAGACCAACTCGCCAAGACCTGGCGGATCTTTTACTGCACCCAGTGTAGTTACTTCTGGACCAGTGCCAAAAACTTGGGATAGGTATACTAACAGAAGAATCGGAAAGATGCACCCTGACGCTCGGCACGCAGTGGCACAGTTTATAAATTCCGCCCAAGAACAAGGATATTATTTAAGAATAACTGAAACGTATAGAACTGTACAAAGGCAGAATGAATTGTATGCGAAAGGCAGAACGACTCCTAAACGAGGAAAAACTGTCACCAAGGCTCGTGGATTACCAAAGAGCAGCATTCATCAGTTTGGTATTGCATTTGATTGTGTTGAAGTAAAAAATGGTAGAGATGTAAGAACTAGAAAAAAATTCAATCAAAGCGTTGCTTGGGGAAGCGGATTTGACAAAAGATACCCCAGATCTCGTTGGTTTGAAATTGGCGAAATAGGTAAAAGTTTTGGTTTTGTTTGGGGCGGAAACTTTAGAGGGTTCTTCGATGGACCTCACTTTGAAGTATTTAAAGCTCGTGCATCTCAATTACGTCGCAAGGAGAAACAGGGACAAGTTATCACAGATCCAAAGCTTGGGCCAAGATATAAATTTCCAAAGTTTTAAATTATGGTATTAAAAAAGAAGCAAAGTTTAGTTGGCTTACCTAAAGAGGTAAGAGATAAAATCAACTCAACCCCAAATTATTTTGAGAAGAACAGTGGGTTGTATAATACCCATGTAGTAGAAGTCAACCCAAATTACAATAACACTGATGCAGAAACAGTAACCAAAGGACTTCATAACGCTTTTATTATATTGGGTAGAGACCGCCCTCGTGGTATAGACTCCGGCTATGGTGGTGTTGGCGCAACACAATGTGGTACTATTGACATAGTGGCAGGGCTAGGCGGGGCGCTCGCCAAGCAGGTTGATGAAGAAGATAAAATGGTATTCACGGACAAGAGTCCCGAACTTGATTCCGCTAGGATTTATCTAAGTCAAAGAACAGATGTCGATGATAACTTTAATTTGCCAAAGGGAAGAGTGGGACAAGCAAAGGCAAAATCTGCTGTAGCGGTGAAGGCTGATGCTGTTCGGCTTATAGCCAGGGACGGAATTAAACTAGTAACAGGAACTGACGTATATGATGGACAAGGCGTAAGAATAGATATCCAAGAGGGTATAGATTTAATTGCAGGAAATAATGACGAAGATCTCCAGCCATTGGTTAAGGGCAATAATCTGAAGGAAGCACTCCAGGAAATAATAGACCTAGTGGCTGATTTAAACGGAGTTAATACATCATTGGTCCAGATGTATTTTCAACTTATTACTGCACTAACCTTTCATACACACATATCCACAGTACCGGGTTCTCCCGTCACGCCATCTCCTGATTTCGCAGTAACTGCCGTTTCACAATATTCCCAGTTGATAAAACTATTGTTTGATTTAGTCATTCATCAGAAGAACACCGTATCTGTCAAGCACGATTACACTTTTGAGTCTGGCGGTGCATTCATAAACAGCATCTTTAATAACACGAACTAAATATTAATATGAAAAACATAGTCAATCCAGTCCCAGAAATATTTACAGATCCAATACCAGTTATTGAAGACGGTGTGTGGACAAATGAAAGTGACTATGAGTATGGACGACGTGGCGTTGGATATGACTACGAGGTTAAAAGAAATAGATTTATAATAGACGCAATCCACACTTCCTTTCTGGCAGGTCGTGGGCACATAAGTATTGGATACCAGCTATCTGTAGGTGAAAGCGCAACAACATATGGACTTACAGGAGAAAATAATACTGTCACACTAACGGATGCTATGGCATATGCCGCATTGTATCCGCAAAATGCAAAAATTGTTCGATCTGCGACTTCGCCACCCCAGTCTCCCGCAAATCCAAGAGTTGGTGGCAAAGTGTGGGCTTTGTCTTATGTGGGCAAAAAAGAGCAGCAACAAATGCTGACAGTAATCACAAACGCCATCAATACTCAAAATTCGGCGTTTGATACAGTAACAACTGAGGCAGCCCAGAAGCCCATAAACCAGACAAAAGTAAATGACCCTGCTGGTCCAGCAACGTCTAAATCAAAATATACAGCAGTGGAGGTCCAAGAGGGAGACTGGCTTTCTAAAATAGCTATACGATATGACACTACGGTTGAGGCTTTGCTAGCATTAGAGGAAAATGCACAGTTCAGAGAAAATCCAGATCTTATTGAACCTGGGCAAATGGTCACTCTACCTTATAATGAGGCTAATTCAAGACTTCCAGAAATAATTCCTGTGATGTCTAGAGATCGTATCAATACAATTCTTCAGGCAACGGGACAATCAACTGGTTCTATTCCAAAAGGGTTGCAACAAATTAAGCCGGACCTAGCAGAAGAAGCTCGTTTGGTCGATCCTGATGTTGATCAAGATAACTGGCTAAACAATGTTCCTAATCAGCCATCTGGACCAGAAGCTGGTCTTAAAGTTACAACAGCATTTAGAGTACCTGAACAGACGGATCCGTCGTTATCTAAGACTTATTACAACCAACGAGAAAAGAAATTTTATCACGTTGTAAGAACCTTGTGTAAGAACCCTAAAAGCTATGATGCAACGCAAGGATCAGATGCTTTTAGTAATCTAGAAGACGCAGTATTCATCGCTAAAAAACAAATTTTAACTTTTGCTGGAAAGTATAGCAACGAGAACATAGGTGCGATAGCTGACGAACGGGGCGACTTTGATCGGAATATAATTACTGAGACAAAATACAGTGAACCTGGAAGACCAATGCCCACGCCAGCCGGACAGGGATATTGGCTTTTATCAACAACAGTTCCCAAAAAAGTAATTGATGAAATGCCTAAAGGCGAGGCAATAGAAGATAATTCGCCATCAACTTTAGCCCGAGCAAAACTTCTTTTGGCTGAAACGGGCGAATCAGCAGCACCTGGTCTTCGCCGTACTCCTTTAACTGTAAAAGTTCTTAAGGAAAACATAAAAAATACAAAATTTATGTTGGAGGAATATCACACCAAACTTGGACAAGAGAACATTACTCCCTCTATGATGGGTGGAGTTAATCTTAATGTTGAATCTGAAAGACTCGGAAACTTTTTTGAAAAACTTACAAAGTACGCAAATTTATTTAACCTTTCACTAAATGATGACGATAGACTAGAACTTATCTTCGATGCTAGTTTTAATCCAGTAAGTGCCTTTCATAATGGCGCAGAATACACTCTTGATCAAATACCTAAGTTTTATTTACAATTAGCTTTTGGGGATGTATCTCCTTCAACAATGGCACTAATATTCTACTCCCCTTCGATATCTGCTCTAATAGACGTCAAGTATGGTGATTTGCCTCCTGCTACGGACTTTGTTCAAAAGTATATTTATCCAAGTCCAGTCATTAAACCAACTGAAATTGATAGCAAAGTAAAAGAAAACGAAAAATCTGACAAATTTCCAGAGGATCCTGAAGGTGCTTCTTTAGGCCGTAATAGTTTTGAGAAAGGACCAAAGAAAGCAAAATCGGCACCGACTCCAAAAACAAAAGCAGAAGTTGAGGCACAATTTAGAAAAAGATTTAACCTCGGAAGACAACTGGCTGGCGGATATATTAATATCCTAAACAAAGCTGGATGTGAAACACCTTTAACAAAATATCTTGAAGATGCTTTTTTAATATACCAGTTAGTTGGTGGTAAATCTAGCTTTAAGCAAATTGTTGGTGTAGTCATTAAGTTACTGAGAGATGAACTTAAAATATGCAAGCAAGACGAACAATTACTTTTACAAGGAGCAGGATATCTAGATAATCCAAACGCAGTAATACGAGATATAGAGAAGGAATTAAACCGACAGTTTTATAATTGTTTCAAGGTTTTAGGTGATGTCTTACTCAAGGAAGTGTTACCGCCTGTGCCACCAGAAGTATCTCAGCTAATAAAAAAAGGACTAACTCCTCCCAGAGGAATTAAACTAGGTAAAACTCCTACAACAGATTTGTTTGCGCTGTGGAGAAAAATGTTACTTAAGTTGATTATAGATTTTATAAAACAGCTTATACTTGAGGCATTTAAAGAAGTTCTTCTGGCGCTTGCTGGATGTGGACCAGAAACAGTCGCTGACCCAAATGTAATAAACAAGAACAAGGGTCCATCATCTCCCTATGGAATAATAAGAATTAACGATATAGTGGACTACGCTGGGGTTGATCTTCTTGAAATTGCAGAAGAACTAAAAATTCAAAACACAAAATACGAAAACGAAGAACTAGTAACAAGTCCTGCTACCCTCGAACAACTTAGGCAACTTAATGATGATGCTTCGGATATGATGACGGACAGAGATGTCACTGCTGTTTTACAAGGTAGCGGCGGAACAGTTTTAACAAATGTCTTGAACAGAGGATTCAATCTTGGTCCTGTCGCTATGAATGAGTTATCCGAGGCAGACAAAAATAAAATTACTAACGGCGAATATTCGGAAGAAATATCTCGTGCCATAATAGGTGCTATACAAGAATCTTTAAATGTTGGAGATACAAGATATGGGACATTGAATATGTCCAAAGAAAATATCGTAAAATATTTCCGCCGCCTTGGGCAATTGGTTGGAGCAGACATTGCTCTGGGTCTTGAAAAGCCGCTGGATACAAAAGAAGCATACTGTGACAGTAGAGATATATTAGCCTATGGTATGGGTGCCGGGTTAGATATTGGTTTAGAAGAACTATCTAATGCGGAAGATTCTACCATAGTTGCAGGTGGGTTATCTAGGGCGCAACTACAAAGAGAAATAGACCAGTGCATACGTTTCAATACATTCAAGATTGGAAACTTGTGCGAAGCGGCATCATTAAACTTTGATTTTGCAGCAGAGATTCAAGCGTTCTGGGACTTGATAGGTCTACCAGAATGGTGGAGAGATTTCCTTCGTATGATTGCTGAAGCCTCAAGAAAGGCACAAGGTGTATCTGCACTTGCAGTTACTTCTGCCATGAGAGCACAAGGGGATGATGAAGAGGCTGCAACGACTAGATCTCATACAAAAACCCCGATATATCAGTTTTATAAATATTATTATGGCGACGTACCCGTCGCTGGCGTTCAGGAAAATCTCGGGGCAACTCCGCCCGTACAAGGTGTGGAGGCTGTACCTGCCGGTCTGCATCCTCAAAAATCTTTAGAGCTTCGGAATAAGCCAGTCGGTAATGTACCGGGCGACCATCCACATTATGTGTACGGATATGGAAACACTACTGTGGGACTAACGCCAGTAAATGGTGGACCTCCAAATAATATTAGTTTTGGAAAGTTAATGCTTGACTATATTCCGAGAGAAGGTGAAAATGAAGATCGCCCGGTTCGTGTTTATTTTTCTAAAGATGTATATAAGGACGCTGCCCCAAATAGAATAAGTTCAGGGAATGGACGCACTCGGCAAGTTACCTTAAATGATCTTCCCTCTCCATCCTCCCCCAATGTCACACCGCCACCATATGTGGCTTTAGATGCCCGAGCCGAGTCTGAGCTTGTTGCAGAATTTATGCTAACAGAAAACAATGCACCAGGTATTGAAGGTCCTGAGCTATCTCAGGGGTATTCAATTAGAAAATGTTTAAACGATCCAGATTATCCTAACCCAATAGCAGACTCAGAATTTATGAATAGCGAAAGAGGACAAGATTTAGTAGATGCCATTAACACTATTAACCAAAACCTTCTGCATATAAATGCTGGCACGACGCCTAGGAACAGGGACAGTTTAGGTGGAACTGGTGGCGTCCCCGATCAGATTGGTGAAACTATTGTTAGAATCAACCCCCA
>Ga0098038_1000832_pt1 | contig 13458 bp, 14 predicted proteins | sample 5B_taG_FD_75051 | JGI IMG/M metagenome (GOLD analysis project Ga0098038, IMG submission 75051) | Marine viral communities from the Subarctic Pacific Ocean - 5B_ETSP_OMZ_AT15132_CsCl metaG | ecosystem: Environmental > Aquatic > Marine > Oceanic | place: Pacific Ocean | collected 2015-01-08 | reverse complement strand
AGTAGTGTTCTTGGAACTAAGCCAGTTCGTAATGATGTTGAAACTGTAGAGCAAGAAGTTGAAGATGTGAGAGCATCTGCTCCTGTTGTTGAGACAGTAGAATCTGTATCTAAAGCACCTGCTTCAGATGAAGATGATGATACATTATCATACTTTGCCAAATTAGCGGAAAGTTAATGAAAATCAAGCCTCTTAAACATTGTCGATTATCCCAGATGAATTTCTTCTACTGGGATCCGAAAGATGATCCAAGAGAGACTGAATATTGGGAAGACTCACCTTCGGGTGGGTCTTTTTTATGATAAATATTAAAAAAATGTATTATATACATGGGTCGCTATCTAGGACTAATTACTAATAAAGGAAAAGGTGGTGGTGGATTGGGTCCTGTAAAACCATTTACTAGATCATCTGGTATTACTACGGATGCTAATAATAATGTAACAGCAGTAACTTTAGGTGATATTGAATATAGTGGTATAAATTATGATGCTGGAAATGTTGGGTTGGTCACTGGATATACTGAAACTATTGGTGGTGTAGCAGAACAATGGAAGATAGCATATAATTCTCAAAATTTGGTAACGGAGGTTGCAAAGGATTTACCTCCAACGTTTAATATATCTGCTGCTGCTAATAATGTTGATGAAGGTTCTTCATTGATATTTACTGTGAATACTACTAGCATTACTGATGGAGCAACTTTATATTGGGATGTTACCAATGCTTCAGATTTTGGTACTAGTGATGGAAGTTTGACTATTAATAGTAATACTGCAACTTTTTCTGTTACACCAACAGCAGACCAAACTCCTGATGGTACAGAAACATTTATTGCTAAAGTCTATACTGATTCTGGTAGAACTGTTGTAGTTGCTACAAGTGCTACAATAACTATTAATGATACTTCTACAGCAGCACCACAAGGACAAGATTCATTCACAACAGCAGGAACTTTTAGTTGGGTTTGCCCTGCTGATGTAACATCTGTTTCTGCTGTTGCTGTTGGTGGTGGCGGTGGTGGATATGGTAATGGAGGATCTTCATTTGGTGGAGGAGGAGGCGGTGGTCTCGGATGGAAGAATAGTATTTCGGTAACACCAGGTCAATCATACCAAGTTGTTGTTGGTAGTGGTGGAGCACTTAGTTCTGGTGGTGGTGATTCTTATTTTTCTAGTAGTAGTGTAGTGTATGGACAAGCTGGACAAACAGCTTCTGGTGGTGGATCTGGTGGATCTTATACTGGAGACGGTGGTGGTAATGGTGGAAATGGTATTGGTGGAAATGGTGTAGATGGTGCTGGTGGATCTGGTGGTGGTGCTGGTGGATATTCAGGAAACGGTGGTGCAGGTGGACAAAACGGTTCTGGTGGTGGAGGTGGTGGAGGCGGCTACCATTCAGGCACAGGAAATGGTGATAGACGTGCAGGAGGTGGTGGTGTAGCACTGAATGGTGAAGGTGCTAGTGGAACAACTTCTACAGGTGGAGGTAATCCATTCCCACCAGGTGGTACTGGAGGATCAGGTGGAAGTTCAGGAACTTCAGGTGGTGGTGGAGCCACTGGTGGTAATGGTGGAAACCGTGGTGGTGGCGGTGGAGGAGGATACTATAATGGAAATGGTGGTGCAGGGGGAGTAAGAATTATTTGGGGACCCAATAGATCCTTCCCGTCAACAAATACTGCTAACGTTACTCCATATCCATAAATTAATTATTCAACTATTCTTGTATTTTCTGTACCTATTAACATAGGATGTAGATATTGTGAATTTCTATCATATCTCATTATTCTTCTAAAATCATCTAAAAATTGCTGTAGATATGATGATCTTAGAACATCTATTGATCTTTTTTTGTCATTCTCTATAGTTTCATATCTGTAATTAGAAACCGCCACTGCTATACCATCACTGACACTTAGTGTGTTTCCATTTAATGATTCCACTCCAGTGGGTTTAATAGCTTTCCATGATACTTCGCCAAATCTTCTAGTTGGTCCTTCTATTGTATAGTATTGGTCAACATTCAATCCTGCTGGTTGAATCAATCTATTATCTTGATCTCTTATCTCTGAGGTTTCATAATGGTGTAATGAATTTAAATTCTCAATACCATATTTGTCTTCAGTAAAATTGTATAGATTTTTATTGTCAAGTGGCCATTCATTAAGAATGTTATTAATACCAGCAGTTAATACAACTACAAAATCTAATGCTGAGTTTCCGTATAATTTTTGTGCTACTGTTTCAGGGCGATCACCATCTCTAATATGATATTTGTTGAACATTGAAACATTATTTTTTACATGATTCAGGAATTTTACTTTCCTGAATAAATTTTTTGCTAATATAGATTCGGTGGAGGTTAGTTTTCTAAGTAGTGGTGACTGATAAACTACGTCTGGAATCTCTCTAAAATAAGCCATTAGTATCCTACTCCTGATCCTGCGTCTTTACTATTGTAATCTTCAGCATATATTGGATTAATTTCTTTAAATGTCATTCTTACCTGTATATTTACAGGTGTTGAATCGCCATAAGTTGAATATGTACCTGCTCCAGTATAATTTACATTAAACTGTGTCAAAGCACATGGTTTAAATGAGTTTAAGAATGGGTGATCTTCACCTCTTCTTAAATATCTCAGTAAGAATAAATCAGGAGCTTTTAAAAATAATTTAGCTTGAACATCTACTGAATCTTGATCACCAGAATTACCTCTTCTAGGTGACATTGATTGTTTGAGTCTTCTAATTATTCTTTTTACAACTTCTGTTTCTTTTCTATTTCTTGGAGCAAATGTCATATCAAATGGAAAGGATCTTAAATTAACTCCTTGAAATAATAATTCAAGGTTTGAATTCATGATTTGACCTGTAGCCCTAGACAAAATAGAGTCTGCTGTTACATTTGTTCCTAGTTCATTTAATGCTAATCCTGCTAGAGATGCACCAAATGCATTTCTAGCATTATCACTTAAACCAGGAAGTTGTATCTTACCTGTAATTATCTCCAACATCTCTTTTTGTCTCTTAGACTTATCTTTCTGACCTAATGCAAATCTACCAGCAGCAAGACCAGCTAATTCAAATACATTTAATGTGTCTGCACCCCAAGTAACAGATGTTACATCACTTATTTGTTGAGGTATTGGTAGTTCAACAAAATATTTTAAATTTGTTTTGAAGTTTTTTTGTAGAACTGTAGTAAAATCATCATTAACAAATTCTACACCAGTGTCGGATCCTATATTGGTTGGTTTTCCTTTAGCATCATATTTAATTTCATAGTCTCTTCCACCATCAGCAGTATCATTATATAATTTTATATCTAAACCTGATTCATCTTCAGGTTTTACGTATTTTATTGCTTTTATTAAAAGGCTATCCTCACCATCACTTGGACTTCTAGATAATGGATATTTCAAGAAGTCTAAACTTTGAGAATTTAAATCCGAATATTTCCAAGGAGCATCTACTGGATCATCAGTTGTCCATTCTTGAAGAGTTCCTAGACCATCAGGATCTGGTGGTAGTTCAGCCATGTATATAATTTTTAGTTATTTATACGAAATCTTGCAAAAGGAATACCATCTAAATCTTGTAATTCACCATTGTATATCTCATATAATCCACCAGCTATCTCATTCCATGTATAATTTCTATGATCATTCCAATGAAAATTAATACCACGAAATCCCCATTCAAATATATTAGTCACTCCGACTAGAGGATTTTGGTCATATCTAATATTAGGAGTTTTGGGATTATATACAAAGACATAAAATTTTCCTACTTGAGGAACTTTTCCACCTTCAGTTAATACACCAATAATTTCCAACATCAGATCATCAGGATCTTCTGTTCCTATTAATTTATCACGTATGTCTTTAACTCTACTCATTTAATTCCTAGTTCTTTTTCGGTAATGACTTTGAACTCCCATTGTCTATCAGCACAATATTCTCTTGCTTCTTTCCATTTTGTTTGATTTGTAGCATATGTGTATGCTTCACGTATATATCCTTTAGTTTGCCTTTTTGGTTTTTTTGGAGGAGAACATTGTTTTAAAGGTTTAACCTCTATTACATATTTTTTTATAGAACCATTAGATTCTCTTACTTTCATGTAGAAATCTGGAAAGTATCTGTGCTGACGATGATCAACTGGAGATATGTAAGGTATTACAATTTCTTCACTTGCCCATTCTAATACATTATCATTAGAATCACAGTAAACCATGAATTTTCTTTCCCACAATGATCTAAAAGTTATATTTGTAGGATCACCCTTATATTTGCGAGGAAATTTTGGAGAATACTTTCCTTTATAAGCCATCTAAATAGAAATGATATAGTAGAACTATTTAGAGTGCCAGCACCAATTCCAAAGAAAATATCGCAAATATTACCAACATTTCAAAATGTCGCACAGACATCTAATTATTTGGTTAAGTTTGCTTTACCATTGCATAGTAATAATGATGGATATTCTTTAGGTCATCATCTTAGAAGGAAGGGTGTTGATTTTAGATTTATAGGTGATGAAATAGGATTGCTTTGTAATGCTGCTTCTTTACCTGGAAGTGCTATGGCATCTTTTGATGTTGTTGGTAATTATCAAGGAGTAGTTGAAAGATTTGCTCATACTAGAAATTTTACTCAAATATCTTTAGAATTTTATATTGATAATAAGTATAAGACTTTAAAATTTTTAGAGTATTGGATGGAATATATTAGTGGTGCTAATCCAGATAATCCTAGTGAACAAGCATATCATTTTAAAATGAGATATCCTGATCTTTATAAGTCAAATGAAACTAGAATAATTAAATTTGAAAAAAATTATAGACAATATATGGAATATAAGTTCGTGGGATTATTTCCATTATCATTAAATTCTACTCCTGTTACATATCAAAATTCTCAAGTTTTAAAAGCTACTTGTAATTTTAGTTATGATCGATATATTTGTGGAAGAACTTATTCTGCTAATATAGACAATAGTGGTGGAACAAATAATATGTCTGAAAACATGTATAATTATGGAGGAGGTTTTCCACCAAACTTACTTAAAACTCAAAGTGGTAGTCAATTAGGTATAATAAATTCACCAACTGGTAAAATTAATACTGTCACAAAGGCTCCTTACCAAGAGTGGACTACCGATCAACCCGTTAGTGGTGAGGGTTCTGATTGGAGACCATACTACGGGTAAACATTTAAAATACCCCTATAAATAAAAATACTTGAACTGAGCTTATTATGCCTTTACCAAAGATTTCGACACCTTCTTATGAGTTGGTTATTCCTTCCACAAAAAAGAAAATTAAATTTCGACCCTTTTTAGTTAAAGAAGAGAAATTATTAATTCTTGCTATGGAAAGTGAAGATAGTAAACAGATAGCAAATGCAGTTAAAGATGTTATTAAATCTTGTATTTTAACCAGAGGTGTTAAAGTTGAATCTCTTTCTACCTTTGATATTGAATACTTGTTCCTTAACATTCGTGGCAAATCTGTTGGAGAGGAAATAGAAGTTATGGTTACTTGCCCTGATGATGGTGAGTCACAAGTACCAACTGTAATTAACTTGGATGATATTCAAGTTCAGATTGATGAGAATCACTCTCGTGATATTAAATTAGATGATGAATATACTATGCGAATGAGATATCCTTCTTTGAATGAATTTATTAAAACAAATTTTGCCACTACTGATGCTATAAGTGTTGACGATACGTTTGAATTGATAGCATCATGTATAGATCAAGTCTACTCTGAAGAAGAATCTTGGGCTGGTACTGATTGTACTAATAAAGAATTAATTCAATTTGTTGATCAATTAAATTCAAAACAATTTAAAGATGTTGAGAATTTCTTTGATACTATGCCTAAACTTTCACATACAGTTACAGTGAAAAATCCAAATACTGATAAGGAAAATGAGGTTGTTCTTGAGGGATTGCAGAGTTTTTTCGGATAAGTATGGCTCATGAAGATCTTGCGTCATACTATAAAATTAATTTTGCCTTAATGCAACACCATAAATATAGTTTAACAGAGTTAGAAAATATGATACCGTGGGAAAGAGAAATTTATCTTTCACTTTTACAACAATATATTGAAGAAGAAAATCTAAAAGCACAACAAGCAGGAAATGGCTGAACTTAATTCACCAATATCAGGAGGCATACGAGCAGTAAGAAATACTGTTTCTAGTGGTTTATTTTCTGGTGCTGCTTCAACCCCAGTTAATCAACCTGATAGTGTAACTACTAGCTTATTAAGTCAAAATTCTTTAGGTTTAAATACTGTTTCGGGACAACTTAGTTCTCTTACAGATTCTATTGTTTCTCTTAAAACTTCCTTACAATTAATAAAAAATAATTTAGAAACCAAATCAGTTTTAGATAGACAAAGAGAGGGTGCTGAAAGAAATAGGCAAAGATTATTAGCACAGCAATCTCTCAGAGAAGGGAAGGAAAGTGCTATTGAGAAGAAGATTCAGAATGCTTTAGTTGCTCCTCTTAATAGAATAGGTATTCCTGCTAAGAAAACTTTAAATAAAGTTGGTAATATCTTTAAGACTTTATTTTATGGTTGGATAGGAACTAGACTTGTTGCTGGATATGATGCTGCTGCTACTAAGAATAAGGAAAAGTTAAAGCAAATAGGGATTCAACTTGGTGCTACTATTTTAACTATAGGTGCTCTTTATGTTGGATCTAAACTTCGTTTAGCTAAATTAGCAATTACTCTAGGTAGAATTGGACTTAAAGCATTTAAATTTAAGAGTGTTGGTAGATGGGAACCTTTTAGAAAGATATTTGATCTTATTAAGATGGCAGCTGCTAGTATAGCTGGATTTGAATTTTTATTTGGTCTAAAGAAAGATCGTAAAGATAATGTTGATAGTGTTGATGATATTGATGGTGTTGACAATAAAGAAGATGAGAAAGGATTCCTTGAAGGTTTAAATCCATATCCAGGAATTACTGATGCTCTTGGTGAAATTGTAGGTGGTGGTTCTGCTCAAGCACAAGAGATAAACAATAGTGATAGTTCTACCGAAATTACAGAGTCAGTTCCTCAACAACCTAAATCAAACGGAAATTTTTTAAGCAATTTATTTGGTAGAAATAAAAACAATAAAAAGACACCGAGGTTTGATGCATCTAAGCAATATGAAGAAGGAACTATAGTTAGTATTGGTGGAAAATATTTTGCTAAAATTGATAAGTTTGGTGTTCCTCAACCTGTAGATAGTAATGATAGTTCTGTGGATGGAGCTCAAATTTCTTCTTCATCCAATCTAACACCAGAAGTTGAACCTATCATTAAAGATGAATCATCTGAAGCAGTTAAACCACTTAAAACTAACGATTCTACTTCTAGTAAGTTAGCATCATTACCAGATCCAGAACCAATTGTTATTCCTATGGATGGTAATGGGGGTAATCAACCAAGTTCTTCTGATGGATCAACAATTGCTGGATCTACTATTAGTATTCCTGAAATACCTGCTACTAATATTGATAATACCTTTGTTTATCAGGCATATAAAGAATACAATATAGTACCTTTAATGTTAACATAACATGGCAAATATTCAAAGAGTTAGAAATTCATTGTTTAGATCCAGTAGTAGTATTACTGGTATAAGAGAATCTGTTTCAAAATTTTCAGAAACATTATTAGATGTAAATAAAATTGGTGTCGATACAGTAAAACAAACAAAAAAAGATAATAAGTTTACAAGATCTTTAATAGCGTCAGATGATAGCTTCTTTAGGAAAAGAAGAGAATCTGTGCGGAGAAAGGAGAGAGAAGATGTTACAGAAGCTTCAGGAGTAGGTGGTGCTATTAGCTATAGTGGAAAACTTACCACTGATAGTACTAGAGGATTTCTTGGTCGTATGTTAAATTTCTTTGGCATACTTATGGTTGGGTGGGCTTTAAAGTTTTTGCCAACAATTATAAAAGGTGGAAAGCAACTTATAAAGAATATTGGTAATGTAATTAATATATCTAAATCATTTTTAGGTAATATACAAAAAACGGTTATAGATTCAAATAATGCGTTAGATAAGGGTCAAAAGAAATTAAAAACTTTTGATTTTCAGGATGATGTACAAAAGATAGGTAAGGAAGAAGAGCAACTTAATCAATATTTTCTTGGATTAGATCAGAACTTTGGTCTTATCATGAATAATATATTTGATCCAATTAAGAATGGTTTAGGGAGATTTGAAAAATATTTAACTGGTGGATCTAAACCTCCATTAAAACCCAATCCAAAACCAAAAGTTAGTGGTGTTGATAAAGTAACTACAGAAAATATTAAAAAACCAGAAGTAAAAAAAGTAAAAAAGGATAATACTAAGGATAAAATTGAAAAAGAATCAAAAATTAAAGCACAGGAAACTAAGAAAGCTGCTGAGAAAGAAATAGAAAGAATAAAATCAAACTCTAATGAAACTGTCATTAATAAAACTGTCACCACTAGAAGAATTAGTAGAACCAGTTTTTCCTCAGAGGGTTTAGTTAGGGGTGGTAAAGTAGTATCTGGTAATCTGACTGATGATGAAGCTCAAGATATACAACAAGAATTTAGGGATGCGAGGTTATCTAGACTTAGATTACGTAAAAGATTTGAAGATGGGTATACACCTAAAAAGGAAATATTCTATAAAGATAAGAACGGAAAGCAAAGAAGTAAAGTCAATCCTGAATATATTGAATATCAAGAATGGTTAAATGAAAGTGGATTTGACATGTTTGCTGATGGTGGTCGCCCAGAAGTTGGTAAAACAAGTATTGTTGGTGAAGAAGGTCCAGAATTATTTGTTGCTGACGCACCAGGAGTAATCATACCTAATGATAAATTAAATAGTGATTCATTTTTTAATAGAACTACTAAAACTATTAGTGGTACTTCTAAAGATGAGATAAAGCAGAGAAGAATGGATAGGAGTAAATATGAAAAGGCAGTTGAGAATCTTAAAGAAAAGCAGAATGGTATTATTTACCATGATCAAGATGAAGCATTAAAAGAGCAGTATATATTTGCACCAAGAAATGCGAGGAAAAATAATACACCATCTCCATCACCAAAAGAAATTAAACCAATTATTGATGGTGTTGAGTCTTCTGATTCTGTTGTAGTTCAGAAGAAATCTTCTGTATCTGAAATAATTAAGAAGGAAAGAGTTGGTCCAACTGTATTAGTACCAATGCAGATGTTATCTTCATCGTCACCACCACCGCCACCACTCCCTACAGATTCTATCGAATCAGGAGCACCTTCTTCTAGGGTAAATATTATTAAGGTATTACAAGATCTAGAACTTTCTTACACATAATGGCCGCAACAGACCCCTCAAAATACGAAAAGTTATTAATACAATCCTCGGATGGTTCTAAGACAGCCGATATAAGATTAGGTGCTCTTGGTATTGAATATTACGAAGATATATTTTCACCAACAATAACTGCTAAAATTATGGTTACCAATACTGGTGATACTATAAAGGATAGTGACGGATCTTTACAGTCATTGTACAATGGATTTCCACTAAGAGGTGGTGAGAGAATTAGAATGAAAATTGGTGGTAATACTGCGGATAATCCAGGATTAGATTTTGATTCTGAACCTTCAAAATATCTCTATGTTTCTGGAATTACTCAGGTATTAAAAAAAGCACAATCTGAAAGTTTTGTATTGAATTTATTCTCTAGAGAGGCAATAACTAATGAAACCTCAAGAGTTGGATGTAAATTTTCTTCATCTTCACCCATATCTGAGACTGTTAAAGATATTGTTAAAAAATATTTAAAATCAGATAAATTAAGTGATGATAATGTAGAACCTACTGAGAATCCGTATGGTTTTATTGGTAACATGAGAAAACCATTTACGGTTTTAACATGGTTAGCTTCAAAGTCTGTACCTGGAACTGGAAAAGGTAAAAGTTCTACTGCTGGATATTTGTTCTTTCAGACAAAGGATGGATTTGTATTTAAATCTATTGACGGTCTGATATCAGCAAAACCATTTAAGAAATCTTATTTTTATCAGGAAGTTATTCAAGGTGGAAATTCCAATAATGATTATAATATAACAAGATATTCTACTAACTACAACCAAGATTTAGTGGGTCAATTAAAAAGAGGTGCTTTTTGTAGTCACACTATGTTTTTACATCCAGTAACTTTTAATTATACTCCATATGATGATGGATTATTTAAATTTGAAGACTATGCTGGAAAAACTGCAACTTTAGGTAAAAAACCAAAGTTACCTTCAATATCCGAGGAAGATGAAAGATCATTAGGTGATGTTCCTAGTAGAAATATGACTGCTATTTTGGATATAGGAACAGTGGAGAAAGATGTAAATTTGAAACCAAATGCTGATCCTGGTAGAATACAATCTCAATCTATGATGAGGTATGGATTGATTACCACTCAGTCTTTATCAATGACAATTCCATCAAATACTAATTTAAGGGCTGGAGATATAATTAAATGTGAATTTCCTAAAACTGATAGGGATGAGAACTCAGAGATAGATAAGGAGCAAAGTGGTCTATATATGATTAAGGCTTTGTGTCATCATTTTGATAGCACAACTTCACTTACTTCTTTAGAATTAATTAAAGATACTTTTGGAACTCAGGATAAATGATAGAAGATTCACTGTTAAAAAGTAATTTTGTTGGTAGAGATGGATTTCGTTGGTGGGTAGGTCAAATAGCACCAGAGGATTCTCAAGGTGATCAAATAAATGGGGCTGGATGGGGTAATAGATTTAAAGTGCGTATTATGGGGTATCATCCTCATAGTGTAATTGAATTACCAAATGAAGATCTTCCTTGGGCTCAAGCAATGCTTGGTGTCACTGATGGATCTGGAAAGGGAAATAGAGCAACTAGTGTAGCATTATCACCTGGTGATAATGTTCTTGGGTTTTTTCTTGATGGTGAAGATGCTCAATTGCCAATAATTATGGGTGTTCTTGGCAATACTTCATACTCTCCTAGTGCTGAATATTCTGGTCCTTTTGTACCTTTTACTGGATTTACTAGTAAAATTGTAAATGATGGTGGTAATATTATTAACTCTGAAGCAAATGAGATGAATGCGAAATCGCAGAAATCTCCACAACATGTTTCACAGAATCTTCTTGATCAATTACCTGAAGATGCTAGAACACCATTCAATGCTATTGGTGAAACAGTTGTTGCTGCTACTACTGATTCTTCTGCCAGTGTAATTAAGATTAAGAGTGAGGTTAGTAATTTAGTATCTAAAGTTAAAAGTGGATCAAAAAATTTAGATGGTCTTGTTGGAGGAGTAACTGATAAAATTACTGGGATATCAAGTGGTATAATTGGGAATATGTTGAATACTACCTATGGTGGATTGGGATCATCTTTAGCTGGTGGAGTAGATGTATTATATAAGAGTACTTATGCTGCTACGCTTGCTGCTACTAAAAGTAAATCAACAGCAAAGCAATTTGCTACTAACGCACAGAAAGCAATGATAGGTCCAGTTGGTCTTATACAAGAAGCATTACCATGTATTGCTAGTGGTATAATGGGAACTATTGGTAAAGCAATTAAATCTTTACTTGAGGGTATTGTTAATAATGTTAAAAATTTTGTAAGTTGTATTGCTGATCAGTTTGTTGGTGGTTTGATGAATCATATTATTGGAGGAATCAGTGGTGCTTTAGGACCACTGCTTGGAGGAGTAGGAAAGATTTTAGGTGGTTTTAATTTGGGGGGATTTCTTAGATCAAAAGCAGAAGGATTGATGGGTATAGCAAAAGCTATTACATGCGATACAAAGAAACCAACATTTAACGCAAAGACTGGTGAATGGACAATTGGTAAAGGTGCTAAAAATATTATTAGTGTTAGTGCTGAAGAGATTTTAAAAGTTGCTAATGCTGCTGATGCTCTTGTAGAAGGTGTTGTTGGTACTGTTCAAGATCTTAGTATTGCTTCTGGATCATTAGGTATGTTTGATTTCTTAAATCCAAGTGTAAGTAATCCTGGATTTAAGAGTGGACTTGGAGAATGTTATGCTGGTCCTCCATTAAATTGTGCTGGTATAAAGGTAAATATTTTTGGTGGCGGTGGAACACAAGCATTAGGTGAAGCTATAATTGGAGATCTTGTTGGTGATGGTGCTGAAGCAGTAGGAAGTCTTATTGGAATTGATTTAGTTAGTGGTGGATCTGGTTATATTACTCCACCGTATGTTGAGATAACTGATAATTGTGATAAGGGGTATGGTGGAGTAGCAAGAGCAATTGTTGATCAAGATGAAAATTCACCAACCTACCAACAAGTTACTGACATATATGTTGTTTCTGGTGGTGAAAATTATCCAGCAATAACTAATAATAATACAGAATATGTTATTGATCATGTTATCCCAGTAAAACCTGGTAGTGGATATGATAAGGATGATAAAGTTACTGATGATAATGGTAATGAATATGAAATATATGTTGATGATGCTGGTAGAATAGTAAATGTATTATCTTCAAATAACACAATAACTACACCAAAGAAAGTTACAGAATTACCAGACCTTAAAATTTCCTCCAAGACAGGATCTGGTGCTATATTGAAACCATCTATTAAAGTTAGACCTCCATATCAAGGTGAAGTTAAGCAAGTTATTGATTGTATAAGTTAAGATAAATACTCAAAGTAGGTAATAATTATGTCAGAAAGACCAGCTAATAAACAAAATTGGCAACAAAGAAAATGTACTTCTTTTAGTCCAACATTTAGAATAGATACCGCTAATCCACAAATGGGTATGAATGGTACTATTGTTTATGATTTATTTGCTCAAACTACTAGTGGTGATAAATCTTGTGTTGGACTATCTGATGGTGGAATATTCCACATTTATAATGATCAAGCAATTGAAATAGTTGGTGGACAAGAGGATGAATCTGGTGGAGTTAATATTAATATTATTGGTAAGAATGGTGATATCTGGATAACTGCTGAACAAAGTGGTGAAGTAAGAATACGGGGGAAAAATATAACTATTGATGCTGATGAAAATATTGATTTGATAGCAGGAAATAATATAAAACTGGAGGCTAAGAATAGAATAGATTTAAATTCTAATGTAGCAAATTGTGATGCCTTATCGGGTAATTTAGCACCAAGAGATGTTACTTTTATGGGTCAGGTATTTAAAAATGCTGCTGGTGGAACAGCTGTTACTGACATGATTCCAACTGGTGGTGGACTTAAATTATCAGAATCTTTAGATACATTAGAGAGTAAAATAGGTGGGAAGTTAGGTAGTTTAGCAGAAAAAGTTTCAGCAAATAGTGGTGCTATACAAAGTGGACTTGAGCAGGCTACTAGTGGATTATCAGATGCTTTAAGTAACTTAGGAGGGTCTTAATGACTGATATTTT
>Ga0098038_1000829_pt1 | contig 13485 bp, 7 predicted proteins | sample 5B_taG_FD_75051 | JGI IMG/M metagenome (GOLD analysis project Ga0098038, IMG submission 75051) | Marine viral communities from the Subarctic Pacific Ocean - 5B_ETSP_OMZ_AT15132_CsCl metaG | ecosystem: Environmental > Aquatic > Marine > Oceanic | place: Pacific Ocean | collected 2015-01-08 | reverse complement strand
TCTTCCTTCGTTGATCCTGCTATTGATGATGGTTCTCTTGATAGATCAGCATTCGTCAGAAATGTCGAAACTGGTGGTGATATTGTCATTGCTAGGAATAAAATTTCCGCAGCAATTTTCCAGTTCAATAGTCGCAGAGATGGTCAAGCATACAAGATTCAAACACATGTTGTAGGTGCTGTACCTTCTAACATTACTCCTGATCAAACTGGTGCATTTAATGCAAGTCAGATTGTTCAGTATGGTAATGCTGGTACACCTCTATCTGGTGATTTCTTACTTAAAGGTGAGAGTATTGGTAAGACTGGATCACTTGGTTGGATCTACTCTAACTACTACACATTAATTGGTAATGCTGTTCCTGAATCATTTGCATTTAATAATACTAATATTATTACAATCAAGTGGACTTCACTAACTAACCAGCAACTTGGTATTACATCATCCTCTGAGATTAAGATCACTGGATTTAGTGATAGTGATTTCAATGGCACATGGCAAGTTATATCAAATGGATTTAATCCTGCTGCTGATACATTACAAATTGCTATTGGTTCAACTAAGAACACTGTTAACAATCAGAACCCAAGAATGTGGTCTGATGAAGTTGCAGCTAATGCCAACGTTTCAATTGAGTACTCTAACTCCAACTGGAAAGAGTGGGGTGTTATTGGTGCTGAAGCACTTAGAACAGATACTGATGATATTGGCGATTACAAACTTGGTATTAACACAGTTGGTAGATCTGATAAGGCATCATTCGAAACAAACTTCGTTGATGCTAAGACAACTCCACGTGCTAACTTGGATGTTGTTGGTACTGCATTTATTAGTGGTAAGAAGATCACTGATTATGCATCACACAATACAGATGCTACCAGAACATATCAGGATCGTACTGATGCATTCATGGTTGGTGGTGATAGTTCTTCACCAACTGATGAGGCAACCTTACGTGTCTCTACCGCTAACGGTGGACGTGTTGGTGTTAACGTAACCGATACAGAACTTGATAGAGCACTGGTTGTTGATGGCACATCTAGATTTACAGATGATGTTAAGTTCGAAGAGGACATTGAGATCAATGGTGGTGGTGGAATTAATACTGCACAGGTTAGAACTACTATTACTACAGGAACGATTGAGTTCTTCCCAAGTCTATTTGTTGGAACATTAGACTTTGCACCTACTGCTGGTACAGTTCATGTTGCTAATGATAGTACTGCTGATCAATTCATTCGTGTAGGTAATGCTTCACTTCATAGTAACATATGGATTGGTGCTACTCCTGATACTTCTACCAATATTTCTAAGATAGAGATAGGTGGTGCTTATAACAACAACGAATCATTATCATTCACACTTAAAGGTACTAAGTCATTCAAGACTAAGGGAGACTTCCAGTTAGGTACAGATAGAGGACTACTTGACACTGTTAAGTTATCATCTACTGCTGGAACTGTTGAGTTCTTCTCTGGTAGTTCTGCTACATCTAAACTTGACTTTGCTACTAACGCTGCTGAGATCACAATTGCTGGTAAGGGTGGTACTACAACAATTAGAAATAACCTAGTCGTTGATTCTACTGCTAGATTTAACTCTGACATCACACTCTGTGGTGGATTTGCTTCTTACTCATTCACAGCAGACAGAGCACAGATTGGAACTACTGCATTCAATCATGCTAGTGGAGATCTTGGCAACAATATATTCAACAGTAACGTTGACTTGATTGATGTATTAAGAGTCGTAAGCACTGATGAAAATTACAACGCAATTGATACTTCTGGTAGTGGTGATTGGGGTGGAACAGTATTCCAGAATACAATCACAGCAATCTCTGGTAACGTTGAACCTTTAAATCTACCAGCTCTAACTGGTGAACAGTTCTACTTACCACTTAAGAATCGTCCTTATGATTCTGCTGGTGTTCAGTACTTTAGTGAGAATGATATTCTCATCATTGATACTGATGACAGTGGTAGCAAACATCCAGAATTTGTTAAGGTTATTTCTCTTCCAAGAATTAACGTTGCACCTTACTACATCGTAGTTGAAAGACTACCATTTGGTACATATACTGCTAAGAGATCTGATCATTCAGATACTACTGCTATCTACAAGTGTATTGTTCAGTTCAATGCTACTTGGACAACTACAACTTTAGATAACACAGGTACTGAGGAGAATGTATACTTAGCACAGTTTGGTGGTTCTATTGCAATTGGTGATTATATAATCATTGATCGTGAAGATACAACTTCTGATGGTATATTTGATCAGGGTGAACTCTTTAAAGTCAAGACTTTATTGAGTCAGGTTGCTAAGAAACTAACCATTAAGAATGGTTGTGATACTGCTAACGAGGAAATTGTATTTGAAGTTGATTCAACAACTGGTAATGCAACGTTGGGTACAGGTGGAACTACCATCATCAATGGTCAGTTGAATCTTAATGGTACATGTACTACACCATACACAAATTCAACAACTAATAAGAAGTTAACTATATCAGATGGATCTGGTATTACAACCTTCGAGGTTGACACTTGTACAGGTGACACAAACATTGGTAACCATCATGGTACAGTCTTCATGCTTAGTGAGCAGTTTGGTACAACACCTTCTGCATACACTAAGGATGTTGATGAAGTTCATGTGTACAGACACAATCCAATGTCTGTTATCTCTGGTGGTCCTGCATCAACAACTTCTGCTGCTATTACTTCAGCAACATCAAATATTGAGATACAAGGTAATCTAACATCATTCCTTAAGGGTGATATGATTGCACTCTATACTACATCATCTATTGAAATTATTAGAGTCACCGATGATCCTTACACAGGTTCAGGTGGTGAGTTTATTCTACCAACAGCATCTAATGCTGAGTATGTCAACGGTGGTCGTGGAATTGAAGGCACTAGTGCAATAGCATTCTCTATTGGTACTAACCTTGTTAAGTTAGACAAGTATGAGAGAACTACAACACTCTTACATGATATGGATGCAACTCAAGCAGACAGAGCAACAGCACTTAAGGCTAGATCACCTAATACTAGTGACGTTAGACTTGAAATCTCACTCAGAGATGCTGATCTAATTGCTCCTAAACTTGATTATATAACTCTTGTCAGAATAGGATCTGAATTCTTCTTACCTGACTCTGTTGATGGAACACTTGATGCATTCTATGCAATCAAGATGCCTAAGCAGATCAGAGAACCTAACCTTGTTGGTACTACACCAGTTCAATTATTTGGTGGTGGAACTACTACTATTAATCAAGATCTTGAGGTTATCAGTGGTGCTGTTAGAATGTATGGTTCTGATGGCAAGACTCTGGTCATGTCTATCTCTAACGATGATGGTCACTCAGGTGATGGATCACTCGAAGATCCTAAGACAGATACTGCTGGACTTACACTTAAAGGTCCTGGTGCATTCTATGGTGATCTTAAGGTTTACTATGATGACTGTCAGATGTTCGGACTTTGCAACACTGAAACTACATTCAGAGTTACAAACAAAGAAGGTAACATCTTGATGGGTGAAACCTTCTATCAGGCAGGTAAAGTATTAGCACTTGAATCAGCAATTGATCCTATATTCCATATAGATAACTTAGGCACTGCTGGAACTGGTGGAACTGAAGGTCCTAAAGACTTTAAGATCTATCAGAACAACGCTATTGACTCATTCGGTATTGAGAAATACTGGACTGCTGGTGGTGGTAGGAGACATACTTATGTTGCCTTTGATCCTACAACTGGTCTTGGTCAGCAAATTGATAACCCACTACAAGTTAACCAGAACTATCTTGTTAACGCATCTTCTGGAAGCAACATGGTTGTTTATCTACCAGAAAATGCACAGACAGGTGATATGATTAGATTCATTGAACTTAGTGGTAACTTGACATATAACACAAGTCTGATTATCAGAGCGAAGAAGATCAACAACATTGCTACGAATATTCAAGGTGATGGTGCTGGTTCAAGAATTGATGCTGGTGCTGGTCAGACATTGAACACAGCATGGGATTCAGGTGAGTTAATTATTCAGACACGCAACGCATCATTCGGTCTAGTTTATGCTGGTACTGTTGACGTTGAAGGTTCTCCTTCTGCACAAACCATTCCTCCTGCATTGAGAGGATGGTGGTTAATCGAACTCTAAAAAAATGACTGCACTCTACGATTCTATTAAAAGTATGAGAACTGCAAAGGTAGGAACTATCCTACCTTGGAGCGGTGATGGTGGTACAGGATTTCTTTCTTCTAACATACCAAGAGGATGGATAGTATGTACAGGTCAGACTTTAAAAGCTGCTGACTATCCACTACTTGCAGCCAACATAGGTGACACCTATGGTGGTGACATGACTGATACTAATGGAGATCATTATCCATTCCCTTATTACGGATATGATAATGCTGAGTTTAGATTACCTCAGTTATCTAATAGAGTCATGACTGACCTAGAGAATTCAGATCTTAATGATCCAACATATCAAAATGGTCAGACTAATGCACAGAGTGTAGTTGGTGCTCTAGTTCAAGACTATGGTGAAACTGTCTCTGTTACTACAACCTATGAAGCAACATCTGATATTGATTTCACACTTAATATAGCTGGTAACTTATATTTTAAGTTCACTAACATAACTTTGTTTGCTCCTGATTTTATTGAGACACTATACACATTGAATCGTAAGTTGGGTATTAATCATACTCCTGCTCATGGTCACTCAGATAATATATTATCTACCAATGTCAACCCTACTGGTGCAATGACCTTTAGGACAGATCAAGGTATAGAGATGACTGGTTCTGCTTCAGTATATTGTGCTACTGATGGTCCTAACACTTGTGCTCTTAAAGCTGCTGAACCAACAACATGGCAGAATGGTGCAACTAATATAACATTCTATGGTGATGAAACTCATGAACATACTCTACCACGTATGGATAGTTTTATGGAGTTCATAACAGACAGTTCTAATAAAGACTACTGGGGTACTACTCCTGCTGGTGAAGCAAACTGGCGTACTAATACCAATGACAGAGGATCTGGACATGGTACTACAACATATACACAAACAATTTTCAGTAGAGGAAATACAGATCAGTTGTTAGATACTGTTCCTGTAGATACACACAAGACTCCAAATCATACTGGTTTGTTCCCAAGACCTATGGAGTATAGGTCTAGACCAAACTACTTTGGATATGATACAGGATCACCAGTAAGATCTGATGGTCTGATAGACGATCCTGAAACTGCTGCTGTATTTACTGTGAGTGGTTGTGTACTTGATGCTACTAATAAAATTACATTACCTACTGGTACTGATCTTAGAGTACAGTATGGTACTGCACCAGACACATGGTATCAGTGGGATGCAATAGTTCCATTGATGTATGTAACACCTGTTAATGTTGATGATAAGTATGATATTTTAAGAGAAGGTACATATGTACAGACAATGGAAGCTTCCACAACACTGGATGTTAATCCTACACCATCATGGGAATTAACACTTAGTGCATCAACATTAGTCTCTGGTACATATGATCTTAAGTTTAGACATGGTGCATGGCCAACTTCAATGAACTTAGGTGCAGAGAATAAGGATCCAGTTCAATCAGCATTTAGAGCACATAATCATGGTAGTTTTGAAATACAACAGGGTATAGGATCAATGGCTGGTCCTCCATCACATACTGCTGACAATGCAGATGGTTCTGCATTACAAGCACAAAGTTTAGAAAATGCTCTAAATATTTCATGTGATACTACACAACCTTCGTTAACGTTAACATTCATTATTAAAGCATTCTAATGGCAGTTTTCTACAATAAAGAAAGAGCAAAGTATGGTAACTTAACTGGTCAGATAATTGTTTGGCCAATGGAGTACGAAGGATTACCTGATGGGACTATTAATGCAAATAATTTACCTGCTGGTTATTTAAAATGTGATGGTACAAAATACTTTGCTGAAGATTATCCACAACTAGCATCTATATGTGGTGTAGGTAATAACTGTAAGTTTATTAGAAAGAATAATGATTTAACAAACTTTGATACGTTAACTGACTCACAGTTCATGGTTCCTGATCTTGGATCTAAGTATCCTGAACCAACTTCAGGTGCTAACTCAGGATTATATAATAATATAAGATTAGATAATGCATTAGGTACAGAGGTTAGTAGATCTGGTATTGGTATTGAAGCAGTCTCTGCTATTGGTGAGAATGTTAGAATAGATTATAGTGGATCTATTTCAGTGCCAAGTCAAGAGATTGATATTAGAGGTAAACCCTCTTGGACATATGCTGGTGCAACACACCGTACAGATAGTGAAGGTGCTGAAGAGAATACTATTCATCCACACTCACACTTCCACTCTGCTGTAAGAGCAAGAAACTTAGCAACAACTGAGACTACTACCAATGCTCCTCAACCTATGGGGCAACTTGGTAAAAGAAATGCTTCTACTATTCCTATTCAGGATTGGTTGGATGGAACTACAAATAGTAGTGGAGAACCAGGATCAGGACAACAACCTTGCTTTGCTATAGATAAATGGTCTCCAGGTTCAGGTGGTGGTGCAACATCAACACAAGGTCCACAGGGTACTATCTATTGGGGTGCATGCATATATGGTGCTGGTGATCAATACACATATAATTGTATATTAAATTCAACAATGGGTCCTATTAATAGAGGAACACTTGCTGGTTCTCCTGATGGATCTAACATAGCACGTTATAGAAACGTTGCACAATTATTATTTGTTTGTATTCCAGGTGGCGGTGCTGTTTCTAATGATACTATAACAGTGAATCCAACATACATTCAAGGTGCTTCGGGTGTTCCTGAAGATTTTCTTGGAAATAGTTTATATGATGTATTACCACTACAAGCAAATGATTCAGTAGTTGCTGGTCGTGCTACAACAGACCTAGAAAATACTACAACAGATACAGTAGAATTACCACGGGAGGGAGGAATTGATCCTACCATACATAATCACCGCATCGATTTGGAGAAGGGTGACCATAACTATCAGGTTAAGACAAATGCTATTGTCATTCCACCTGAAAACTTACAAACAACCATGTCTATCGGAGCAGACTCATCAGTTTCAATAGATAGTGCATGTGCTCCTTTTATTGTAATGGAATACTTAATTAAGATCTAATGACATCATCTCAACTATACAGAAATGCTAGGCAAGGTTTCTATACAGATCTTACCGTAGATACAACACCAGTGGGTGCTATTGTACCCAATTTAAAGACTGGCACAAACTCGTATGACCATAACTTTGTTAAGTTTGGTGCTACTACGTTCCCTGCTCTAACAGAAACTACTGGCAATGCATATTCAGTAAAAGATAATCCTGCATATACTCATGAGGGTTATTTGTATTGTAATGGTGATGAGTATAATATTGGAGATTTTCCAGGATTATTTGAATTAATTGGCAATAAGTATGGTGGCAGAGCTAGTAGTGGCATCGATGTATCAAATGGTGGATCAGGATATACAACACTACCAATTGTAGGAATTACTGCGCCTGGTGGTAGTGGTGTGCAAGCAACTGCTGCTGCAATAGTTGAGAATGGTGTAATTGTACGTGTTGATGTTGTTAATCCTGGATCAGGATACACATCTGCACCAGCAATACAATTTACTGGTGGTAATGGATCAGGTGCTGCTGCAACAGCAAGGATTAACCTTGATGATGGTTCTATTGAAGGTATTAATGTTGCCAATGTAATGGAATGGTGGGGTGATCCAAACTTAGGAACATTTAAAGTACCTGATTTAAGAACAAAAAAGATTGTTGGTAATGGTCCTGTATTTGGTAACAACTCTCCTAACGTAGGTAACTCAACACTTGGTGTTGGTACTACAGGTGGTTCATGGTATCTTGATAAATCTGCCCAAGATGAATACTTCTCACTTGGTAGAATAGTTACTACTGGATATGATAATGTTGTTGAAACTGTTGAATGTAGTGTTATTGGTCAACAACAGATTGATATATCAATGAGAGAAACTAAACTCTCTGGTGCTCCTCAACATAGTCACACAGTATATCATACTGTACCAGGATTTAGTTCATATCAAGCAGAAGCAGGTGGTGATAGGTATCTACAAGACTATCGTGAAGGTAGAGGTAGACTTTCTAGATGGTATCCTACTGGTGGTGTTGTATTTACACATAAGCATGGACTATTAAGAAGTCCTATCACTGATAATACTGTTGCTAGTTATGACGTATTTGATGCATTTGGTGGTGCTGGTGGTGTGGGATCACTTAAAGACCCAACAGCAGCTGCAAATGATCAGTTCTACATGGCATCAGGTGCTCAAGGTGCTGGTTCATATGTATTCCAAACTTATATACCTGACCCAGTAATGAAACAGTTTACTGGTTCATCTAATATTGGTGGTAGAACAGTCAACACAGGTGGTACTCCTGTTTATGATTATTCAGATGAGTGGGAATACACATCACCAGGATCATACAGTATTAACTTAGGAAATGTAACAGGTACACCAGACAGATTAATATACCAAGTTATTGGTGGTGGTGGGTCAGGTGCTGCTGGTAATGTTGCTGGAAATCCTGGTGGTAGCAGTCGCATAGTTGTTGGTAGTGATCTTGACTTAATTGCTGACGGTGGTGATGGAGGCGGTGCATCCAATGGACAGCAAGGTGGAGACGGTGGAGACGGAGGTGCTGCAACACAATCTGGTAGTGTATCAGGTGTTGGTAATCTAGACGGTCAGGATGGTGGAAATGGTGTGAATGGTCAAAGTGCTGAAGGTTGGCTCGTAGCAGATTATCCAAATAATCCAGGTGGCGGTGGTGCTGCTGGTGTATTTGGTAATTATGGTAATGGAACTGTTGGTATAAATCTACTGGTCGGTGGACAAAGTGGTACATTTACTGAGACACTTACTAGTGATGGTACATTTAATACTCAGGGTATCAATAATCCAAGTGCAGTTCAATTCACAGTAAGAGGTGGAAACGGTGGTACTGCTCGTGGTAATCGTGTCGGATATCAAGGTGCGGTTATGGTTATTGATATGATATCTTCACAGTTGAGTAGTTTTACAACTGGTGGGTGGAGCGTCAAAGTTGGAAATCCAGGTAATAGTGGCAGTGTTGATTTTAATCCTGGTACTGGTGGAACCAATAGCATGGGTGCAAATGGTGGAACAGGTGGTACAGGACACGACGACGCAGACGGTGCTGGTGGTGGTGCTGCTGGCATGATTTTGCGTGGTACACAAATTCTTGGAGGTGCTGGCGGTGGCGGTGGTGGTGGTGGAGACGGATATGACGGTGGTGCTGGTCAAAATGGTCAAGGACCACCATCAGGATATTCTCAACCAGACGCTACAACTCAAGCATTAGGACCAGGTGCTGGTGGTAATGGTGGTAACTACGGATGTATCGGTGGTGGCGGTGGTGCTGGAGGTGCTGGTGTTGCCAGAAATGGTGTATCATTTGGTGGACAAGGAAACGGTGGAGCATCAGGTGGACCTGGTGGTGGACCTGGTGCAGACGGAGGTCATGGCGGTGGATCTGGTGGTGTGTCAGGTGTTAGTTCTTTTCGTAGTGATTGGTTTAGTTTAAACTCATTCAGTCATTCACATAATGGTGTCGGTAGTGCTACCTTGAGTGTCACATATAATAATGATTACTGGACTGCTGGAGGTGGTGGCGGTGCTTCAGGTGGTACGTGGGGTGGATCAATTCAATGGTCTAACTTAAATAATCCTGGTTCAATATCAGTCATAGTTGGTGGTGGTGGAGCAGGTATTAATCCAGGTGGACAAACTACTGGTTCTACAAGTAATGGTGGAGATGGATATGTTAAGATTGGATTGGGTAAGATTGTTGGATATACTGGTGGATCAACAGGTACATCAACAGGTGATATTATTGCATCAGGATCACAATCAAACACAGTATGGGATGTAAATATTGTTGGTAATGGTACTGGTACTGGTACTGCTGGTAATTTCAAACTACCAACAACACAAATACCAGACGTTTATATTACTGGTGGTGGTGCAACATCAGATGCTAATGCATCAGTAACTGTATCATCCAACAAAGTAACAGCAATCAATTTAGATTCTGCTGGTGGTGGATATACAGAGATACCATACGTTTATGTTATGAATGGAGCAGGTGGTGGTACTAAGATTGTATCCACAGTTGATGATGCTGCTGGTGTTGTTGATCAATTAATATTAACTGCTAATAGTTCATCACAATATACTAACTATGTCAAGTTCGGTGGTCTCAGTGGTACAACTGGCACACGATATATTACATTGAACCCAGTTGATACTACCAATTGTAATTATTTTTCAATCAAAGCATGTCGAGGCAATGGTGTTAACGGTGGTGATATAGCAGAAGAAGTGCTACGTGTATACTATCAACCTGCTGACTCAACTAGTTGGACATTAATTGATACTATTATTACACCAAACTCACTTAGAAATGATCCTCTTATTGGTCCTGTTCCTGCAATAAGTACATCTTGGGATGGTTCAAGTGGTGCTACTCTATGGTATACTTATTCAGTAGCAATGCCAATTGATGCTAAAGCAGTTGGTACTAAGATAAAGATTGAACAACCACGTGCAACACCAAGTGCTGCCAATGATAATGATGCAGACAGTGACCATTATGGTATATGTGAATTCATTTATTGGAATGAAAAAGTGAGTGGTCTTGTATTTGTTCCTACTGCTGGTAAGATCAGTAAACCAGCTGTTGATTCACTAAGTTATACTGTTCAAGGTGAGACAGGTCCAGGTATTACATATAGTTCTGGTCTTGGTGCTTCTGAAGCAACGTTGACATTAAAATCAACTACTAAGATAGAACCACAAGCAACTATTGACCCTGATATTGATGTACCTCTCTTACATCCTTACATATTATGCAAGTACTTGATCAAAGCTTTCTAAATACTACGGAGATACTAATAATACAATGGCAGATGCACCAGTACTGCAAGTACAGTTAGATGTAATCAATCAGGAGATTGAGTACAACGGTACACCAAAAACTATTCCTGAATCATATTGGAAGGACACGCTCACTCCATTGTTATATCCTTTATGGGATAGTGACAAGGATAAACTTATTACATTCCAGTATTTTAATAACGATTCATACACTGCCAAGCGTAGGAAGTATGTAAAAGACTTTAAGACTAACACATTTAAATGGGTTGACTATGAGATGGAGGCAGTTGGTGCTACTGAAGCAACTGCATTTAAAGATAAACTAATTGAAGGATTCTATTTAATTGATTCACTTGAGAACGATGAGTTCCAAGATGAACTTGCTAGAATGTATTCTAAGCAGAAAGAAGTCACACCATTAAGTATAAGACTAGCAAGAAATTTCCTCTTAGATGAAACAGATTGGACACAGTTAGATGATGCACCAATTGATGCTGATACTAAAGCACAGTGGACATTGTATAGAACTAAATTAAGAGAACTAACTGATTCTACTGAGTTTACTAATGACACAGCGAATACTAAGTTCCCTATATCTCCAGAGTTTTATAATAAAATATACAAGGTAGACTTCCCAACTGAAGATTATCTTGCAACTTCTGGTCAGTTCATTGAAATGGGTAAGCATAGACTTAAGAAGTTCAGAGATAAGATAGCATACTTCTTGACACTTAAGTCAGAGACTGATAAGACATACTTCAATGATATGTTGATTGAATATGATAGGATTAAAACAGATAGAATAGATATTGCTAATCCAGATGGTAGAGATACCGAGAAGAACAGAGATTTCTTAGAGAAACTCATAGCAGATGCCAGTGACGAATTAGGTAACTTATAATGATTGTACAAGGTAACGAACTATCACTGTTTCAGTTGATGGAATATTATGCTAATCGTAACCAATGTTATTTGGTATACTTTGACCTTAGCACATACAATGCTCTTGACGCAAGTAAGAAAGCAACAGTCAATACATGGTACGAGGGATTCATCGATGAGTATGTACTTGACATCATGAAGCAAGGGGTGTATAATACTATCAGGTTTGAAGCAGAAGACCCTGCTACAGTGAATGCTGGTGCTTGGTTCCCCAAGCAAGCAGAGTGTCCTGACTCAGATCATTTCATAAATGCGTATGTCGTTGATACATACGGTGATATAGTATGGCAAAACGTGCCCGACCCAACCTAGAGAAATTAGAAAACCCATATCTTTTAAAAGATAAGTTCATGATGCCAGGTTTTGTTACTAAACAACCTTATGGTGAATGGGCTGCTGTCCCTGTTTCAGGTAGACATAACAGATATATGGTCATACACAATGGTGAAATGCTCAAAGCATGCAGCTATCAAGTTGCTTACAACCTTATGATGAAACATTATAAATGAGAGATACTATATTATTTGGTGACTGCCGTGATACTATTCCAACAATCACTGAGAGACCACGCATGTGTGTCACATCTCCACCTTATTATGGTTTAAGAAACTATGGTGATGAAGAGAATCAAATAGGTCAGGAGCAGACACCAGAAGAATTTATTGATAACTTAGTACAAGTATTCAGAGAGGTGAAGAATGTGCTTGCAGATGATGGTACACTATGGTTAAACATTGGTGATTCATATTATAACTACAGACCAGGTAAAGGTCAGTCATATCCTAAACAATCTGTATCAAAGACTAAACAAGATCTACCAGATAAGTGCAGCAAACGAGGTAATAAACTTGAAGGATTGAAAGAGAAGGATCTCATTGGTATTCCATGGATGCTTGCATTTGCATTACGTGCTGATGGATGGTATCTAAGACAAGATATTATTTGGAACAAACCAAATCCAATGCCAGAGTCAGTCAGAGATAGATGTACTAAATCACATGAGTACATATTTCTATTAAGTAAAAGTAAAAAGTATTATTATGACAATGAAGCAATCAAAGAACCTGCAAAAGATTGGGGTACTAGGGATCGTACTAAAGGTAAGTATCATAATGCTGGCACTGGTCTATCCCCTCATACAGGGTTAAGTAAATCATATCCAACAAAGAATAAACGATCTGTTTGGTCAGTAACAAACAAACCATACAAGGGTGCTCATTTTGCAGTGTATCCACCTGATCTTATTGAACCATGCATTCTAGCAGGATCTGAAGAGGGTGACATTATACTTGACCCATTCATGGGATCAGGTACTACTGCGATGGTTGCTAAGAAACATAATCGTAACTATATTGGATGTGAATTGCACGAGGAGTATGCCAGTTTACAAACTGACCGTATTCGCACCATTCCAAACAAATTACCGTTATACTAAGAATGTTGAGGGATCACTGGGTTCCTGACTAGTCTGACAAATGCAAGGATCTATGGTTGTCTCTGTTCAGCAGAGAAATTACGTCCTGTA
>Ga0098038_1000827_pt1 | contig 13499 bp, 5 predicted proteins | sample 5B_taG_FD_75051 | JGI IMG/M metagenome (GOLD analysis project Ga0098038, IMG submission 75051) | Marine viral communities from the Subarctic Pacific Ocean - 5B_ETSP_OMZ_AT15132_CsCl metaG | ecosystem: Environmental > Aquatic > Marine > Oceanic | place: Pacific Ocean | collected 2015-01-08 | reverse complement strand
GTCTGATTCCAAAGTATCACTCAGTCATCTATTTGAGGCTAATGTGGCCAAAGATTATGGGTTATTGGAAGGAGTATCTACTGAAACTGTAGATAGCGGGACACATTTACAAGGACTAACTGATGCTGATAAGGACGCAGGTGTAAGGCTTGACATCGGCTACATTCCCAAGACGGTACTGCACATCAGTACGAAGTACAGAGGGACCAATGCAAATACGGCAACACCTATACTGGTTGACAGTCAGAATAACACGGTTGACATTATCAACTGGCAAAGGAACCTTAGAGGTGATGATTTTACTGACATTGCTGGTGACCACATCATACCAAGAGTGGATTCTCCTTGCGTAGAGGTACATTCTTTCTCAGACCCTGACATTAGCGTAGCGACCAATGAATCGTGGGCGTTACTCGGCAAACCTGCATGTGATACAGCCAACAGTTGGGGTGAACCGTTTGTCGTATGGCATAGCAGTAACTCTTGGGCAAGGGTGAGAAGCAAAGCGGGTGTCGGTGACCCCGAAGAAGTGGTAACCATTGAAAGCAAGAGTACAAACCCTGTAGCCTTTGCTAACCCTGCATCTCCTGACATCTTATGGAAAAGAAGTTCGGCCTACCACAGTTCCCATCAAACAGATGGTGTGAGAATCGCTGGTAGTAAAAACTCCAGTCCTTTCTTGTATTTCCGTGGTGCTCGTGACAGTTCCGACCACTATGTTCCGCTTTACTTCGGTGGTGGATTCAGTGGAGTGGTAACTGACATTAACGACGGCACTCAGAACGATTACTCTGACTTTTACAATCATCCTTACTCAAGTGGCCCAACTGGTTCGGCAGGCTTCCAAAACATAGGCGAGGTCGCTGGCTCATTCGCACTTATTGATACCAACGCTATGCTCGCTATGTTCCCCGGAACACCTTACCTTGACCAACATAGAGGTCAGAGTCATCCTCCGTTTTTCAACCAAGACGCTATTCTACCATTTGACATGGCGAAAGGAGCGAACAGTAAGGTTACAGGTTTGGATTATACTGACGGAACAAACTCTGTCCATGCTAATATACCGTCTCCTGTTATCGTAAGGTTTGCTCATCCTCACGCAAGATACAGCCATAACAGTGACACAGACCACAGCACTACCTACATGATATTTGGTCCGGGTCAAGCATTCCCTCACAACACTGCAACCACAGAGCCTCAAGGTGCTAATATCGTCACTGCCGGTAACGGGTACAGTGCTGTCCCGATTCTCATTGGTGGAGACGCCGCTAAGGACTCTTTCTTACCAAACCAATTGGCTAACGGCGACTTGACAGAACACAGTGGTTTCAACAGGGGTAGTGCCTTAGCGCATCTACCTATGACTACCTTCTTCCAAAAGAACAACGCAGAAGGCTTCAACTATGTAATGAACTGGCAACCCACCAAGGGCTTCCCTAATGTCAATGCGTCTGCTTCAAGGACTTATACACAAGACCATACTATGGCGTTCTTCTTTGAAGGCTCTGCCGGTACTACGACTGGTTTACCTAAACATTACCATCCGTTTAATCACATCTTCACCAATATCGGCGGAAGTACCATCGGAACGGGTGCGTTGTCAACCACAAGAGCCTCTTCCGTAATATGGCACATGGATGGAGGGTACCATCCCGGCGGTCACTTCCTTGACGACCATGTGCGAAAGAATCCTAAAAACCACAAGGCCAGTGCTTTTCTCTCAACAGGTAGCGGTGCTAAGCACAACAGTAGTTCATTCAGACCTGCTGGCCTTCTTGCTAAGGCATACCTTACCTATTACGGGGGCTCACCTGATAACCAAAAAATATCCAATAATGTCGTTATAGTTGACGCTACTCGTTGTCAGAACGCAGAGGAACTTGGTACTGTTCTCAGTGGTGCGATAAACACATTCCCCGGAACCGACCCACTCAAGGCTATTGGTGGTACATTTATGCCGAGTATGCAGAATGCTCATAATCAAGACCGCTACGGTTGGGTTGAATTAGCAGTGAATCAATACACTGCTGAGAGTGGTGGAACTGCGGCGTCTTTGCGAGTCACAAGTACCGCTACTACATTCCCTGATTACGGGTGGTTACGAGTCAGTAACGGCACTATTGCTGGATATGCTCCTTATGTTTCTCAAAGTATATCTGCTCCAAATACTACATTTACACTCGGAAAAAGTAACATGGCGAGCACACCTGCTACTCTATCATTGACAGCAGGAGGAAGCGGGTATGCCCCTACAGGTGCGACTGTTCCTTTCCCTGCAATCGGAGGCTCAGGTACTGGCCTTATTGTCAATGCTACAATCAATGGTTCGGGAGTAATCACAGGAATAGCCATCGTTGACGCTGGTCATGGCTACTTACCTACTGATACGAATGTGGTTATACAAGGTGGAAACAACGACGCTCAGTTCAGCATAACCGCTGTTGCCGCAAATACCAACATCATAAATCCACAAAACCGACAAGCAATCACACCTGATACAAATTATAAAGCGTATATTTGGACAAAGGCTGGAACTCACAGGTTCAACAATGCCGCTTCGGGAGCGGCAAGAGACCATATGACTCAGGTCCACTTTGGAGGATTTACCGACGCAGTTGACAGAACAAAACCAGTAGGAGCATTGGGCTGGCATGGAGAGGCATATTCATATCTCAATTCATACGAAGCAACCAACAAGATTGGTGCAAACCTTCACCCCGCAGGTTTGGGGGCATGGCATCCATTCTTAGGCTTCAATCCATACGGTGCCGCCGAGACTTGCGTAGGTGCCAGCGTTGCACTTAGTCGTACTGAGGCACCCGTTGCTCACTACGAAGACTACTGCGTGTCAGGCTTATCCAGCCGACATCTTGTTGCAATAACGCATGAAAGCGAACTTCCAATTATCGCCAAGGCTGACAAAGATGGAGTTAGCGGACTTGGTGATTGGTTACATGTCGGGCAGACTGGTAACATTGAACACGCAGGTACAGTTGCTTGGGATGATTACAAGGTACATAACAAGAGTAGATATGTTGGGTCTGCAACTGCTGGCCCTCATGTAGAAGTTCAAGTCCATAGTGGGTTCTCTTTACCGGAAGGGGCATCGGATTATCCCAATGTAGGCAGTGCACCTTCTGACGCTCAGTTGCACAGGACACTACAAAGTGGAGACATGGTGAGAGCAAATGCTTGTAACTATCCGACTGGCGATTTGTTTTGGGACGAGTCGGTTGTTAAGAATTCAGGCTTCCACCAAGACATAGCAACTTACGGCGTAGAGTGTATCGGTATCAAAGCACCCGATGATTACATGAATATCGCCGCCAGTCCTTACAAGGGACTTTATAATTTCTACAACGAACGCAGTGCGGCTCGTAACTTCCTACCTGAGCATGTAGTATGGAAGCGCATGGACGGAGGTAGCGTTACGATGCCCGCTGTAAATGCGAGAGGGCTGGGCATGATTCCTTGGACAAAGCGGAAAGACGGAAGCGAGTACAAGACGGTGGGTGAAAAAGTCCTCGGCAATGTCAGATTCTCTTTTGAGACAACGAATGCCGCCATGTTCCCTATCATACAAGCACAGGAACTTGCACACCCTCAGTTAGCAGAACAGCATCCACTTGAAATTAGAAACGCTTTGCTGATACCCAATGAGCACGAACAGTTCCAAAGCACGGATGTAATGGACGACACAGGGCAAGAGCACCGTTTGGAAGGCGGTAGTCCACTCGGTACAGTAATCATGGACTTCCGGCACATCAGTGACCGAGAAATTGAAGGGCTTGCTCCTGCACTTGCTGGCGCAGGAATTAACCCTAACCTCAAGATTCGCCTACCTAATGCCGATGAAATTCCCGGTAACATCGTGGTGCGTTCAGGCTTTGACCGCATACAGTCTTATCAAAATGAAACCATAGGAAGCGGTGGTTTACAGCACCCCGCTCAAGCAGGATTGCAAATTCGTAGAATGTTTGACAACGAATATGCAGGACCGAGACTCTTCCCTACATGGGAAAACAATGGTTGGGAACACCTCAGTCAAGATGCTGATGATGTATCTGTTGACAAGAGCCATAACAGGCTTAAGTTCCCAGCATCAACGAACGAAGGGTGGAAAGACCATACTGACAACAGTCCTTTGGATTCTTCTTATGAGCCACACGACCGTAGCCTCTTCTTCCATGTAACGAGAATGGGAGTGTCTATGACGCATAGGTACGATGTTGACGAATTAACTTACTCCAGTTACAGCGGTACCGAAATTACGGTTGGCTCTACTCCCGAATCCGCTACTTGGACTGACACGAATGAACTGAGCGGAGGGCGTTATTTCCTAAGAGTATACGACCCTACCACCGACAAAGGAGTCATCGCTTCTTACACAGGGATAGGTAGTAGTAAGTTCACAGGTGTAGTTTACAGTCCTGACTTTGTATCGTTTGTCACAGGAAAGACTGGACTCAAGGTCGTGCCTTCGTACTACATGCCTGCGGGTTCTACGAGGATGTTTGCGGCAAGAAGACTCCGTGACCACGCTGAATACAGCGGAGCCAGCCCTGACATGAAATCTATTGATTGGTTTACTCTGTACGGTGCATTACCTGCCTCTACTGGCGCAATGGCCGAGCCGTCAACTGCCTACGCTAATCTGATAAAACCAAAGATGACGCCGATGCCTATTCCAAGGATGGGTCACCACCATGTCAATGCTACCATGGCCTTGATGCCCGGTCACTATGCACACCCTGTATATCAGCGGATGTATGACCTAAACACTGCTTGTCAAAGTTCAAACTCTGAGTCAGCCGACTCTGAATTGATTGGTGCATTGGAAGCAACAAGAAAGTCCGGCACCGCTACACTACAGACTAACGGTTATGTGAGAGACCCACTTGTTTGGTTCTCAACTCCTTCTGCCGCTTTCGGACCGAGCGACATACACGGCGGAGGATTTACTCTCTTGACTGAGACTAAAGTCAAGTACGAAGGTTATGGGATTGCGGCAAGTGCAGGTGACAACGCAGGTATCATCAATTCACAAGGCGGTCACACACTTGTACTTGAAGCGGCAAATACATACACGATGAACAACCATTTCCCTGACCCGCTTGAGGTAGGTGCTTACCAAATTATCATTCAGCCGAATGTGTTCAAACAGCAAATCAAAGGGTTCCATGTCAACCATGCTACTGAAAATAAGGCACCGAGTGAAGCGGGTACAAAGGTAACTGAACTAACTGGTCAGCAAATCAATACTGTGATTGCTATTGAAAAGGATATGTCTACTCGTGGGGCTTACGCTCTTATTCTTGCAGAAGCAATGATGGCTGATGTCAGAGGTTGCGAAGTCATCATCAATGAAGTAATACTTGATGTTGAACCTGACGCCGGAAGTCAATTTACAAACTTAGCACCACTCGCTCTGTACAACCCTCTTGGTGTACAGGAGAGTACCAGCCCTTCGTTTACACGAAGAAGTCTACCATATCGCCCCGGTATGTTTGACTCGGCTACACCCGGCTACACGCTTACAATCCCATGGTGGGGAATTCTGCACAAAGATGGTGCTGATTCTTCTAACGCTGACAAGTTCAAGCATCTTGAATGGCACAAACCCGATAACTACTATCAACTATGTAGAGCGAATTATGGGTCAGTCGGTGCTCAATTGACACTTGCAGGTTACCCTACGAGTTTCCTTGACATTTACGAACCACACAAACGCCTTAGAAGTCTGAACCCTAACTGTACAGTTATCAGCAACAACGGCTCCAATACAATTGTTGTTGACAATAACGACCTGTTCCCTGTCAAGCCTTACTACGGTGAAAATTTGGTTTTCTACAAGAATGGAATTCGTTACACTGCAACTTATGCAAACAGGACTGGAACGCTCGCTCATGCTACACTCGGAGAGAGTGATACTTTCTCAACTGTTTCGGCAGATGCAGAGTTTTGGAGTAACATCGCTGTAGGTACGATATTGACGCTCAGTACACCATACGACAACGCTGACGCAAGTTCACTGTATTTAAACTCTCAGAGTAGCGCATTGACAAGAAACCTACCTCAACTCGCCAACGGTACAAGAGATACCAACTCACTACAACCGGCAGATGCTTTCCTTTCCTTATGGCATCCAAATCTCGGTCGCCCATTCACTTGGTACAGTGATGACAGCGGCAGAGGCTTTTACGATAAGACAGGCAGTGCTGATGCACCGGTTGACCAAAAGCCATACAACCATGCACCTGAGCACTTTGAGACAATACACTACCACGACTTCAATTATGTCGCCAGTAAAGGACCGTTTGCACTCGGTATGGAATGGATTAAGCCTCCTAACAGCGGAGGTGGAGGAACAGGGGCTTCTTTCACCGCCAGTGAGATTGACGCTGATGCTCAGTTAAATCACCAAGGAGGCACGGTAGGTTCTAACAAATACAACTTCGCAGGCTTTTGGCCCGGTGGTAGTCATGGCGGTGGCGCAGTCAGCCGTTTAGAGTCATACGGACATTCACTTATCGGATGGGGCAGTGACACTTTCGGTATGGACTGTAATACCTATCAAGACTCAACTGGTGTAGCAGAACTGACTTTACCTAATACCAGTAACCGATGCTTTGGTTACCGTATGGGAGTTCGTCAACTGTACAACCGACCAAGATGGGCTCCTTATGTTAGAGGATGGCTTGAAGTTGCTAACAGTAACGCAATGCTTGGGTATTATCACGGCCCGTTGATTCAACAAGACTCTAAGACAAGCGGCTGGGATTATGTCGGTAGTGACACGGGAGAAGCAGACCAAAATGTTGAGGCTATGTACATAGGTATTTTGGAACGACTCACTCAGGTTTCCAGCCTACTTGGTCAAGACCAAATCGGTAGACAGGTCAGATACAGCGACGGTCGTCGTATGACTGGACCATTTGGCTGTCCTGTCAGAACGCTGAGGAACGCATCTACTACAACTCGCATGTACCCTAACGACGAAGCAGGTCAGGGCGTAGAAGAACTGGCCAAGGCGCATCGTCACTACATGGTTGACTGGTGGGGCAACACTCGTGGAGAAGATGTCAGGCGTTTCCCTGTGCGTGGATTCGGCCTGCGACCTTCTTGGGACCCCGAAGACGCTTATGCTGATACGAATGTAACACACAGGCCAGCCGCTCATGACTTGTTTGGAGGTGACGGTAATGACCGCTACAGCGGCAACGACAACAGCGACAACAACAACGCATCCAACATGGGTAAGGCTGATTGGTTCAATCCAGCCAGTGCCCTCAGAGTTGGTGACCGTGGTGACGGTCGTGGTGTACGCTGGCCTACTGTATTCAACGAAAGTCTACTGATGGCTGTCAGTGAGAAGCACGACGCTACAGGTCTCGTTCTCAGTCACAGTACAGCAGAGCCTATCTTTGGACAAGGACTTGTTAGGCCGAGCAACCTTGCTTTGCAGGATGGCGAAGTTGAACGAGGTATCAGTGACCGTGTTGACCTCAACTCCGATGACGGCCTGTTGAAGCCGTCCGCACATGTAGGTGAGGCTACGGAGACGGTCAATGCAGACGACAGAGGTGCCGAACCTGTATCAAGGAATGATGTCAGAATCGGCCTTGATGTGGACACACTATCTGAACTCAATGACGGAGTTTCCCGTGAGTATGTGGTCATGTCTACGGAGGCTCACGGTCTACACACTGACAAAGAAGTAGGACAGAGGACCAATATCCGTGGTGCTTACAACTCAGGCAGTCGTACCCTCAAGGACTTGGACATGACTGCTCTCAATTGGGCAGGACAGCCAGTGACTGGTGTTGTCAAGCATTCCAATGCTCATGCTATGTGGCCACTTGGTGGTACCTATGTGATGGATTGGAGCAAGCACTCCGGTGTGCTTGATGTCAAAAACTGGGGTACTATACAGCGTTTACCTCAGACTTCTTTGGAACTTTGGCTTAAGGCTGACTCACTTGATTTGGCGAACGGTGCCGCTGTAACTTCTTGGAAAGACTCAAGTGGTAACGGTCACGAGTTTGTACAAGCAAGTGCAAGTGCCCAGCCTGACTTTGTAGCAAGTGACAGCGACTTCAACAATCAGCCACTTGTTCACTTTGACGGAGACGACGCATTGGCCACTACCTTTAGTTCTGATTTGAATCCGAATAACTTTACTGCATTTATTGTTTCCACCGTTGATACTGATGATGGAAATTATCACGGTATTGTTGAAAATAGAGATGGAAATACTGGATGGATTCTTTACGCAAGGATGTCGGGTAGCACAAACTACTGGCAGTGGCGTACTGGGACAGGTAGTGCTATTACTACTATGTCTGCTGGGAGTAACACAGTTGTTCCAAACACTCCTTCAATCGTCACTTTGAGAATGTCGGGAAGTGACGGAGCAGGTGGCGGGACTACTACACAGAATCTCTTTGTAAACGGTGTTTCCGAGGTCACTTCAAGTGCGGTATTTACCAAAAAGACCGCTACCACCGCTATGCCTATCTTGGGTGATGTTGGTAGTTTTGAATTGACAGGTCAAATGGCGGAAGTGATTATTTATTCTTCGGCACTAAGTGACGAAGAAAGAAAACAAGTAGAGACTTATCTTGCGAACAAATACGGCATTACCTCACCCCACGGCGTACCGCTCACTGCCTCTTCAAATCCATACAGTGATGCTAACCATGACCCTGCATTGGAGAACATCAACTATACTGATGATGCTATTCAGTTCATCTACCGGCCTGCTCATGGTCTTGATTACAAACACAGTCAGATGTTCCGACCGTTCATTGATACGACAGGCCCACAGGCTGGCTCAAACTTCTTTAGGGCCACTGCCGGTGGTAAGTACGGAATGTTCACCAGTGATGTACCGAGTGCAAGGACAGGAACTCCGAGCAGTCCACCTTACGCACCCGTGTATTCTGTAGACCCACTACTACCAATACAAGCGTCAAGTTCAGGCCCCAAGATACAAGGTGTAGAGGTCAGTGGGTACGACAAGGCTGACATACGCTCTCCAGTGGCTCGTATGGTCATGTCAGAGAACACACTGGAACACTTCCGTTCTGACGCCAGCCGTCGCTCTACAGACGATGAAGAAGGAGACTATGAAGTTCAGCCGAGATTCAGCCAAACCCTACACCCAAAGGGTAGCAAGGGTGATGCATCTTATAACACTGGAGACCATAGCGGGGAGTGAGTGACATGTCGGCAATGGATGAGGCTTGGATGGTGCTGAAAGAAATGCGCCAAAGTAAATTGGGTGAGTATCATGAGGACTTCCCCAGTCCTTACGGTGAAGTGACTCAATACCACGGTACAGGAGAGGCGTATGCTCCGTCTATACAAAGGCAAGGACTTCAACCAAGATTTGGGAATTATGGGCATGGAGTGTACATGACGCCTGACCTTGCGGAAGCCCAGTATTACTCAAGAAAGCACCGATATGGCGGCTTACGCTACAATGGCCAAGAATACCAACAGAGCGAACCCGTTGTTTTTGGAGTTAGGGGTAATCAACTACCAATTGAACCCATGTCACCCGTAATATCGTTCCTTGATTCTGCTCCGGTACCCCCACAGCAACTTGTGAGGATTCAAGGAGGTAAAGAATGATGACGCTGGGTAAAAACACCATCACTGGCCGATTCAACGCAGACCAAGATTCTGTCATGAAGGTCATTCGCAAGCCACGGTTTGTTGACAACGCCGTACGACACGGTGAGTACACCAAAACTTCTGCTGGCTTTGTCGTCAACGCTCCTACGCAATCGGACTTCATGCCGACCACAGAGAAGCGTTACAAGTTAATTGAAGAGGAAGATACCATCCGTTTGCTTCACAACCCGACAGAGAATGTAAGATACGAAGGTGCGCTGTTCCTTGACGGCGATAAGATGACCACTGCGAGCACATTACCCGCACTGGCTGTCGGTGCAGAGGACAATGACCAAGCCCTCGTTGTATCACAAATTCAAGATGCTACCAAAGGTACGAGATTTAGATTGGAGAACCTCAAAGGTCGTAGTTTGCACTCCATGGGCTTCACCAATAAAACCATCCATTTTGCTCAGAAAGTTGGCGTGGGTTTGCGGACTTCTGATTTGGCTCACCGTGTCGCAAAGGCAAACACAAGTAGTATCAACGGTGTGCGGGCTCGTACGCCCAGTCTCACATTCTTGGCTCAAGACTTCTTAGGCGTAGACGCCTACAGTGCTCTAAGGTACTTGTCAAAGCATGATGGGTACAGTCCCAAGTCTGACCGATTTGGAAATGTCTGCTATTTCCCTCAGAATCACATTGAGCGTGAATACTTTGTCGGTGAGAACAGAGTGTTGGGCGGGTCAATTGAAGATAAAAACGAGAATACGCCGAATCGTGTCGTTGTTAGAGGAAAAAGAATCGCTAACAATAAAGAAAATGTCGTTCAAGTAGACGATTTCGGCAGACAGCAAGACGGTATCAATGAAGTTCCCGGTGGAATACATGCACCTACGGCCATTACTAAAGCCAGTGCAAAGGTCATCGGTCAGCGTATGCTCAAGATGGCGAAGAACGCCACAGGCAGTCGCAGGTTAGTGAATGTAGCATCGGCCAGTCACATGCACCCCGGTGACATGGTGTCCTATCAGACTCGCAGTGACAACGAACGGTATGTCGTGCTGGGTAGTAAACTCAATCTTAACGAGAAAACCACCGAACTGCATGTCAACTCGGTAGATGTGACACTGGAAGATGTACTGCAACGCTTCCAAGAAATAGATGTAGCAGGTAGTTCCGACGCTAACGAAGAGCGTAACAGACAGTTCTCTGTAGAAGAGTTCAGTACATCCTTTGGCTTCAAGGTCAAGGTCACTTGGAAACTATCAGAGCGAGTGGACATGAATAGAGGTGTAGGTTACACAATTGGCCTCAATCGTAGGAACACCATCAACGGCACCAAGCAGTTACAGAGCACAGGTGTTCTCATCAACAACGGAGGTGGATATGCTATCGGCACAACCTCATTTACAGTGAACGGGACCAACGCTACAAGTGCATTTGGTACAGACAACCAAGCAGTGTATACTGCAAACGGTAACAAGTTAGGGCACATCCACCTTGCTTCCGTAGCATCAACTACCGTTGTTATCAAGTCAGCCAGTGTACACAAAGTGGACGACGACGAAGAGTTGTTCGTACTTTCATCTGCAAGTTTCGCAGAAGAATTGAATTCCCATCTCAAGATTGGCTCAGTACACAGTTATTTCTTAGGGAACAGGAGAGGATGATATGCCGCTATTAAACGAAGGGACAAGATTTTTGATTGACACACTGAAAGGTCGTATTAACGAAGTAGTGTTTGGTTTTGACGGTACTGTAGCGACTCAGGAAGACGGAGGCATCAGTAGCCCTGCCGTTGTCGTTACCCCAACCGTCAGGGTGGTAGATGACAATACGCTCTTTGTTGAAGCGAAACTTGCTTTAGATACTACCTTCACCCGTCCACTGAGAGAGGTTGTTATTAGGTACAAAAATCCCAGCGATTCCACTGACACTACTGACTTTATGCGATACACTTACAACTCAGTGCAGAAGACCAGCAACAACGAACTCCATTTCTCGGCAATCATTGAGGTGACAGTATGACGAATCCAAAAGCAGGACACATGAGCGGAAGTGGCTTTGGTGCAAACGCACAAGGTCTAAGAGACGGGGATGGATTAACCAGCCCCAGTTTGACTAACATCTACGAAGGACTACACGGTAATGGTATCATGAGGCTCGGAGACGGGGCTCGTGGAGACTCATTAAGGAACAGTATAGTACCCAACACTCCCGGCTACATTGAAATCGGTAGCAGTAAAGGGGAAGTCAAGGTATACGGTGGAAACTGTGTACTTGACGGAACAATGTACAAGTTTGCAGGCGGACAGGGGTCAAGTGAGACCTTTACCGTAGGGACAACAGGAGGAGGTGCGAACCATAGCGGAGACCTCCCCAGCGTACCGGGCTCAACCAGTGATGTATTCGTAGTTGTCTTCCTTGTAGGTAGAAACACGCCGGAAGCGCACTTGATGTACGAAATGGGAACACCAGCCGCACCCAGTAGTGGTACGCCTCTGATTCCCAACCGTTTTCTTTCAACTCCCAGCATCAGCGGCAACACTGACGGTAATCATCATCACTCTATACTTGGCGTGATAAGATATTCCATGACAGGTGGCGCAGGTAGCGTCACTGCTTCACTCAACACTACGCCTACGGTGCATGACAGGAGGACTTACATTCGTTCGTCTCCACTGTACCTGACACCCATGACCAAAGGGTCAATCGGCAATGTAGACACCGCCAACGCTGTCACTGACTTGGACGGGTTTTTCTCCAGTCCCGAAGACGGCGACCTTAGTGGTAGTACCTTCGGAGCCATATGGCAGACTCACAGAGTAGATGTGGCGGGTAACAAGCACGGCGCAATCTACGCCTCAATACCGAAGAATCTCAACAGTACGCCTGTAACAAGTACCTATGTGCTTGGTCCGAATCGTCTTGAGACAGTCACTACTTCGGGGAATGTCACCTTCACCTTTGACCAAGCCAATATATGGATTGTCACTACGGACAACAACAGAACCATCAACCCTACTGGTGCATTCGGGGTAGGGCATGTCGTTGAAATCTACCACAAGGCTGGGTCTAATACCCTACACTTTGATTCAACGAGTGGCGGTCACAGTACGAGTACCAAAATCAATGTAGATGTCGCCGTCAACCAGTACGCCAAGTTCATTTACGATGGCGCAAACTGGCATAAGTTAGACTTGCATACGGTGAGTTGATGGGTGGCTTCGTAGACCTTCTCAAGCAGAAGTGCGAGAATTGTAATCTCAAGGCTCTGCCTCTCTGTATTGTAGGTAACTACATCAGCGGCGAGAAGGCCGTTATTCACCAATGCCCTTCGTGCGGTTACATACGCTTTCACGGACAACTTGGCTTCAAAGGCGAGCGCAAGCGCAAGGCTAAACCTGTAGCGAAACAAACCGGCGGTCGGTTTTCTCGTTATCTTTTGAAGAAAAGCAAGCGGGCGTAGGAGGAATTGAACCCCCATCTCCGACTTAGAAGGTCGGAATGCTATCCGTTACACCATACACCCAAGTTGGACTTACTCTCGCTTTCCAATGATGTCATCAATGCGTAGAATGCTGATGGTTACTTCACTTGCCGACTGAATAGCCTGCTTGACTAAATCAACAGGCTCGTAGACAGACTGCTCTAACATAGAGCAGGCTCCTCCATTTTCAATATCAGGGCCAGCGTCAGTGTTACCCGACTTGTGCTCGTTCCTGAGCGTGAGGATGGTGTCCAGTGGGTCACGACCGGCGTTCTCTGCAATGGTAGCAGGTATGGACTCCAGTGCATCTGCGAATGCTTCAATGGCCATCTGTTCTCGGCCACCTGCTTCTGCCGCTCTTGAGCGTATATGCAGTGCCGCATTG
>Ga0098038_1000826_pt1 | contig 13500 bp, 19 predicted proteins | sample 5B_taG_FD_75051 | JGI IMG/M metagenome (GOLD analysis project Ga0098038, IMG submission 75051) | Marine viral communities from the Subarctic Pacific Ocean - 5B_ETSP_OMZ_AT15132_CsCl metaG | ecosystem: Environmental > Aquatic > Marine > Oceanic | place: Pacific Ocean | collected 2015-01-08 | reverse complement strand
TTTTTATAGGTCCAGCTGCTGAAGATGTAAACGGTAATATAGAACCTGGTATTGTGATTGGATTCGAATATGGATTGGGAAAAGATTAACAGAGTCGAAGTTATAGATAATAATGGTAGACAGATTGTAAGATACAATGTAAACACCGTACAGTTTGATTTGCAAGATGATGGTGAAACATTGAAGATGTTTATTGACTATGAACCAGGCGAGGAATAATGTTTACAATAGAAAATGATATGGATGAAACGTTGATCACCATTCTCAGTGAAATGGGTGGTGAGGATGTTTCTGTTCTCATTTATGATGACTTAGTTTATATACGGCAATGGAACGAGAAAACACAATTCTTTGACGTTATAACTATGACAGCGACAATGTACTATAAGCTAATGAAGGCTTGGACATTACCAGAAGGCACATACACATTGGAGGTAAAAGATGCTTACGAGAAACGAAATGAAAGAGATGCTGCTCACATCACAGTGTCGAGTGATATTTACAAAAGTAAACGGTGAAGAACGAAATATGGTTTGTACATTGCGAGAGGATATTATTCCTTCAGCAAGTAAAGACCCGATCACTCAGAAAAAGGTTCGCGATATTAGCGAAGAAGTTTTACCAGTATGGGATGTAAAGGCCGAAGGTTGGCGATCGTTTAGAACTGCTAATGTCGTTAGCTTTATATGTGATTAATGACAGGTATTGACTATCAAATATTAATGTGGGTACTGTTATTCACTGCTTCAGGCGTTGCGTATATGATCGGTAAGGCATATGCTCAACGTCAGAATGACGAAATAATAGATACGACAATTACAATTCTCATTGAAAAAGGTTTTCTTAAAACTATTGTCGATAAGGATGGCGAAGAAGTAATTATACATCCTGATGCAGAGGTGTGACATTCTGTCACATGTACATCTGTATCAAACTGTGATAGAATAATATTATGAAGGAGAAATATTATGGTTAAGATTCGTAAAAAAAGAAAGCCTATGACACCTGAACAGCGTGCAGCGGCAGGTGAAAGACTAGCGAAAGCTAGAGCAAAGCGACAAGCAGCTAATCCACCTCAATACAAATACATACACGAAAGTGTATTGGCAAGAGGTGAAGACGATCCTTTCTACTTTAGAAAAGTACAAGGTTGGATTAAGACTCAGCGTGAAGAATTATCTTCTGCTCGTAAAGATCTTCGTCAAAAGGCAAAAGGTGCAGAAGCACGTGTTGCTAGTCATCAAGCTTATATTCGTAATCTTGAAAGATACTTACGTGATGGTGATTACATTGATGACTACTATGGTGAGTATCAACAGAATAGAATTAAATGGCGTAGCGTAGTTCCAGCTTATGACGCCGACGGAAATGCTAAACGTACTCATGGAGTATTTTACTCAGACATCGGAACAGTCTGGGACGACCTAACGATGGGAGACCTATGAGCGAAGACTTTTTATCTAAATCTAAATTTAGCAAGATGATCGAGGAGGCTGTTGTAAAGAAGAAGCTATCCTATATGGATGCTATCCTCGACATCTGCGAAAAGAACAACATCGAACCAGAAGACGTTCGAAAGTTTGTGAGCCCTATTATAAAGGGCAAACTTGAGGCTGAGGCAATGTCTCTTAATTTATTGCCTAAAACAAATTCACTGGATGATAGTTTTTTTGAATAAATACTATGTACATTATGAATTATCCAGTGTACAATATTTCAGTAACATTTCAGTAATACGGAGTAACATATGAGTTTTGCAAACTTAAAACGCAATCGCGATCAAATATCAAATCTACTACAGGCTGCAGAAGCAGTAGGTGGTAGCACAGAAAAGAAATCCTATACAGACGAAAGAATGTGGAAACCAACAGTTGATAAAGCTGGCAATGGTTATGCAGTCATTCGTTTCTTACCAGCAGGTGAAGGACAAGATGTACCGTGGGCCAGATATTGGGACCATGGTTTCAAAGGTCCACAAGGCCAATGGTATATTGAGAAGTCATTAACATCTATTGGTCAAGCAGATCCAGTCGGTGAGATGAACTCACTGTTATGGAACTCAGGTATCGAAGCAGACAAAGATAAAGCACGTACGCAGAAGCGCCGTCTTCATTATGTCTCAAACATTCTTGTTGTATCTGATCCAGGTAATCCTGCCAACGAAGGCAAGATATTCATGTATCAGTATGGTAAGAAAATATTCGATAAGATTATGGATATGATGCAGCCACAATTCCAAGATGAAGAACCGGTAAATCCGTTCGACATGTGGGAAGGTGCTAACTTTAAACTGAAGATTCGTCAGGTTGAAGGTTATCGTAACTATGATAAATCTGAATTTGCATCGCAAAGTGCATTAGCAGATAACGATGAGAAATTAGAATCATTATATAATCAAATGCACGATCTATCCGAGTGGACTGATCCAAAGAACTACAAGACATACGACGAACTAAAGACTAAGTTGAATAGTATTCTTGGAATGTCTGCACCTCAAACGGTTGCCGCGGCAGTATCTCTAGATGAGGTTGCACGACCAGTTGAACCAGCAGCTGTTCTTAATCCTCATATTCCACAGGAGCCGGTAACTGCTGAGCAGGTATCGGAAGAAGGCGAAGAAGACACTATGAGCTACTTCGCTCGGTTGGCAAACGCTGACTAATTAACATAGCTTATGGCTATCTATTGCATTGCTCCAAGGTAGCCATAAGCATATGGATCTTTATTAATTATTTCTGAACTAGATGAAAAGTTGTTAGTACTGACTGACGTATTACCACCACTAGAATTGTCTATTATGACAGGTGGTGGAGTTTGTGCACTGCCATTGAAATAACCACCATATCCTAAATCTCTTATTAGGTTTTCTTGACTTTTCATATTAGCATTAAATTCATTCATTTTATCAAATAGAATAAATGTTCCTGTTCGTGCTGTTTCTCCAGCTAGACCGCCAGTTACATCTTTTGTTTTAAATCTAAAATCTGTGAATGGTGATATGAGTTTATTTGCTAACATATTAGGTAACATTACTGCACCGTCCACTAGCATATCCATTGTGCCAGCAGCATCCTCTACAATCTGGCCAGCTATACGTTGAGAACCCGTTTGGCCTGCTTTCTTTCTCTCTTCGTCTAAAAATCCCATAGTACCAGAGAATGCAAAAGAAGCACCACCTAATACTTTACCGCCTGTACTAATACCTTTTCTTAGTTTAGTGTTATTTTGTATTTGATTAAATAGAGTTTTAATCCTAGTACTTCTTGCCATTTTAGTTTTGTATCTAGCTTCGGCTTTTAAAACTCTTTTCTTAAAATCTTGTTTAGCTTTTATTTCATCAAAATTAGTTGCGGTAAGTCTTTTGCTTTTTATTTTAGGTGCATCCGTATCAAAACTTGGTGCAAGTGGTCGACCATCAGGTCCTAATAATTTTGGAGCATTAGGATTCCGTACAATTACATCGTCTATGTTATCAACTGCATCTACAGCTTCGTCAACTGCTGATGACTGTGATTTAAGCGTAGGTACATCAGTTTGAGTAAGAGGTGGATTTGGATTATTATAACGGTTTTTAAATGCTTCGGTAGGATCCATTTTACCTCTACCTGAACCGACAATTTTTCTTTTTACTGTATTATAACTAGCTTTAGTTGCAGCCTTTGCACCTTCTATAGCAATTTGTCCAGCTATAAGACTTACTGCAGCGCCAATAGCTGCAGATGTTTTTGGATCTTTTAAATTTATTTTCATTTCATCTGGATTCAATCCAAATGTTTTTGCGACCCAGCCAGGCATCGAAATACTATCGACATCCATTTTATCAGCTATCCAACCAGTAATCTGATCACCGAAGGCTGTACCAATACCTAACAATAAAGATGTGCGTCCTCTAAAACCAAGAAACTTTGCACCTAATGCAATGTTCATTCCGCCAGTAAGTCTTCGTTTGGCTTCTTCTTCGTCTTTAAATCCTATGTCCTCAGGTTTTACATTATCAAATACTTTGTCTAAAGCGCCTTGAGCTACTTCGTTTAAAGCAGCTGCGGCAGTTGCAAACATTAATCCACGGCCGGCTAAACGTGCAAGTCCACCGGCTGCAGCTCCGAGACCGAAACCTGCACCACCAAACATTCCATCAGTCATATTACGAAGACCACTATACGCAGTTCCGCCTATAGCACCACGCACAAAATTACCGGTAATACCTCTAGGTTTTACACGGCTCTCTTTCATACGCTCTAGTTTAGATTTCTTTTCTAATGCTTGTTGTCTATTTTCAGCTACAAGAGCTTTTTTCTCTTGCATTCGAGCGTCTTTAGCTTCATCCAATAATGATTTAATATTATTATTTTGCTGATCAATTAATCTATTATTAGCTCTTAGTTGTTCTACAACATCACTTAAACCAGTGCTTTTTGGACTGCTACCTGTACTTTTAACCATTTTGTTGTCTCTGCGCTTCTTCTTTTTGTTCTCTAATAAATTCTAGTAACATGCTAATATAGACTTCTTTTTCCCATGGTATCATTCCGTCTATCTCACTCAAAGAATACTTATGATGTTGCATTAATTGAAAGATCGTATTATAATGTGATGTTAGATCTGTATGAGATAGACAAACTAGAAAAAAGACTGGATACCTCTCAACTCATGTTTATTATGGTGGCCACACACGCAATCAAACTCTACGTCATATTGCATAGCAGGCATATTTTCTACGAACTCTCTCACCTGTTGAAATTGATCTGTATTCATACTACCAACAAACTCATCTAAATTTTCTTTAGACTCATTTTTTAAATCTATGATATCATCTTCTGTTTTTAGTTTATCTAAACTGAGACGAACCATAGCAAAGATAGATTCAATAGGATCATCTGTTTTTACATCATCATCTTCAAATAATGTATAGTATGCAGGATGAGATAATTGTAATTGCATATCAGGCGATAGCTGAATACTGTATTCTATGCCTTCTAATCCTTTTACTTCAATACTATCGATGTTAATCACAACTTCATTAGCTTCATTACATGACTGGCAGTTAACGCCAACCTTAGTTGTTTCTCCTACAGACTTAGCACGTATTTGAGTGAATAGATATTCTACATCATAAGTCGTAAGTTTTTTTACATCTACATCATCAGCGATACAAGCTTGTACCGTATCTAATATAGCTAATAATATGTCATCAGTATTTTCTGATTCCATAGCTAGTAACAGTACTTTTTCTTCTTTGACTAAAAAAGGCCGAAATCGAATCGTCTTTTGTAGCGAAGGTACTTGCACGCTGTATTTAGGTGCATCATTCAGTTTTGGCAATGCCATAATATAACCTCTTAATTAATAATATTATTTACCCTATTTATTATTGTTCCTAGTCCTCTTACTAGAGCGGTATTAGGGTTATTATAAAAACGTGCGCTCTTCCAATTGTCATATTCAAAGCTCATAGTCAACTCAACAAGAGGGCCGTCATTTGTTAATTGAATCTCAGTCATTGTAGTTGGAAAAGCATTTATTAGTGTACATTCATATACAACATTACTAGATTTAAATATATCAATGTCTAATGAAAAAGGACCTAGTTGCAGATCTGTGTCTATAGCAAATCCTTTTTTTAGTTGACAAATTTGAATATCTTGTGCATATTCAGATTTATAATTAGGAGTAAATGTACTTTTGTTTAAAACTCTATCTTGCCATACTTCAAAATATGTTTTTACTCCATAATCATTTAAAACCTGGAATGTCATAGATATTGCATCTAGCGCAAAGCCATATGCAACCTTAGTATCTTTAACACCTATCTTTCTATCACTTGTTAGAATTTGTCTTCCTGGCAAGGTAATATTCTTACATAACAGATTCAAGTCTCGTGTGTCATAGAAACCTAAACTAGGCAACTTAACTAAGTATTGACTAGACTGCGCAAATCCACCCTTACGTGTTGCTAAGGCTTTTAATTCATTTATACTAGGCATTTCTTATTTTATCCCTTGAATCTCTGTATATTTTACCTACACCCGCACCTCTCCATTGTGCAGTTGGTAAGAACGTTGCAATTTCCCATTCAGGTTCTTCTATTAATGCAAACTTACTTCTAACTTGAGTAGTCAAATATCTGTGTATTGTAGGCTTAACATATTTCGAAGGCAAACCATCTCCACCTAATAAACCGTTTAAAGCTTTTGCTCTGAGTGGTGGTGGAAGATAATGTAAGTTTAATCCATAGAATCCACCTTCCGCCATACGTGTTATTACTACGAGTGGGAATGCATCGAAGTATGGTAATGTATTTCTATGTTTTGCATTGTAATAGAACATATACATGTTACCTAATGGATTACGCATAGACGCTTGCATCTTAACAGTATCTTGTTGAAAAATAGTTTCTCCAGTTACTTTACCAAGTGCACCTGCTTTTTGTCTGAACCATTTTATAGATTCTTTTGTCCGCGGAGTAATACCTGCACGGAATGCCTGGATCTCTAAATCTGAAAATAAATTACGTCTTGCCATGCATCTATTTATACAGGTTTTTTACGTGTATAAGGTTTTAGTGGCTTAGTTGACTTTGGCATAATACCCATCTTTTCAAGAGTATGCTCAGTCCATATGTGAAAAGTATATCCACGATCTTTTGCATATCGCTGTGCTGCTTTCCATTTATTCTGATTCTTTACATATGTCAGACCTTCATTGATATACCTCTTTGTCTTTCTGCCCGGGTACTTGGGAGGTACGGTCTGATTTGATGGTTTAATCTCTACAAGGATTGTTTGGCCTGATTTAAATGTAATCTTGAGGTCCATGAAGTACCGATGATACTTTTTATCTACTTCATATAGGTATGGTATCACAGTCTCTTCACTAGACCATGACTTTACATCTTTATTATCATCGCACCATTTAAAACAATACTTCTCCCACATCGATCTGAAAACAATGTTAGTGAAGTCGCCTTTATACTTCTTAGGATTTTTAGGTTTGAATTTTCCAGAGTACGCCATGAAAATTGTTATAAATAGTGTAAATGTTTATTTATAGGTAACCATATGACACAAAGACTTAAAATAACTGAAGGTAATCCGTTCATTCATCAATTTCCATTAGGTATGTATGACGGAATGTCTGATACGCAGTATAGAGCCTCTATACAATTTATTCCATTAAAAGTAAGTGGTCAAACTATAAATAAATTTGCTGGTACAGATTTAGAGATTTTTAACGCCGCCAAGGTCGGAGAATCTATAGTAGATGTTGTAAAGAATGTTGGATCATCTGTTGGTAATTTACTTTCCAGTGCTGCTGGTGTACAGGAAGCTCTTGGGGCAGAGTCAGATATTAAAAATAAACAAACTGCTATAACTAATCATAGAAATAAAGAAATCAAAACACTGAAACCAATGACATATGACGATGACTTTGGTGTAACACAAATGCAAAGAGCCTGTCTATATATGCCTATGACAGTTCAGCAAATGGAAAACGTTTCTGTAGGACCAGAAAGTCTAGGTGTTATAGGTGGATCTATTAGCAGTGTTATTGCAGGTGGTAATGCTACATTAACAGGATTAGCGAACAAAGCCGTTCAAGCTGGAATAGGTGGAGCTATAGACTTTGTATCTGGCAATGCTGGCGCAGAGTTAGGATCTCTGATGGCAAATAAGATTGCTAGTCGCCTTAATACGCAAGCCGGTTTAGGTGTACAAAACGCAACTCGTATACAAATTAGCCCTAACACAAGAGCGATCTTTAAACAAGTTAATATTAGAGAATGGAACTTTTCTTTTCAATTGATACCGACGAGTGAAAAGGAATCTATTGAAATAGAAAACATCATAGACTTTTTTAGAATGGAACAATTGCCCGAAGAATTAGGTGCTAACGGAATTTCAATGGCATATAGATTTCCTAATTTAATGAAGATTCGTGCTTACTATCATAAAATAAATGAAGATGGAGAATTTGAAGATATAATTCCACTCGTTACTAAATTTTTACCTGCATACTTACAATCAGTAGATGTTACATATAACACAAGCGGTATGTCATATTATGACAACGGTAAGTTTCATGATGCTACATTGAATATAAAATTTATTGAATATCGGCCGTTAAATAAAAACGATATTATTAGAGAACGAAATTACATGAGAAGAGGTCCTATAAGGCCAGAAGAATTTAGTTTAAGGAACAGAGGCAAATGAGTCATTTTTCTAAATTTCCATACGTATTATATAATTTTGGCAACGAAATAGAACCTGTAGTTTTTCAAAAGCTTGGTACATATGTAGATATTATCGATCAGGTTAAAGATGATATTACAGCCTATGCTGATTATACAGTATTAGATGGCGAAAGACCAGACATTTTAGCACATAAAATATATGATGACATACGATACTATTGGTTATTCTTTTATGTTAACGATCATATTAGAGAACAAGGTTGGCCATTAACAGCTAATGAAACATTTGAGCAAATGAAAAAGTATTATCCCAATCAATTTATCAGAACATATGGTAATTGGTTCAATAGTGATTTTAAAATAGGTAATCGTGCTACTGGTAAAAAGAGTGGTGCATTTGGAGAGATTGCACAAACGCATCCTGATCTAGGACAGATTATAGTAAAAGTAGAAAATGGTTTAAAATTTCAAAAGTCTGAAGTTGTAGAAGCAGGCTTTGGGTTCTTTAATCCAGATACAATTAATATACAATCTACTGGTCCTCAATATGAAGCAGTGCACCATTACGAAGACGCAGATGGCAAGTATGTAGATATTGATCCTTTACAAGATGCACCATCTTTAGTAACACCCATTACATTTGCTGAACGTTTTATCGACGAAAATGAAAAACGAAAAAGAATTAGAATAATTAAGCCTGATGTAGTAAGTCAAATATATTCAGAATTTAATAAAGCACTGAACTAATGCCACAAGTATCTTCACAAAGTGAATTTGAATTTAGAGACGTAATACTAAGTATCCCAGAACGGGGTATTGAAGTTGATATTAGTTTATCAATGTTAGAATTAGTATTATATGAATCTATTGATTTGCCATATTTAACTGGTAAGATGCTTTGTGCAGACACACAGGGATTTTTTCAAGAATTAAGGATGGATGGAACTGAAAGACTTAGGTTACAGATTATATCTACAGAATTTGATTATACGTTTACACGCAATTTTATAATTACTCGTACGCTAGGTAAGGTGCAGATAGGTGAATCAGGGCATGCATATAATTTTTATATTGCTGAAGATACGTTTTTTATTGATATACTAAAAAAGGTTTCTCGTACATATGAGGGTAAACCAAATAATATAATTAAAAAAGTATTATCAAGTGAATTTAACAAAGAGCTAAACCTGATAGGTAAAGAAACTGCTCAAGCACCATTTACTTATATTTCTCCATTCACTTCACCTTTTAATATTATCGAAACCATAAGACTTAGATCTTGTGATACGAATGGATATCCATTCTTTGTTTATGCATCGATGAATGACGATGCAATTAGAATGAAAAGTTTATCTGAGATTATAGAAAATGAACCAATCAATAAAATACCATTTACATTCAGTACAGCACAGAATTATAATGCTGATGCAGAAAAGCAATTAACTAATATAGAATTTTACGAAGAGGTAGGAGCTAATGATACAGCCGAATTAATATTAAAGGGAGCTGTACAGAATCAATATAATGTTTTAAATCTAAGCACAAGTAAGAGAAATGATTTTAATAGATTTAATATCACAGAAGTGTTAGATGCAAAAGAAAATTCTATATTCAATAAAGATTTAACAATTCAAGATAAACAATTAAATGAGTATAATCCTAACGTTATATACAGACTTGTAAATTATACTACTTCAGAAGAATTAGGTTATCACGATGAAGAAGATATTGAGAAGCATGTAAATAAAATGAAATCGGCTTCTCTGATTGAAGCCTTAGAAAAGAAAAAAATCAACATTACATTAGCTGGTGTTCTGAACTATTTTGATGACGGAAAAGTATTTGTTGGTGAGCAAATACTTATTAATAAACCACGGCATAATGCAGGTGAGTTAGACGAAGTTGCAAGCGGACCTTATATTGTTTTGCAGAATAAACATGTTTTTGTAGATAATAAATATTCGATGGGCTTAACATGCAGTAAGCTTACAGATCAAACAGATACTACTATCGCAGTTAGTCCTATAGGGTATACAAGCACATGATGAATAAATTTTACGGAGATGCAATAAGGTGGTTCGTGGGTATCTGCGAATGCACTTCAGATCCATTACATTTAGGTAGGGTTCGTGTACGAATTTATGGTGTACATAGTGATAATACTGATGAAGTACCAGAATCATCATTACCATGGGCTGCTACTATGACACCAACAACAGAAGATGGCGTTAGTGGATTAGGTAGAAACTCAAATCTAAAACCTGGTGCAATGGTCTTTGGTATGTTTACTGATGGTCATGTATCTCAGCAACCTATGGTTTTAGGTTCTTTGCCAAGAATAGAATCATTAGATACAGAACAAAATACCACGAAAAATAATGATGCTCCAAAAGTACAAACACAAAATGTACCTAATACTAAAACAAGTACTGAAGCACCTAGTAGAGGTACTAATGCATATACTAAAGGATTAGTAGGTTCAGACAATGTAGAAAAAGCATTTAACTTCTTAATTAGTAATGGATATAGGCCTGTCCCGGCAGCTGCTATTATTGGTAATTTTATGAAAGAATCTCAGGGAGAAGGTCAAGGTATTAGGCCAAATGCAATAAATCCTACTTCAGAGTCATATGGTATTGCTCAATGGAATCCACAGCCTGCAGCCTTGAGAAAGCAAGAACTAGTAGCATGGGCGAATGATAGAAGACTAAGATGGGATACCGGAAACCCTGGATCACCAAATGATGTAGAAGCTTTATTAACTCAATTACAGTTTTTTCATTGGGACTTTTCAACACGCCGTGCTGATTTTTACAATTATGTTGATGTGTTCACTTCAAATAACGTTTCATTAGCAACACAACTTTTTATGGATGGATATGAAAGACCTGGTGCTGCAGAAGCAGATTTGCCTCAAAGAATCAAATATGCTAAACAAACTCTGGAGACATATGGATGAGTATTAGTAAGACAGATGTTAATCTAACATTGTTGACTGCATTCAAGAACTCTAACTTTATAATAGTCGGAGAGAAGGCACTGCAAGCTGCTAATGCAACTAAACTGCAATCTGAATCTCTACTTGAGAGTGATCAGACTATTAGTGGTATTAAGAGTATTTCTAATATCAACGTTGCTCCATCTATTGCACAGCTCGATACGGTATTGCCGGCAACGAGTGTGAATGATTCGGATGATTCGGATATTAATCTTATTACTGGTACACGATCACAACCAGGCCGATTGAACACCGTAATCGGATCAGGGTCACCACAAGCAGTAGGTCAATCACTTGCTACAGTAACTGATCGTAACGCATTTCAATATAGAAATGAATTAAAATCTATTGCAGTAGACGACGCAAAGCCAATAGTCTTAGATATTGATATAGTATTGAATGAAGGCGGAGTTGCACAGACTGGATTTTCTAATTCTATTAGCGATTTTAATTTATCAATTAATAATTTAATTGGTAACAATACTAATTCTCTTTTAGGTAATTGCATCCTCAATATACAAAATGGTATATTTCCTGTACTAAATTCAATAGTTCCCAATATATCAAATACACTAACTCAAACAGTGGTTGGATTATTACTTGGTAACAGAAAAGTAGAAGCTGCAAGACTACTAGAGAAAAATTCTAACCAATCAGCAGCTGAAATAGAAAAGAAATTAAATGAAGTACCGGTATCACAAAGTAACGTAGTTGATACTCAAACTAAGAAGCTTGTCGGCGACAAAACTGTACCAGCTTATGAATTATTATCTGAACAAGAAAAGCTATGGTTGTCAGAGAATACACCTACATTCGGTTCATATAGATTTGATATAATAGGTACAAAAGAAGAAATGATATCTGAAATCAGAAATTCTACTTGAGACATCACGGAGTTTGTTGTACATTGGACCGCAAGTTTTAAAAATCAATATTTAACTGCAGAAGATATACATGAATGGCATTTAGATAAAGGCTACACAGGCATAGGTTATCATTATATAATTCAGAGAGATGGTAAGCTGCAAAGAGGTCGACCGCTTAATTTGATTGGTGATCATGCACCAGAATTTAATCACAATCGATATTCTATAGGTATTGCATTTGTAGGCGGATATAATTGTGCTACAGGAACTAAGAATCATGAAAGATTTTTATCTGCAGAAAGTTTTACTACAGCACAACATAATACATTTGCTATGTTTTGTGAAGCATTCTATACAGTGATACCTGCAGGTCAAGCATGGGGCCATAATGATGTTAGTGACATGAATACAGATCCAGGCTTTAATGTTCAAAAATTTGTAAAACTAATATTTAATAAAGAAAATCATTTTAAAAAAGGTGACGTAAACGGATCATCTGTATCGTTCAAGCAATTATCCGAACTAACCGGAGTGAATTACATATGACAACAAGAAACGATAATTATTTAGATAGAATCTTAAGATTAGGTCAAGGTAAAGCTGACACTCAGGGCACTAATACTAAAGCATTTGTAGATCCGAATAATGAGTATCCACGAAAAGATAATCACAATCAGTCATCTATAAATCAAAGAGTCCATCAATTATCAATTGGTGGATCAGTAGCTGACGTTAGTCTTGATCTAGATCCACCCGCTAAAACATATTATGGCAAAGCAGATATAAGAGAAACTGCGTCAGGCCATGTTATAGAATTAAATGATACGCCCGGGGGTGAGCGTGTACTCATTAAACATAAAACAGGTGCTGGTATTGAACTGAGACCAGACGGCACAGTGTTAGTTGTATCTACAAAGAACAAAGTAGAAATATGCCATGGTAGTAACGAAGTCATTGTAGAAGGTGAAGCAACACTATCATATAAAGGTAATTTAACTCTTAATGTAACAGGTGATTATAATGTCAATTGTAGAGATTATAACGTCCATGCTCGAGGCAGCAAAACCGAACAGATTGACAATAATTCGGCGACAACTGTATTTGGAAATTATGGTAATTCGGTTTCAGGTACGTTTGTACAGAGCGTTGCAGGCAATACTACGAACCTTACTTTGGGTACGCAGACTCTTGTCACAAAAGGGGATCTGGTAGTAGCAACTGAAGGTTCACAAGAAATAGTATCCAAAGGTCCAAGTATATACACATCTGAAGAACAAATTAATTTGTCTTCTCCTGATATTAATATTGTTGCAAAAGATATTGCAGTCGCTGGTAGTAGAGGTACAATCGGAGGCGGTAAGACAGTGCTTTACGGAGAAACTATTCACGGCAATCTAAAGGGCACTGCAGATAAAGCACGTCGTTTAGGTACGGCAGGTATA
>Ga0098038_1000823_pt1 | contig 13509 bp, 32 predicted proteins | sample 5B_taG_FD_75051 | JGI IMG/M metagenome (GOLD analysis project Ga0098038, IMG submission 75051) | Marine viral communities from the Subarctic Pacific Ocean - 5B_ETSP_OMZ_AT15132_CsCl metaG | ecosystem: Environmental > Aquatic > Marine > Oceanic | place: Pacific Ocean | collected 2015-01-08 | reverse complement strand
TTCATTGCTTGCTTAAACGTTATCATACGCAATTCAGGATCATGAACCCTGTATTGAGTATTATTAAATATAAAAACTTTTTCTGGTAACTTCAAACCTTCAAACATAAATTGCCTAGCTAGATCGGTAGGTTTCCAATAACCTGTAGCTTTTTTACCTTCGGGTGCTTTGTCTTTAGGCATGGGGACAACTAATCCCCAATGCCTAAGTTTAGCATAATCACCATTAACAGTTTTAAGTTCTTCAATACAATGTACGTATCTTTCAAACTTAGATAGCCTTACCATTTCTCCTAATACCCTAACCATGCTAGAGTTTAGTTTTACAGGATAAAGCTTTACTACTTGCGTACAGCAAGGACAGGTTGTACCATCCCTCCAGTTTTGTCTTAAATAATCTTTACCTTCTTGTATAGTCATGACTTAGATATCTTTCGTAATACTTCATTAAAATCTGTAACAGCAAGATTATATTCTTCTTCTACTAGATGTAATAAATCTTTTAATAAGTCAGCTTTTTGTAATGGATCTAGATTATAAAAATCATTACCCCACACAATTTTAATATTATCAAGTTCAGAGTTTATCTTGATTCTACTTTTATTTTTAACTTTCATTTCTTATCGTTTTCATTACTAAATATAAATTCTTGTTCATCTCCTGGATCTGATATTATGTACATAGCGTGGTAATCTTTTTGTTAATGACTTAATAGATATTGTAATCTTGTGATTATCAAATAGTACGTCTTGAACAATATGAACATTGTTGTTGTACTTTTTTAAATAGTATTTTATTAGATCGTTATTAGACTTCATAGTAGTTAACATAATCTTTAAAATTAAATTTGTTGTCAATGAATGTTGATTTATACAAGTCAAATAATTTTTTGTATTTCTCATAACCTTCCATCAATGTTTCAGATGTAGCTTTTACCAACATAGGAATATAAGGTTCTTTCTTTTCTTGTACAACCCAAAAGAAATCTAACTGATGACCTTCGCCAAACTGGTACCATGCAGCTTGCCTGTCATAGTCATAAAGATATCTAACGGCATGCTTCCAATAAGATATACTACCTTCTTTTGCTGTCTTCAAATCAACAATAGCTTCGCCAGGAATATAGTTATCCAGCTTACCTTTGCACTTTACACCTTTATACTCCCATTGTAGTATCTTTTGTTTTTCACCAATACGAAGCATTTCATATATATCGTGGTAATTCTGTAAGCTATCTGCCATATTCTTAATTGTCAAGAAATCGTTATAACGTATAGACTCTTTGTCTTTGTTGTCTTGTAGCCATTCTTTGTAGGCTTTAGTGCCTCTACGCATACCTGCTGGCATAATGGCATATTTGTCGGCAAAAACATCAGGCTCTAATAAATACTCATCATAGTAATTACCAAATGACAATGAATCAGTAGACTTAGTTAGTTTGCCTTTTAGATAGAACTCCAAATGTAAAGGAGATTCTTTTATATACCCTAACATAGAGTTTGTTAAGTGTGTTGTGTCTGAGTAATAATTGTCATTAGTAATTTTCATGGTTTTCTAAATGTTTTGATTTTAAAAAATTGTAAGTGTTTTTATATACAGCATCTGTAAATAAATCATTCTCATGCGCTTGATAAGCATGCACTATAGTAGAATGATCAAGATTGCATTTCTTTCCTATATACATATAAGGAGCATTATAGTGTTCTCTAAGTATGCCGTAAAGCATTTGCCTGGCTTGTATATATTCTTTCTTTCTGCTTCTAACTAATAAGTGAGTATCAATAAAAGAAAAATGAGAATTTATAAGTTCACATATTTTATCAAAGGTATCATGCAATAATATCCTTCTAGGTGGTTTGTTGTCTGATAAACCTACCCAAACATAGGGATGTATTATTCCCTCATCAAGGTTCCTTTCTCCATGCATTTGATTAAAAGTTTATTTTTAGAAATAAATTCTGATAATGTATAAGTATCCCATACTTCATCTATCTTATTATATATATGAAAAGCATCATCTTCATATTTTAAATACATTCTAATGGCTGTGCCTCCAGATACACAAAGTATACTGGTAGGTCTATCTCCAATAGCGTCTATCAATGAATTAATACTAGTAATCATAATATTTAAGTATATAAGATGCAAAAGTAGTAGTAACCTTATATCCATTAAAGTCAAAGTCAGTACTGTTAGAGTATAGAGTTTCCTCATATCTCTTTATAAATTCTGTTAATTCAGTTTCAGTTAAGTTAGAAAAGTATTCCATTATCATTAATCTAAATTAGGTTCCCATAATATGAATCTCGGTCTGGTATATACAAACCATATTCTGCCCACATTTTTTGGACACTAGCTATAAAGATACCAAATTCTTTGGAGTTCATCTTGCTAGGAGTCTTACCTTCTGAGCGAGAAATAATCGGCACAGATAAAACCTCCTTTACCATAAAGTCATCACCAAGTATTTGCTTTAAATTATAAGAATGTATATCATCTTTAGTTATAGGCTCTCCTATATATTCATCTAAAAACTCCTTAATTAAAGGAATAATAAATCCCCAATAAAAAGCATTTTGTTTTAGACTGCGATGATTGTGATATTCTTTTACTGTTATAAGAGCGTTCTTATCTTCAAACCTAGCAAGTGTAGCTTCCCATACCTCTCTATTGTATGGTACTATTTTTCTACCACTAAAACGGATCGGTATAATCATTTCCTGTGCCATAATATAAATTGTTATAGTTACTTTTTTCTTCGTATTCTTTAAATTGATTAGTAGGTAGGTTAAACATAGTTCTGCCAATACCAGTACCAGTATTTCTACCTTTAGCTACAATAAGCTCTGCCTCTTGTTCAGGCTCATTCATTGTGTTATGGTCGTAATAGTCAGGTCTATGTATAAGAATAATGTTATCTGCATCATTCTCAATACTACCTGATTCACGTAAGTCAGACATCTGAGGTCTAGAAGCTTTGCGACTTTCAGCTTGTCGTGATAACTGAGCAAGCATAATAACTGGTATGTTCAGTTCTTTAGCAATCTCATTTTTCATTACAGAAGATATGTATGCAACCTCCTGTTCACGACTACGACTATTGTTTTGATATCTTATCAATTGCAAATAATCAACGATAACAACATCAATATCGTGCTTAGTCTTTAGATATTTAATCTTTGCTATAATATCATTAAGTTTGTTAGATGTGTCGTCAATGATTATGTATTCATCACGTATCAAAGCAAAAGTATCGGCAAAGTCCTTCTGTTTACTATAATAGTACCCTTCTTCTCTAAAGTTAGATATATTAACATTATTATCAATTGCTAGTAGTCTTGTTACCAGTTGATTAAAAGACATCTCTAAACTAAAGAAAGGGACTCTAAAGCCTTGTTTTGATATATTTAGTAGTAAGTTAAGACCAAGTGCAGTTTTGCCCATAGAAGGTCTGCCTGCAACAATGGTAATAGTCTGTGGATCAAAACCATAAATGATATTATCTAATGCATTTATTTTTGTTCTAATGACTTTTTTATCACTATTAAAACTGTTATGAAAATCCAAAAGCAAATCATAAGCGGATTTACTACTTGCATTATTTTCAAATATATCCAAGATTGATTTACGTGCTTTTTCTGATAATTCATTTAGATCTTTTTTGTTTACAACATTCATAAATATTTCCTGAGTTAGAAGAAGTAGTTTGCGTCTAACGTGATGTTCGTGCAAAACTTTAATCTGTTCTTCTAATCCTTTGTCAATATTTACTCCATGATCTAATAGACCTACAAGGTAATCATTTACCTTCTGTATATCCAACAGCTTGAATATCTCAAAGCTTGATAGCTTATCTAAGACTACGTCTTTGTCTAAGCTTTTAAAGTTATTTTCAGTAAGTATTTTAGATATAGCCTTATTCTTCTCGTCAAAGAAATATTCAGTTTGTAGCTTGTCTTTGTACTGTGTATATAATTCATAGCTTTTCAGCATACTGCCTAATACACGCTTTTCAATGACAAGATTGTTAGCATTGCTATAGGCACTATCAATAAGGTTTAGGCTCATTTTAAAGATTTTAAAAGTAAAAAGTAAAAAAGGGAGAAAGATGGATAGCTTGAGGTAGAAACTTTAAATGCTCCTTCTCCCCTTTTTACTGAACAGTCATGGCTAAATGACTAAAAGATTATTTATACTTGTTAATGAACTGCGTAGCAGATGATTTTAACAAAGTATTTCCATCAATAGCTTGACTAACTTCCTGTGCTTCTGTCATAGGTACGTTAGGATTCTTTTGTATGATATCCTTAACCCACTTTACTTGTCCAGCACTAGCTGTTGCATTAGGATCGCTAGGAGCGTAGTTAGCATTGCTTTTATTGTATCCATTGTTGTTATACTGTTTCTTATAACCACCGTTGTTGTATGGCTTTTTGTAGCCTGTGTCTTCAACCTTGTGGTTTTCGTTAGCAGCAATAATAACATCATAATAGAAATCAATAGCTTTTAACATGATTTCTTTTTTCTCTTCAACACTAACAGCTTTCTTGTAAGTTTCAGAGTTCAAACAAGCAGCGTTTGCTAGGTTTACAGATTGTCCAATAATGATTTCATTTCTTCTTGAATCCATTTCAATTCATTTAATAATTATTAAAAAGTAAAGATAAAAATATTCTGTGTCGCTATCAAAGCATGATACCAACATACTAAATGTGGATAACCATATTTAGTCTAATATACTAGATCTATAGAAGAACTCTGCTGATAAGGATCTGTAACGTACCAAGCGGCAACAACCTTTTCAGGATCAATTGCCTCTGATGCTTTTACAACACCTTCTCTTATGAGTTTCATAACAATTCTTCTCTTAAGATCTTTAATTTTGATTTCGTATATCATATGTAACAAATATAATAAAAAATCAGTTAATATGAAAAAACACTAATTTATGAAGTAGCTGATATGCACCACCTTGTTGAAAGTATTCGGCAATGTCATTAGCTTTAGTTATCTCCCTAAGATCAATGTATGGTATTCCATATTCTTCATACAGTTTTACAGACCTTGCTCTACCAGTATCATCATTGTCATAGCATGTAATCAAATGATTGCATTTAGAACGTATACTATTGTATTGTTCTGTAGTTAATGCTGATGTTTCTGAGTTAAGAGCAATACCTATAAATGCTGTATTGTTATACAATGACATAACATCTTTCTGTCCAGCGCACAAAAGAATTACTTCCCTTGTTTTGATATCTGGATCTTCAAGCTGTGCCATACCGAAGATATTTTCTCTCTTGGTATTGCCAAAGTATTTTTTACCGCTTTTGAGAAATGGTCGGTAGATTTTATATCTATCGTTTCCATAATCGTAAGCATACATAATACTGCACCTACTGTCATCTATTTCATAATTTTTGACATGATTGATTACTTTAGATATAGGCTTAACATTGTATAGTTCTAGAGTCTTACGATTGATTCCAAACTGGCTCCAAAATCGTTTATCCATTACCTCCCAATCTCTTTCTACAATACTAAAGTATTTAGCGTGTGTATCGCTTTTTTCTTCTACAAAAGTCTTTTTTGGTTTACTAATATAACTTGGCTTAAAGTAATTCTGAGTAGGAAGAGTAGATTGCTCGTCTTGTATATTAAAGTCCGCAGCAATTTTAAGTACAGCCTCTCTAAATGAAAGACCGTACATTTCCATTACAAAATCAAAACATGAACCCTGTATACCAGCAAAGTCTTTGAATACAACCTGATGCCTATCATTCTTGTATATCACAAAACTAGGGTTCTTTTCGTTCCTTAGTGGTGATTTAATAGGTTTGTTAATCCTGATAGGCTCGTCAATATAATACTGAAATATGTCTAGCTCTTGTACTTTGTTTAGTACAGTTTCTTTGCTAATCAATTCAAGTGTATTTTACTTTCGTAGTTGTTTTCAAGTAAGTTATCTAGCTCTGCAATAGAGATAACTAGATTTTTAAATGCTTCACTAGCTTTTAGATGTTCTTCCGTAAGCAGTTCAAAGTACACGCTGTCTTCATTAGAATCTTTTAGACATCCCAATAATGCTGCTGACTCTCTGTAAGACCGATGGATCTCCTTCAACCTCTCCGTTATTACGTTCATTGGTTGATTCCATAGGGTTTCCGTTTGCTTTTCCAATATCTTCATTTTTTGTTACTACTTTAAATTTAACAATTTCAGTATCAATATAATGACTATCAAACATCTTTTTGATTACTGGTTTGTTTTCACAATCAATAGTTGCTATTACTTTGTCATCCTTGTACACTTTAATTTTAACGTGTCTAGGAATGTTAGCAATAGAACCTGAAACGGCAAAGTCTGGAACTAGCTTAATATCACCAAAAGACTTTAGATACTTAGAATACTTTTTAAGCAATTCGTTTTCTAAGTAATAATCCCAACGATTTTTAGAATTGTTTCTAGTCTGTTTAGCATAGACTTTTTGTTTGATGTATCTATGTACTTCTGTGCCGATAATACTAACAAGTTTGTAAGCAACAGCAATTCTTACTACATGTAAAAAACCCATCTTTAGATATTTGAATAATGATTAGATTGAATAATAGACAGTTCATCAGCGAATTTATCATCCGTAAGATTTGGAAAGTTGTTTACAAACCTCGTGCATAAGTCCATAAGCTTTTGATACAAGTCTTTGTGCAATGCTTTATTTGCATTTATAATTTTAATGTAACATACGCTTTCAAGTGTTTTTACGTCACTTGGAAAGATTACAGCCTCTGGCATGTTACTATCACTAGTAAGTGATTTTACAAACTGTAATTCGCCATTGATAGCCTTTAGCTCGTCATAAGCTGTGTAAGAACTATCATAGGCTTCAAATAAATCTTTAAACCACATAATTAATTGTTTTAGTCTAAATCAAAAAGTTCTTCTGGTAATACCCCTCTATCTACAGGGTATAGAACTATAGCGGTTTTACCACTTTTAAGTTTATGCCTCCCAACATCGTAATCAACATGGTTATATCCATTACCTTCAGGATCTTGAGAAACAATAATTTCAACATCGGAGGAGAGAGTACGAAAAAAATCTCTCAGGTCTTTAACTGTCATAAGTATACTTTATTTAATAAATTAATAATAGTTCTGATTTCTGTTATTTCATCAGAACCTATTCTATCGCTCCATTCTAACATGCCTTTAAGCATTTTTGTTGCGATTTCTACATTCATAATCTCTGCTTCATAATGTTCAGCTCCCTCTTGTTCATGGTATGCTTGAATCAAATTGTCGCAGTAGTTTACCCTATTAGGCGCTTCTCCGCCATAATAGGTATAAACTTTAATCTTACCCTCGTATACAAAAGATGTGTCCGTATCAGGACTAGCTATTGGCTTCTTCATTTTCATATTTTTCTAGAGTTGTTTTAATATTTAATCTATCTCCTTTTTTCATTACTTCCCATAGATCTGAATAATGATCTTTAAAATCCTCAAGTGTTCCGTACAATCCCTCTTGGGCGTAGTCGTAAAAACGATCCCACCATGATGTTGGGTCTTCTATAAACTCATATTTACTACAGCTCATTTCTACTTCATCTACAAGTTCTCCATCAAAATAACTTTGTCTTCCTGCAAAGTCCATACCTGATTCAGAGTATTCTACTTCTATACGTAACAATGGATATTTCTTACTTAATGCTAAGTAATAAGCAGTTGGAGGCGACCATGCAGTATCAAATGATACTTCAAAATAGGTATCATTTACTTCGTTTATATAATAATCGTACGCATCCCATTTGGTTCCCCAATTAACTAATCTCCATTCATACCAAGTTTCATATCCATATTTTTCAATATTAGATTTCAATTGTTTTTTTTCTTCTTCTGTAGGTGGATATCCTTTACGTACATCTAATTCTTTAGGCATTGGTACTCCTCCATCAAAAGTAAAAGTGTATAAAGAACCATGAAAGTTATCATGTTTTTTAGATAAGCTTATATTATCTTTTTCCTCTTTAAGAATTACAGATTTTTTTATAAAATCTTTAAACTGTTTTTTACATTCTATACTATCACTAGTTTGTACATAAAACCAGTTACTACAATGATTAGGCATTTTCTTCTATTTTAAATTGTTCATAATATTTTTTATAGTTCAGTAATATATCCATATACTGAGCTTTAGATAATCCTGTGGCTTTTATTGCCTCATTATCTAGCATATTATATACTCCAGATTGTTGAACCTGTAGATATGCTTTAAATTCTTTTTCTGATACTTTAACGTTATTCATAGTATTATTTTAATAACAGTCAATAGTTAAATTAAGATTGCACTCTTCAAATACATCTTCAGCAATTTCTTTAGGAACTTTATGTTCTCTCATCTGGTCAAGTATTTCACTAAATGCAGAATCAATAGCTACTGCTACTGCTCTCTTTAAGTTAATTTGATCGCTATAATATTCTACAGCATCATCATTGTCTTCAAATTCAATATTATTGTATGTTACCATTACTGTCAAATTTTATATCATTAAAATGTAAACTTGTGCCTTCTTCGCCTGTATAATCGCCATATGGCTCACTAAAATTATCATATAACCAAGAACGCAATTCATCATTGTATATATCAGGATTTAGTTCTATTTCATTCAATATTTGTAAATCTGATTTACCTACAAATTCATCGCTCCAAGCTTCTGGACTACGCATATAGTCACAAAGCTTTTTAACAGTTCCTTCGTAAAGTTTCCATTCTTCTACACTAGTGTAGTCTGTATAAATTTTCATAGAATTATATTTATTCAGCTGCCCATCCAAAAAAGTAAAAGGCTTTAATGTTACGTTTGCCTTTATAGCCTCGTCTTTCTTTGGCTGTTTTTAATGCTGTATTGGTTAATTCGTAACAAACACAATCACGTTTGTCTAAATTTTCTAGCATTTCTTCTTCCCATTTATCAAAAGATTTATTGTTAAATCTATGATTTGTTCTTACTGTTCTAAATCCATGTGTAGTAGATATAGTTCCGTTATAGCCATCATGACCATCTTCCCATGTCGCTTCTTCAACAGCGTCATTATATGCCTCGCTGGCATTTTTATATCTACCTACTTTAAGTACCCCAAATGTACAAGCTCCCATAATTATTTATTTTAATTTATTTAATTTTTTATAATATTTTATTGCATTCTGTAATGCACGTAAACCTCCTTCGGCATGTTTCCAACCAAGATTATCAGGTTGACATTTCATATACCATTTATGATGATCTCTTATTTTTTCTATAAGATATTTTATAAATTTATCTTGAGATTCATTCATCTTGATTCTTTTTGGTCTTTAATAAAATCATCTGCACGATTACATTCATCATTATATTCTAGTTGTAGAATTTCATCATAGCATAGCTCTACCTCTACATCTCCATTGCAGTTATCGCAATTGTATGGTTCTGCATGCTCTTTACATTCTGAACAAATATCATTGTCTGGAAATCCAGGTTCGTGAAATGTTGCACCACAGCAATCGCTAGTAGGCATACCATCATCACAAACCTGACATACTTTGTATTCCATTTCCAAATGATAATCCCAAACGTTATAATCTATCAAGATCATTTTTAAGATGTTTAAGTTCTTTTAGCTTGTCTGGCGGCAGATAAAAACTGCACCATCCTTTATCGCAATTAATAGCTGCTAAATGTATTAACAGCTTTATATTCAAAATAGTATTCTTAGATAACAATGCAGGTATATTATTGTCATTATCTCCATTAGTTATCTCATCATGATAATGATTTTTAATCTTTGACATGGCTATTGAAATTTGTTGATATAATACGTGTTTCTATTCCATCTTCCAGGAATGTAGCTAAATAAAAGTAGTAAACAGTTTTTTGAATCTCAAAACTTGAAATGCGAAATGTCGTAAACTTTTCTTGCATTTCTGGCAATAGAAAATAATCTATTGGCATGTTGTTTACTGTTGTTGATATTTTAATTTCAGACATATTGTTCCATTAAGTGTTTGTGAACTTCTTTAATCTTAAAGCTGTTAAGAGGATTAGCTTGACGAGTATTCTCTGTAATTGTATTGTACAATCTCCATAAGCTTTTCTCATCGTAATATCCAGAGCCATCATACTCGGATTTGTGCCATGCTCTCATAGCTGAGTTGGCGGTAGAACTACCAATCAGTCTTTTGTTAAATGTAATATCTCCTAATATCTTAGCTGCTTGCTCATTATTAAGGTCTATAGTTTTCATTCTATCTATATCTTCTTCAAGTGTTGCATAGCTACTATCAACAGTATCTAACATACCATCAATTTTATGTATAAGATCATGCATCATGTATGTAGTATGTTTACGAGCTGTAAATACATCACCTACAAACATCATATTAGAACATACTAATATAGAACCTCCACCACAAAACTGTGCTGATATAGATTTATCATAGCTAGATCTATAACCTATCATGTAATCCATTTGAGGATTGTTGACATCAGGGTATGTAAATACACCGAACTGTTTATTACCAGTCTTGTCTGTTGTAAAGTCAAATGATCTTGCTTCATCGTTAAAGAACATATCGCAACGTTGTTTTACGATATCTGTTAGCTCGCTAAAAGCTATTGGTTGATACGATTTAGTTGCCGTTGGCATTAGTGAATCTAAATCGTTTACGTGATTGAACTTACGCTCTCCATAAAGTGCCATAGTTACTTAATTTTAAAAGTTAAAAAATAAAATATAAAAAAGGAGAAAAATAAAAAACTAATCTTCTATGATTGTTTTTGTCTTCTTGTCCATAGTAATCTTCTTGATTACTTTTCTGTCAACGCTGAGTTTGAAAACGACATTGTCGCCCTCTTCTCTGCGTGTTGTTATTACCTCTGCTAATAAGTGAGAGTTTTTAGAACTGGTTCCAACATAGATTCTTTGTGTGTTGGTGTCCTTTGCTCCGTAAGATTTTTTGGATTGGTAGATACATGCTTCTACGTCAATCCATATTGGATATTGTCTACAGCCCATAACTATTTATTTTTGTTTTTAATATTTAAAATATCCTGCACTAAATCGTTCATATACATATGAACACATTCCCCTGCATCTCTATCCCAATTATCATATTCGGGATATTTTTCAGGTTGAATTGATTTAACAAGCTGAAATAAATAACCTTTATGTTCTACTAAATCATTTGTAAGTTTATCTAGTATATCATAGATTTGTTCTGCTTCGCTTTTCATAACTGTTGATTTAAAATTTATCTCCGAAAATAAAATTCCATTCATCTGGTGTAATGCCAGATATAATAAACTCTCTTTGTTCGCTAGAAAGCTCAGGGAATACATCCTGAGCTAGTTCTTTATTGTGATGTCTGTACATCTGATTACGTGTAACGGTAACACTATAATCTTTATTAGTTACTGAACATAACTTTACGTGGGTAATGCTATCATTGATAACATCCCCAATCATTCTTTTCTTATTTTTAAATATACTCATATCGTTTAGATTTAATCGTTTGGTAAATCATCAATAATAGATAAGGCTTGTAGCTCTTGTGGATTGTCCCAGAAGAATGAATACTCTGGATCAGTACATCTGTCTAGCATTTCTAAGAATTTCATCTTCATCTGCTCAATGTTACGTACAGTTTTGTACTGGTGTGATTGCCAAACGTTTATCTCGTTTAGCTTTTTAGATTGTTTTAGTTTAGAGTTGATTCTCTTTAAGTTCTTTCTAGCTTTGTAATACTTTCGTGAAAGTTCTTTGATTTGTTCAATCTGATTAATGATGTGTTGTCTTTGAATTTGTCGTTCTCTGTAGCTCATAGCTTTAGATTTTAAAAGTGATTAAATAGTCTTTAGACTTTGGTTTCTTTAATGATAGGTAATCCGAATTTGTTCTTTGATTTTATAAGTCCTTTTGAATGTTTGTGGTACAAAACAAATAGACCGAAGAGTAGGCTGGAGCCAAGATTAATTACTCCGAAGCCATAGGCAATGCCGGCAAAAACCATTATAAAAGATGACAAGGCAATGTTGATGCCAACAGCCAACATAGGGTAATACGCAAGGTAATTTTTAATACCTCCTGGAAGAGCGTTAAACATAAAGACTTGCGTAACTGTGAAAATGATTGTGATAGTAACTTCATACATGATTAAGATTTTTTAATAATAAATAAAACAAAAAAAGGAGAACCATATAAAACGATTCTCCTTCAATTTGTAAAACTAGAATGGCATGTCATCTGCTTCGTTAGCAACGACTTGCTTTTTAGTTTGTTTAGACAAGGCTATGTAAGCTCCTTTGTCTGATTCTGTTTCAAGTATGTAAAGCTTGCATATGCCTTTGTCATCTGCGTTAGCTTTTAAGAACTCAGCAGCTTCATCAGCATAAACATTTATAGATGCGCTGAATTTTTCTGAGTCTTGTTTCTGAACAAAAAAGCCTTTAGCAAACTTTATACCTGAAGATTGTTTCTTGGTATTTTTAAGCTGCTCAATGCTTTGGTTTTGTTCTTTAACCATTTTTAATAATTCTGCTTTAGATAATTTAGATAAATTAGCCATAACTTTAACCCTTGCCGTTCCTTCACGACTGTTTGACTTTAGTATCGGGTTGTACTAAAGATTTAAAAAAATATTAATTTAAGGAGAATATAATTAGAGCGAACAGAGTGAGCGATCTCTCTAAGTTTTTCCTGTAAGAGTTTTTAAGAGGTCAGGTATTCAAAAGATTAATCTTCTACATCTAAGGGATAAAATATATTTTGAAGAACGTTAAATCTTTTATCTAATAGTTTTATATCTTCTATAGATAAGTTATCTATAACATCTTGTTCAGTATATTCATTACCATCTTTTGTACAAAAAGATCTGTAATACGATTTAAGTAAATCTTGACAAGCTTCATTAAGCGCAATAGTATTTACATGACTTGAGATATCTTTTAATATTCCATAAGATTTGTAATTAAGTGGTTTGTATTCAGCAATCTTAAAATATTTATAAGGATTTTTTCTTTGTTTTTTAGAATAATGTCTGGTAGATTCTTTAGAGTTCATGTCACCAATAAGTCTTACAAGCTCAAAGTTTGCTTGATGTAGTGTCCAATGTACTGGCACAACACTATTATTGTTTTCATCATGAGTCCAATATAATGGCTCATTTCTTTTTATATCTACGATAAGATATCTTTTTTCTTCTAGGTTTTTCATTGTTGAAATAAGTTGCGGCAAAATCCTATCTATACTTTACTACTACTATAGAAGAGTAAGAAGGATAATAGCCTAATTGATTAAATAAAGATAATGCATGACCTACAGACTCTGCCTGTACCATTATCTTTGTGTTTTTGATTTTATAAGTTTTCACTTTAATATTTCTTTTAATGCGAATACTAAGATTAGTATTACTATTACTCCAATAGGAATAAGTAATACTTTTGGAAACATAATTATAGCTATTAGTATAAATATGTT
>Ga0098038_1000815_pt1 | contig 13596 bp, 8 predicted proteins | sample 5B_taG_FD_75051 | JGI IMG/M metagenome (GOLD analysis project Ga0098038, IMG submission 75051) | Marine viral communities from the Subarctic Pacific Ocean - 5B_ETSP_OMZ_AT15132_CsCl metaG | ecosystem: Environmental > Aquatic > Marine > Oceanic | place: Pacific Ocean | collected 2015-01-08 | reverse complement strand
TCTTGGACAAACGCAGCAGTACCAGTATCGAAAGCTGGTGGACTAGTGTTTACTAGTGTAGCAGTAGGAACAATATAATCCTTCCTTTACTATCGACAGCGAGAAAGCACCTAAATCTTAGGTGCTTTTTTATTTTATGTATCTTTGTAAAAAGATTTTCAAATGATAAATTCTGTAAGAAATACTGTGCTTGCTATTATCAACAAGAATAACTACGGTTATATATCTCCGGGTGATTTTAATTTGTTTGCAAAACAAGCTCAACTTGATTTGTTTGATGAATATTTTTTCAATTACAATGAGCAAATTAATGAAGAAAATGCAAGAATGTCAGGTACGGGTTATGCTAATATTAAACTGGGTTATGAGGAAGTTATAGATACTTTTTCGGTAACAGCTACATTAACTCAAAAAACTCTTAACACAAATAATTATTTTCTTCCATCAGTTACAACTACTGGTTCAGACTACTATTTGTTAAATAAAGTTTTATGTTTTTCAGCTGGTAACTTATTAGGGGAAGCCGAAAAAGTTACTCATAATAAAATAACTCTTTTAAACAACTCATTATTAACTGCGCCTACTACATCATTCCCTGCTTATACACAAGAGGGAAACTCTATTACTGTTTTTCCAGATTCAATTAATAGTGGTTCAGATGTGCAAGCTCAATATATAAGATACCCTAAAGACCCTAAATGGACTTACGTGACGCTATATAATGGTGAACCTTTATTTGACCAAAGTGCTGGCGATTTTCAAGACTTTGAATTACCAATAGATGATGCAAATGATTTAGTGGCTAAAATATTACAATACTCTGGTATATCTATAAGAGAAAAAGATGTGTTTGAGTTTGGGAGAATAGATGAACAACAACAAGACCAAATGAAATAATCATGGGATATATAGACCAAAAAAAATATTACACAAATGACGGAGCAAACCCTACTAATAATAACTGGGGTTCTTATCAATATACATCATTGAATGAAATTGTAACCAACTTCTTGTTAATGTATCAAGGAAACCACCAAATGATAAACAATGTTAATAGATTTCAAATATTGTTTTTTGCCAAAAGAGGAATACAAGAACTTAACTACGACGCTTTAAAAGAAATTAAATCGTTAGAGTTAAAAATTTATGATGATTTAAAATTTGTTTTACCATCAGATTATGTGAATTGGGTTAAGCTATCTTTATTTAAAGACAACACCGTAAGAGATTTAGTTGAAAATATTCAAGTTCAATCAGCAACTCAATACATACAATCAGGTAGCTCTACATTTACTTATGATGCCTCTGACAATGTTAATACTCAGACATCTAGTTTAGACACAGCAAGAACGGATGGTTCTTTAAAAAGTATTTACTTAAACGAAACACCTGAAGAAGCGGTCAATCCAGCTTGTAATGATTGTGATGACGATATATATAATTCACGAATAGGAGCAAGATATGGTTTAAATACAGAAACAGCTAATTTTAATCCTACATTTACAATTGACAAAGCTAATGGTGTAATTAATTTTGATTCTACTATGGCTAATCAACAATGTATACTTCAATATATATCGGACGGTATGGAAAACGGAAATGACGCATCCATAAAAGTCAATAAATTATTTGAAGATTATCTATACGCATACATTAAATATTCATTATTAAATAATAAATTTGGTGTTCAAGAGTACATTGTAAATCGTGCTAAAAAAGATAAACAATCAGCGTATAGAAATGCAAAATTAAGATTAAGTAATATTCACCCAAGTAGATTGATGATGAATATGAGGGGTGAAAACAAGTGGATAAAATAAAATGGCAAACCTTCAAAGAAATTTTATTGCAGGCCGTATGAACAAAAGCCTTGAAGAAAGGCTTTTACCTAATGGAGAATATACAGATGCTTTAAATGTTAGACTTGGTTCTACTGAACAATCTGAAATAGGTTCGGTAGAAAACTCTAAGGGTAATACTAAGTTAACTGATATAGCTTATACTGATGGTACTCTCTTAAGTTCATCTGCTAGATGTATAGGTTCTTTTGAAGATGGAGCTAATGAAACTTTATATTGGTTTGTTCATGACCCTGCTTTTACGCAAGGGGCTACAGGTAAACTAGATTTAATTCTTTCTTTCAATGTACAAACTGGTGGTATAATTTATCACGTTATTAGTATCGATGACGGCAGTGGTGTTAATACTACCTTGAATTTTGACCCGTCTTTTCTTATTACAGGAATAAACAAGATAGATAATTTATTATTTTTTACCGACAATACCAACCCGCCAAGAGTTATAAACATTGAAACCAATTATCAAAATCCAGCAGCTAACACTTCAGGTAATCAACAAGACCAGTTTGCAGCAAGAGAAATATTGGTTGTAAAGCAACCCCCTATACAAGCGCCTACTCTTCAGTTAATACAAGCATCTAATGAAGACACCTATTTAACTGATAATTTTGTTTGTTTTGCTTACAGATATAAATATGCAAATGACGAATATTCAGCTACATCACAATTTAGTGAACCTGCGTTTGCACCAAAAGCTTTTAACTTTAGCGCACAAAGTTTTCAAAATGAAGGTATGGAAAACAGATTTAATGCTGTTGTCGTTACATACAATTCAGGAAGTGAGCTTGTTAAAGGAATAGATTTACTTTATAAAAATGCGAATGATGGAACAATTAAAGTAATAGAAAGAATAGTAAAGTCTGAAGCTGGGATGTCTGACAATACATTCTATACTTTCACTTTTGATGACAGTAAAATATTTTCTGTATTGCCTGAGTCTGAAATTTTAAGACTGTTTGACAATGTACCTACAAAGGCGAAAGCTCAAACATTAATGGCTAACCGTTTAGTTTTTGGTAATTATATAGAAGGATATAATTTAATTGATACTTTTAATCAACCTTTAACTTTAAGTTATGTTACATCACTAAGCTCATCACAAGTTGGTGAAGATGTTTTACCAACTACAACGGCTAGTTCAGGGTATTCTGCATTTAGTAATACCACCACCATTGACAATTCAGCTATAAGAATTAATTTTACTGGCCTTGAAGATAAGCTTGTAGTAGGAGCTACCTTAAACTTATCTTTTACTTTTGAGCATGATTCTTGGTCGGGAACAAGTTTGCCAGACCAAACTACAGGTTTAACCACAGTGCATTTTAGTTATACTTTAATACAAGATTTTACTAGCAGTGCAACTCCTATAAATGATTTGATTGCAACAACGGATTTTCAAGATAAGTTTGGAACACTTACCTCAACAATACAAACCGTTGCTTTGGCTCAAGGAGGAGCTGGAGTTACACTGACTGATAATTTTAATTTTGCTTTAGAAGGTCAACTAGGAACAACAGCACCGCAATACGACATAAACCAAACGGGTATCACATCTGCAACCCCAGCCTTACCAAGCGCAGGTGAAGGGTTTGCCGCATCTGTTATTTTACCAGCTACATTACAATTACAAATACTAGCAGCACAATACGAAGAAACGGGCGTAGGTACTAACACTATAATTGAATACTTTAAAATAACTTCTGCATCAGCTACTTTACAAGATGTTCCTAATACAGATAGTTTACATAGTAATAGAGGATATGAGGTAGGAATAGTTTATATGGATAGTTTTAACAGAAGTTCAACTGCTTTAGTAAGTGTAAACAACACCGTTAATATTCCATGTTCTCGTTCAACATCAAAAAATGTAATATCTGTTACAATCCCAGTAACACAAAGAGCTCCTAGTTGGGCTACTCGATATAAGTTCTGTATCAAAGCTGACAAAGACACTTATGACACAATTTATTCAAGTATATTTTTTGAAGATGATGCAACAAACAATGTTTTCTTTTTATTAGAAGGGGATAATATTGGAAAGGTAAAAGATGGTGATAGATTAATTGTTAAAAGAGATATAGCTGGACCATTACAAAATTGTACAGAAGCTACAGCATTAGAAGTAGTAAACCAACTCAAAGATTTTATTACCGTTACAAGAGGTGGTACTGAGGTAAGTGTGCCGGCAGGAGTATATATGAAAATGAACAGTGTTTCTTTTCAAGCAAAAATGGATGATGATGATGTAGTAGATAGAAAAGTAGACCCTGTAGTTGCAAAAGGTTCTAATAGATTTCCTATACTGGCTTACCCATTTTTTATAACCAACTCAGCAGGTACGAATACAACCTATGATTTTCCTATCGGAACTAGAGTGGTAATGAAGATAGAGCAAACTAGACCTGGTATCTTTGGAGGAATAGGAGGATGTGAAGAAAGAAGTAATATTATTGAGCAAACCATAATATGTAGTGAAACATACGCTGACGTAGAAGCATTTTTTGCAGGAGAAAACGTAGGAGTTATTTTAGACCAAAATGGAATATCAACCCCTGCAAGTATAGAAAATGATTACATTGCTACTACATCAACAGGAAGTGGATTACCAAGTCAAGCTGGAAAAGGAAGCAATACAAGTGCTGATATAGTTACGGTTTTTGGAAGTACAGCAACAAGTCCTAAAAGCACAAATTATTATAGGTTATACAAAGATACCACATCAACCCCTGCTAATTTATTTTATTTATTAGTATCAGGAGGAACAGGATGTTCTGGTTCAAGTGATGATGGTAACTCAACTGTAAGAGTAGACTTTACAATATATCGAAGAGATTCAGTTATAGTTTTTGAAAGCGAACCTAAAACTGCATTAGCTGATTTATGGTACGAGAGTGCTCAGTCTTTTGAGATTGATACTTTGGGAAATCATTATGGTAATGTAACAAATCAAGATATAGATGCTGGAACACCAGGTGTAGTTACTACCGATTTTTCTAATTGTTATGCTTTTGGTAATGGTGTAGAAAGTTATAAAATATTAGACGCTTCCTTTGGAGACCAGTTTAACTTAGGTAATAGAACATTCACTACTTCTAATACCACATTTAAAGAAGCGCACAGATTTGCTGACCTTACATACAGTGGTATTTTTAATGATGAATCAAATGTAAATAAGCTTAATGAATTTAATTTAGGATTATTAAATTTTAAACCACTTGAAGAAACGTTTGGTGATGTTGAAATTTTATACGCAAGAAGAGACGATATACTTGTCTTACAAGAGGACAAAATATCGTACGTATTAGCAGGTAAAAACTTATTGAGTGATGCAAGTGGTGATGGGCAGCTAACTTCTGTTCCTGAAGTTTTAGGAAAACAAATAGCAAGAATAGAAGATTACGGTATAAGTAATCATCCAGAAAGTTTTGCAGTATGGGGGGAAAGTAAATATTTTACAGATGCTAAAAGAAGTGCCGTTATAAATTTAATAGGTAGCTCAGCCGCAAACGAACAATTACAACTTATATCAGAGTCTGGAATGAGAAGCTGGTTTAGAGATTTATTTACAGCTTCATTTACAACACAAAAATTAGGGGCTTATGACCCTTACATGAATGAATACGTTCTTACATCGAATACAATATTAAAACCAGAGGTTGCAAAATGTACCGCTTGTGGTGTTTCAAGAAATATAACAATACCTGCTGGAAATGAATTTATTTACTGTGTTGATTTAGAAGAACAAATAGGTACAGTTCTAGTGACTTATAATATTCCCCTAGAAGGTTCGCAACCTATAATTACGGAAGCTACTTCTCAAGATATTGAAACTGAAACAGGAAGCATAATAGAAACTGAAGGGGCAATAGGAGTAGTAGGATATACTATTACAGCTATTTATAACGGAGTAACTCACACAAGTGGAGTAGTATATACAAGTGGTTCATTTACTTTTGATAAAGATTCTACAACAGCAAATCAAGTAGTAATGGATATATCGTCTACAGCTACAGTAGATGATACAATAGAAGTAACAGTAGGTTGTCCTTCAGGTAACTTATTAAACCTTTATAGTATATGTGTAACAGATGCAATAGATTCAGGTAAATTTATACACAATGAAGCAAGCTGGACAGATGGAAGTATATTTTCAGCGACTCAAACTAACTTAGTTCCATTTGGAAGTGGTACTGATGCTTTTGTTATTTCTCAATACGGATTTGTATCAGGTAATCAAGGAGTAGGATTGTTACCAACAAATGGTTCAGTTATGACGGTAGCTGCTAATAAAATAAACTTTGATGACTTTGTGTTTAATGCTAGTGCAAATGGTTTTGGTTATTTAAGAACAGACACTACTTACGCTAACACCGTTACGGACGTTACTACTTTATTAGGTTTGATTAACACTATACCTCTTAACACAACAGCAGCACCGGCTTATTATTCAGGAGTATTTACTGTGCCAACAACTGGAAACAATTTATATTTAGTGTATGATTACAGAGACACAACAGCGCCGACACCTCCAACCCCTACACCGCCAACACCTCCAGTGTATGATTATAAACAATATCAGCAGTGTGATGACGCAAGTGTAGTTGCGATATTTAGAGGAGCGGTAGGATACTCGTTCCCAGGGTTTATTAAGTTTAGCGAAGTGTGTTATGAAAACCCTCAGACGACATCATCAATATCAAATACTGATATAGCACCTCTTCCTACTTATACGGATTGTGCAGCATGTGATGCCACTACACCAACACCACCTGTTCCTCCAACTCCTACATATATTTATAGAGAGTATGAAGATTGTGAAGATGCTACAACAAAACAAATATTTAGATTAGTAAGTGGTCAAGGTGTTACATTTCCTGGATTTGTAAAATACAATGACATTTGTTATAATAATCCAGTGGTTACAGGCTCAACAAGTAGTGTGGATGTTCCAGCATTACAGTATAACAACTGTAGTGAGTGTTTAGGAACAATCACTCCTATACCAACGCCTACACCGACGCCTGTGCCTGTTCCAACACCGCCAGTACCACCAGTACCGCCAGTGCCACCCGTGCCTCCTGCATTATTTTACAGGTTAATAGGGTGTCTTGAAAGCACACAAGCTTGTTATTATCAAAGCGCTACTCAACCAGCAGCTAATCAAAGATATGTTGATGGTACATCTGGAAGTAATCCTGTCTTTTATTATTATAGTGGAGATGCAGGTTTAAATTCTGACCAAGGTTTAGCGTGTCAAAACATACAAGCAGTTGGAACTGACACGGGATGTCCCCCAGCGCCAACACCGCCAGTACCACCAGTGCCGCCAACACCTTCTTTTGTAACTCAAGACATTGAGATTCAAGAGTGTTACCAAGGAGCTCCTACTTATAATGTAAGAGTGATTAATTTAACGGCAGCTACTTTATCAAATGGCTTAGCAATGACTTTACTCGGTATAGCGTCAGGTGGTAATCCAGCGTTTGATGGAACTAAGTATTGGGTAATTACAAATGATAACGCAAACTTTTATGATTCACAAGTAAGTTATATTCAAATACAATCAAGCTGTGGTGGATTTACTCCAGCGCCAACACCACCTGCGCCAACACCTACACCTCCAACACCGCCAACTACATCTTATGCAAGATATGGAGATTGTGCAACGGGAGGGCAAGATATACTAGCAGAGGTGAGTGGACCTTTTGGAACTACATTCCCTAATGTTCTTAAAATATCGGGTATATGTTATGAATACATAGATTTAGGCGGAAGTACAGGGCCAGTGTATACTAACTATACAGGGTACGCTGATTGTGCAACGTGTCAAGGAGCGCCAACACCGACGCCTCCGACGCCTCCGACTCCAACCCCGGCTACGTGTTTTGCTATCAATAATATAGCAAGAACTACAAGTAGTGGTAACGATGCTTGTACTGGAGTTAGAAGAGAAACTCATTACTTTGACAACTCATCCTTCTGTGCAGCAACTGTATACTATGGAACAAGCAGTACGTGTTCTAGTTTGGGTATAGCAGGATACATAAGTAACGGCTCATACTCAAGGTATTGGAATGGAACAGCATTTACTACAAGTTGTGTGGGTTGTCCATAAATTTTATATCTTTATATAAATTAAATCCAATCAAATGCACGAAATTCCTAACTTTATTTCTCACGAAGAGTGTGATGAAATAATAAAATTAATTGACGCCAATCACACACGTTCTTCAGTAGTCGTTGGTGGAACAGACCGCTCAGACGTTACCGACCATAGAACATCAAGCACAAGCAATTTAGATACTAATAATATTATTGTTCAAAGTGTTCATAAAAAAATAGCTGAAACTTTAAATTTACCAATTACAAAAGGAGAATCTTTGCAGGGTCAGCTATATGAAGAAGGTCAATACTTTAAACCTCATAATGATTATTTTAGTGGGCCTGCCTATGATATGCACTGTTTAGCTTCAGGTAATAGAACTCACACTTTAATGATTTATTTAAATGAGGATTTTGAAGGTGGAGACACAAACTTTCCAAACAAACAAGTTTCAATCAAAGCAGAAAAAGGTAAAGCTTTATGGTGGGAGAATATGAAAGATGGTAAAGTTTTAGAAGACACACTACACGAAGGAACTCCTTTAGTCAAAGGAAAAAAATATATTATTACATCTTGGTGGAGAGAAAATGGATGGGATGGAGCAGGAGATGAGAAGCAACATAAAGATTTAAATAAAGAAGAAACTAAAATTCAAGAAGAACCAAAACCTGAAAGTAAAATTGTTAAAGTAAATAATAATATTATTGTAGATAGTGATAGTCCTATTCCAAAGCTCACGCCTAATGGTTTTTCTTTACAAAAGTGTCCACCTAAAATGTGGAATTTAATTCAAGAATGTTACAGTCTATTAAAAATAAAAGAGCAGAAAGAGGAGTTTGAAGGTAAAGACCATTACATACCAGGGGATACAACTATGTTAAGTTTCGATAATTTACCTACAGTAAAAGAAATTCTACATCAAGAACTGCTCCCTGTGCATAGAGATTTTTGTGGTGCTGATATTACTCCAAGCTTTATATATGGTATTAGGTCATATCAAAAAGGTTCAAGTCTTACAGAACATGTGGACAGAATCGAGACTCACCATATATCATCTATAATAATTGTAGATAAAGATTTAACCTGCGGTTGTCAAAATAAAAAGTATGCTGATGACTGGCCATTAGATATTAAAGGACACGATGGAGAGTGGTATAAGGTATATGCTCAGCCAGGAGATATGATACTGTATGAGTCAGCTCTTTGTGAACATGCGCGTAAAGAACCTTTTGGGGGTAAATATTTTAGAAACTTTTATATACACTATAAGTTAAATGATGTTACACTTCCTAGCTCCTGAAGATAAAACTAAGTGGTCTCAAAAATGGCATACATGTCTTGACTCCTGGAAGCGTTCGCATTGCTGTATAAAGGTGTGGAACGATAGTGAGATAGATGACTTTATTAAATGTAATGACCCAGAGTTTTATAAAGTTTTAAATATGCTTCATAAAATATTTAAGTTAGACTATGTTCGTAGCTTAATATTAGAAAAGATAGGCGGCGCATACATAGATATGGATATTGAATTAATATCTCCGTTCCTTCATCAAGTAGATAAAAACAAAATATATATTATAGGAGCTTCATCAGGAGATGAAGTAGTTCAAAATAGTTTAATGATTTCTCCACCCTCAGAGTTTTGGACACGGTTTCTGACATACTCCCGAAAAAATATTATTGAAAACCTTGAAGCAGTAAGAGCTTATCCTGATTACGAAGAAGAACTAAGAGGTACAATAGTAAGAAAAACTGTTGGCCCAATAGCGCTATCTAATTTTATTGAGCAAGATAAGCAACAGATTGAAATATTACCTGCTGATTTATATAACAACTCCCATGGTATTTGTTTTACAAAACATCATCAAACGGGGATATGGGGCTTTATTGATTAGCACCAATAAATTTTCGTAAATTTGTAATCAAATATATATATTTATGGTGTGTTTAAAGTATGAGTTAACGTGTCCCATTGGAGCACAAGGAGGGGAATGTAGATGGTCGATTGTTTGTTGTAATGGAACAGTACAAAGAGTAACTCTTTTAGAAGGAGAAACAACCATCCCTTGTATTGACACGTCAGACACTAGATATAACGGTCAACCAGTTGCAAGAAATTCTCTTTCAGGTGTTACTACGCCAATAGATGTACCTTGTAATACAGATTGTGGAAGTTATGCGCCTAGTCCAATACCAACGCCTCCTGTACCGCCTGTACCCCCTACGCCTCCCAGTCCTCCGACACCTGCGCCAACACCTACACCTGACTATTGTTTAGGTGCAGAGAACGAAGTAACTATACAAAACATTAGCGGTGGTAATAAGTTTGTTTTTGGTGGAAACTATGGAACATACGGTACAAATGTAGGTACTTATGTATTGAAAAACGTACCATCTGCTCATCCTATTGCTATACAAAACTTTAACTTGACTAATGTTATAAGTTATACAGGAACAAATGCTGTAGGCCCTAAGGTAGGTTTAGATGGAAATACTTATACATATTACTGGGGAGATGTAACTATTACTGTAGTTGGTGGATATGGAACGGTCAGCTATGAGTGTTTTTACCATGGCTATATGGGTGGACAAAACAATTTAATATATAATTCTGATACGTGTAGCGTACCAAGCCCGACTCCGCCTACCCCACCTACTCCACCTACGCCACCTACACCAAGCACAGTACCTCCTGTTCCGTCCCCTGTTACTACTGAATATACTTTAACGTATAGTGATGGAGTAAAAGGGTGGCCATCATTTTATTCTTTTATACCTGAAAATATGTTGGGTATGAACAATTATTTATATTCATTTAAAGGTGGTAACATTTACAAACACAATACCAACGAGACAAGAAACAATTATTACGGTCAACAATACAGCTCGCAGATAACAAGTGTGTTTAATCAAAACCCATTAGAGAATAAAGTATTCAAAGCTTTAAATTTAGAAACTGATTCTCCGTGGTCAGTAAACATGCAGACAGATATTCAGAATGACGGGTATATAGATTCAACATGGTTTATAAAAAAAGAAGGCGCATACTTTGCGTATCTAAGAAAGAATGGAGTTATACCAGCTGCGGCAGATGAATATGCTTTGAGGTCAGCTAATGGTATAGGTAAAGCAGCTAGCTGGTCGTCACAAAGTAATGTTCTTACAGTTAATTTTTCTACGAATCCACTTGTAGCTATAGGTAATATAGTAAGTATTGGAGACTATTTATATTTTTCTGAACCAGCATATACGACAGTAAAGTTTGCAGGACAAATTACAAACATAGAGGTAGATTTAGTTAGTGGTATTAACAGATTATTTGCTAATACTAATATAACAGGAGCTCAGCCAATTGGTGTAGCTGACCCTTATATATTATATATCAAAAATATGGAGGCAGAAACTCATGGAATGTTAGGTCACTTGCTTAATTTTTCATTGGTAAATCAAAACACTACATCTGTAGAACTATTTGCAGTAGAGTCCGAAGTTATGAAAAGCTATCCGTAAAATTAGTATCTTTGTGGTAGTATGGAATTTAGTATAAGGAAGTTAAATCCATCTGATTATGAAGATGTATTAAAAGGATGGTGGAAAGATTGGGGTTGGAAAGAAGCTCCACAAAAAAATTTTTTACCTGAAAACGGCGAAGGCGGTTTGATGGTAATGTTAGATGATAAACCTGTGTGTGCAGGATTTATATATTTTGGAAGCAATGCTGATGTAGCTTGGGTTGAATGGATTATCTCTGACAGAAACATAAAAGAAAATAGAAACGAAGCTTTGAATTATTTATTAGAAACTTTAATAGCGTATTGTAAAGAGTCTGGAGTTGAGTATGTATTTTCTAATAATAATAATCAGAATTTAATAAATAAGTTTTTAAATTTAGGATTTATAAAAGGAAGTCAAACAACAGAATTAATTAAAAAAATATAATATGGCAGCAGGTACAGCAGTAGGTAGTGCGCTAGCAAGCATAGGTTCAGCAGTAGGCTCAGTTGCAGGGATAGTAGGAAAGGGAGCAGCAGCAATAGCAAAACCTGTTATTGCAGTAGCAAAACCTGTTATTGCAGCAGGAAAAGCAGTAGCTCCAGTATTGAAAAAAGGAGGTAAAGTTGTAGCAGACATAGCTTCAGTAGCAGTTCCAGTGGCAAGCACTGGTTTTAGTTTTGCAAAAGCAAGAGCAGCAGCAGAACAACGAAAAGAATCTCAATCAGCTATTGATTCAGCTTTTCAACAAACTATGGACAGTTTAGGAAGAGATAGGTTTGCAAACGTATCGCTTTCCACTAAAGGGTTAGAAAGAGGGCTGGATACAGCCAATGTAATTGCACAAGATATAATAGCTAGACAAGCAGCTTCTGATAGAGGGGTTTATGGAGGGGGTAGGTCTTTAAGTGGAGTGCAAGATTTTATGCAAAAAGCTGCCGTTCAATTCGATGATAGAGCTACAAACCTTGCTCTTAATAGAGCGATGGCCTTACAAAGAGGAGACCAAAAAATGGCTGATGTTCAATTAAAAAATTTAACGGGACTCCAATCGATGCTACAAAATCAGATGGCTTTAGAACAAAGCTATTTACAATCTGGAGTTAAAGGTTTAGGTAATATGTTGGCGGGGCTTCAATCAGACGAACCTGAGTTTGGAGAAGAAGATGTAGAGTTAGAAGAAGATGTTGTAACTGGTAGTACAGAAAACTCTTTTGGTGACGCAAGTGGAGGGGGTGGTTATACTCCACCACAAGGTTCTAATTAAAAATTAAATTATGCCAGTAGGATACGGATACGATAAAAATACACAACCTTTATTTATTGATTGGTCAGAAATTAGTAAAAGTTTTACCGATGAAATAAAAGCACGAAAAGAAAAGGGTGAGACAGAAAAACAATCTATCCTAGACAACAGGAAAGATTTTGATAAATTATTAATTAATAGACCGTCTGGGCAAAACGAAGTAGCTAATACAGTTATTACCTCTGCAGTCGACCAAATAAAAGAATATTCACTTGCTAACTTTAATAGGTATAAAGACAAACAAACTACACTGGGTCAGTATAAAAATTTTGAGAACAATTTAAATTCATCAACAAGCCTTCTATTTGACGCTGTAGGAAACTTTAACAAAAACTTTGATGAGTTTGCTACACGTGCACAAAACGGTACAGCTTCTCAGATAGAGGTCTTTATGCACGAGATGATGCAAAACTATACAGACTTTGGTCGTATAGCCGTAAACGTTGACCCACGTACTGGTAGTATTATCATAGCTCAGCTAGATGAGAATGGAGAAGTGACTGATAAAACTTTAGATGTTTCTCAGCTAGGTTATTTTTCTAAATACAAACGCGACTCATACAACATTAATGGAGAGGTAGCTAAGGTGGCAGATGCTTTAGGCACTAAGTTTATTCAAGACTCATCAGGTAAAAGTTTGAAGTATCAAGGTATGATGTATGATGAGTTGGTTAACAATGATGAGTTGATGAAAGGTTTAGACGCTGAAGTAAATTCGTTAATAGACCAGGGGTTTGAACTTGAAAGTGTGCTAGCAGATAGTATGAACTATAATATAGTTACAGAGAAATCTGATAACCCTAACGAGTTATACTTTAATCAAGATTCAAATGAAT
>Ga0098038_1000809_pt1 | contig 13653 bp, 8 predicted proteins | sample 5B_taG_FD_75051 | JGI IMG/M metagenome (GOLD analysis project Ga0098038, IMG submission 75051) | Marine viral communities from the Subarctic Pacific Ocean - 5B_ETSP_OMZ_AT15132_CsCl metaG | ecosystem: Environmental > Aquatic > Marine > Oceanic | place: Pacific Ocean | collected 2015-01-08 | reverse complement strand
GTCAAGGAAGTACATTCTGCTTAGTGTGTCAGTCTGTACATCCTTGGAAGGGATAATTGGTACACCGTTGTATGTTGCTACGATAAATCCAGCCTCAATACCCGGTACACCCTTAACACCGTTGTAGGTAGGTGTGACTCTCTTCTCTTCCATGAACCTCTGTTGGCTCTGTAGAAGTTGCTGTAGCCTCATCAAAGTATCATATCCTGTTAGGATAACCTTTGGATTACCACCACGAGTCCAACACTTTTGGAACAAGTCATCAAGGTGGTCAAGTGAGAGAACACGGTCAGTACCACTGTTCTCATTGTGTTCAGCCAAAGACCATGAGTTTGCACTACGGTCAATGGAGTACATATCTTCGTCAACGGATGCAGAAGCACCTGTGGTTACACGGTCTAATGATTCAAAGTCATTTCCAGCCGCAGTAGCCTTATCTGTAGTTAGCATCTTGTTAATGTGTTCAGCGTGGTGCTTACCCATTTCTTCTTTCATGATAGCACGAATGTCACCAAGTCCGTCATCCTTGTCAGCAAGGAACATTGCAGTTTCAGACATATCGAATGTGTGAACGATTGTCTTTGGTTTTGCTGCAATGTGTTCAAAAGTAGGCTTGGTTGTGTCCGGTAGAGTAGCGTTTTCTGCTACACCGCCACCCTTAGCAAAGGATGGGCGACCTGTAATTACTCTCCAACCACTGCGCTCCCAAGGTCGCTTTGGTAGGATAGAGAATGCGTTAAACTCTTGGTTCAACTGTGACCATACTTTGCGACCATAAATCGCTTGGTATGTACCCGCAGTTGAACTCAACATTGGTGCGTCAGCCTTAAGCAATTCACTACCTGAGTAGGAATAGCCCATAGCATTGCCAGCACCGTAGTAGTAGCGTTCCATGTCGTGAATGTTCCTGATATAATCTCTTGCCATATTTTCATCTCCTTATTCTATTTATTCTCCCCTCATAGTTCTTGAAGCAAGGGCGTGGACTTCATCCCAACCCATGTTTGCCAAATCCTGTGTGGAAGGTACTTCGATGTTAGATGCAGCAGACTTCTGTATTGCTACTCCGCCGCTACCGATGTTGTCTATTCGCTCGTTAAGAGTTTCAAGAGTTTTCATAATTTGTCCAAGTGGCTCTCGTGCATCGAATGCCGCTTTTTCTTGCTCTGCCTTTGCAATTTCAACTTCTTGGTTGAATCTGTTTGCAAAGTGTCCCTCAAGGTCATTGCGGAAGTGTTGCTCTGTTGCTGCTGCCTTGTAGACTTCGTATGCAGCCTCAATGTCAGAGTCAGAAACATTTCCATGATTTAGGTAACCCTTAGATAATTTAGCAGGGCCAAGCGCACCGGATGGTGTCTTACCGCCGCTTGCTGTGATTGCGTTGATTGCACCGGTTGAAGGTGAACCACCTTCCTGTCCACGGCCACGGACTTGACCACCAAAGTAGTCAGCACCGTCTACTGCGTCAGGATTGTCAAAGCCACCAAGTTGTGCCTTTTCCAAGTTGTCAAAGTGTAGTCTTGCTGCATCTGTGTCAACACCAGCAGACTTTAGTGTACCTTCCATCCAACTTAGGTATTCAGATGTGATAACATCGCTATATTCATCGCCTTTCATGTAATTCATTTTGTCATCATCCTCTTTTTCTTCATCTTTATTTTCTTCTTTAGGCTTGTCATCGTCACCTTTGGACTCTTTCTTGTCCTCCATGTGTTCCTTGAGTCCGGGTGGCATTTCACCCTTTTCCAATTCGTCAAGCCTCTTTTCAAGCCTATTCATTATATCTGCCATGTCTGTTTCTGTCATGTTTCTATCCTCCTTTAAAATTCTAAATTGTGCTTCAGGATTAATTCCTTTTTCACAAATTGTAATCTCATGTAACTCCATTTTTGAAATCTCTTGGTAGTCACCTTTTTCCATATCTGACCTTCGCACTCTTTTGAATGCTTGACCTCCAATGGAAAATCCACGAAGGTTACCTTTGCGGATTTCGGCGGCTACTTCACGAGCCTTCTCTATATCATTACGGAGTTTAACTACAACAAACATTCCTGTGTCGTCTACTTCAGACTTCCACATTCTACCATTGTTGTCTACATAGGAGTCAATTACTTCTCCTACTTGTATATTGGAATGTGCTAATTGTACATTTCGGAATCTGTCGCTCTTCATAAAGTTGCCAAAAGCACTGTTTAGTGCCCCTTGTGTAATCAAGTCACCTTGCTTGTCTACTAACTCTACAGAAGCATATCCAGCAACTACTAAATCGGAACCACTCTTGAGAAGAGAGATGCCATCAGTAGGTCGCTGAATTGCCAACATTGCCACAAGAAGTGCTTGTAATGGTATTTATACCTAACTTTAGTTCCTAGACAGAGTTGGCTGGTCATTGTCATAGTCTATAGAAAGATTTTCTCCTTCATCAGTTTGGACTTTAATATGATTCAGTCTCTCTTTCACAGGTCTTTTACTTTCACCAGTATCTTTCTTTTCACCATCGAAATCAGGTAGAGTTGACTCATCTCTTAACTGGGTGGGGCCACGAGGTGATTCTTGTGGGGTTCCTACATCTATTCCAAGACCTTTTGGCCCTGTCCATGTCATTTTTTCTTTTGAAATTGCATCCAATGCACGAACTATTAGTTCCAAAGCCTTCTTTTTATTTTCAGGTTTTAGAATTATATTTTCATCATCTTCCTCAATAACACCGCCACTTTGTCTTTCTGTACGCTCTTCTGAAGGAGTGTCAGGGATTTTCATTTCAGTTTCTTTTCGTATATTCCCACTAATCATAAGAGGTGCTACAGCAGACCAAAACGGAAGTAGGCTTTCGGCCAGTACTACTGGATAATCTGTTTTCTTTAGAGAACCTACTGCGCTGGTTGGGGAATGAATTACCCACGCATCGTTTAATTGCTCATAAGAATAATTTACTATATCTATGTCCTTCATAATAATTTGAATATGATTTTCATTTACTTCTATATCATGCGGAATTAAGATAGGTGCAAAAGCCTTAGTGAGTAAATCAAGTGATTCTACGCTTGCTGCCCCCTCTCCCTCTCCTTCGCTTTCTATTTCTTTAAACTGTACATTGTAGACTATACGCTCTTTACGATTCTTTTTACTAACACCAGTAATAGAGGCTCGTATAATATCTCCAATCTTGAATACTCTTTGTTGGTTATGTGCTGTACCTACATCCATGTAGTAATTACCATCATGTTCAATCGCACGATTACCTAATTCTTCCCCACGATTTATTGGCCCTGCACCTAATTGATATGTGTACGGCCCCTTACCCCTTCTATCAAGTACAATAAAGTTGTAATCTTTACTACTACGGTAAAGCACCCATTTAGGATGCCTCCTTTCTCCTTTCATGTATGTAGATTTATTATCTCTTAGTAGTATATTGTCATGTTCTTCTTTTAGATTCTTCACAGATTCTTCAAGTCCTTCATCATCTGTCATTCTTGTATCGTGCGGGCCGGGTACTATGACATTCTCATGACTTTCAAATTGAGAGCGCAGAATCTTTAATCTTTCATACATCTGCATGTCTGATATATTACTATCATCGTAATTTAAAATATCTATGATGTTTAATTCATCTTCACCAAGTATGCCATCTATAGTGTAGTTTTTATCATTAATTTTTTCTAAGGCTTCTTTAGTGGCTTTACGGAGTCCCTTTTTCTTTCCACTTTCATTGTAAGCAGTTATTTCATCATCATTACGGACAATGATAATTCTTTGCCCATCATACCATTTACTAACTACCCATGAACCACTAAATCCTTTCAGATGTTCAAGGTCTTTCATATCGAATATGCGATGCATTGGTCTAACTGGTGGTGACCATGTGGCCTCATCACTCTTTGTTAGAAGTACATCAGGGTCAAGTAATGAAGTAATAATTTCTGTCATCTCACTCATGTTAATAGTAGTTGGAGTGTCGCTTGCCGCTTCAAAGGTATCATAATCCATAGAATAAAATGGCGGAAGAGTATACTGTGGAGGTGGTGCTTTTTCCCAAGCCTGATTCCAATTACCTTTACCATGTGCTACATCAAGTAACTCTTCAGGTACACCATAGAATAAACCGGGGCCGGGTTTAGTACCAGCCACGATATTACCATTTGAATCAAACTCACAACCTACATTTGGATAGCACTCATGTCCACCATGCCAAGCACCACTATCGAAGGTGTCCATGATAGAATGATTGTTAGGATTTGGTGCGCCGACAGGCCCATCTCTAAGACCGGCTGATTCTACTACCTCGTTTGGTGGAGTAAATACCCCATACTCATCTTCTTCAACACTTGGATTAAAATGTACAATGCTATCAAGATAATTTCTTGTTTGTTTTGAAGTCTTTTCTTTACCTTTAGCAGATAAGTTTTGCATTCCGTGTACATCGGATGTAAGCATTCCGATACCTGCGGCTTGCATACTAAAATCAAACTGTTGAGGATTTAACATTCCCATCATTCTGCGTGGTATAGCGTGTGCAAAATGCCCCTTCCAATCACTTTCTTTGAATGCTTTTTGACTTTCAAACAAAGCATTGTGATACCCTTTATTATGCAACTTATGATAAAATAATTCCTCATCGGATAATTCATCTTCATTTTTATTTGCTAATTCTTCATCATGGTGTAAACTTTCTATATTTACACCACGAATATCCTTGATATTACCATGTGTGATAATATCTTTAATTGTAGATACAGCCAAAGGACTGTTTAATTTGTTACTTTCTTCAATTAAATTGCGAGCATGAATCTTTGCATTAGGAGTTTTTTCTATTCCTAACATGTTTAACACTTCATCTACACTCATGTTTCCATCTACCATAGAACCGTGTTTGTTTAGATGTTTTGCCATGTTTGCATGGAATGGGTCATTCTTAGGATTAGTTTTTAATTCGCTGGACAAACCATACCCTGTAGCAGTTAAACCATGTACACTATGTGGTACAGTCATGATATATCTTTGAGCATCACGGAATGCTCTCATAGTATTATCAATATACTGTTGAGGATTAGATTCGTCAAAAGCATCAGGTCTTGCCTCCATCATGGCTGGAATAATTTTATCTCTTGCCACTTCTGCTATTAAGTTTCTATGAGACTTAACCAAATCGTGTTTGGTGTTTGCCTCTATAGTCCAATAGTTATTTTGTTTTTTACCCAAAACACTTTCCATACTTTTTCTTTGAACAGCAGATAACTCTTGCTCTGTTTCTGCCAATTGATTTGCAATATCCTCTTTTTCTTCAGGATTAGTCGAAGCCATAAACTTGTAATTTAGACTATCTAAGTATTCTGTTAATTCAGATTCTTTTTCAAGAGATGGTAACATACCACCAACTCGTACCATTCTGTTTATCGCATCATAGACACCATTTGTGGCTTTTGTTTTATTCTTTTGAGTACGCTTTGCTTGCTGGTTTTCAAAATTAAGAGATGCAATTACATCATCAAATGTGTTTTTAATTTCATCTCTATTTAATTCGGCAGTTTGAGCCATTCCTAACGCTGATTTTAATTCGTGGTGGTCATCGCCTTCTAAGTAATGTAGAATTGCTTTAGGGTTAGTAGTTTGCAAAATCTTTGCTATTGTATTAACAATTTTTAAGGGCACTCTATTTTTTGGGTTATCAATAAATAGATTTTTCATATTAGAAAAATTAGGTTGAGTTACACCCCAACCCAGTAATTCTTGCATCTGTTCACGAGAGGTTTCCCCACCTACGCCACTATCGCCTCTCATGTAATCTTTAAACTTTACAATTGACTTAGGTGCTGGTTGATTAGGATGATTTATTCTACCAGTTAATTCATTTAAGAACCAACTACTTCTTGCACCATTATGAATATGAGTATCTGAAGGATTAGCACCAAAAGGTGATTCAGGATGTAATGATTTATTTGGTATATGAGTAATAAAGTGCGTGTTAGGAACTAAGTGACTACCATATTTTTTCCTATCGGCTTTACTGGTAAGTCTAATTTCATGCTCATACTGTGGTGAAAGTGAAGATTTGTGTTCAGTAAAATTATTTTTATCACTTAAACCTTCTCGTAAATTACCACTATCTGTTTTATATGGTACGCTCACATTCATTGGAGAAAGTAAGTTTTGCAAGGATATAGCATCAGAATGATAAATAAACTTTTTCTTAGTATCATCGTAAGTACCGAATGCTCTTTGTTTTTCAGGCATAAAGTGATATGCAATAGATTTGTTATTTTGATTAGGATGAAGGTATTCTGTTCCTGTGTCACTTACATCAAATAAATCCGATACACCATCTTCATTAGCAGCAATAGAATGAATCATTTCAAGATAAGTAGTAAGAGTCATACCACCTCCACCTGTACTTTGGAATGGTTGTGCCCAAAACTTACCCGGCCCGTATGTATGTTTACCATCTTCAGATAGTTTCCAATAATCAGGCTTTTCTTCTTCAGGATGAGGGCCATGTACCGCAGTAAAAAATCCACGATGGTTACGGAAATCTTTTATTTGTGCCTGTAAAGTACCACGAGTCTTTGCAAGATTTGCAATATAATCTACCATACTATCTTCAATTATGGGGCCATCTAATTTTCCATGTATAGGATGGTTTTCTAATAATTGACGATTTGAAGGGTCATATCCAGCCAAATAAAGTAAATCATCTTTAGTCATTCTTACTCTATTAACATCCTTTCTGTGTTTCATTGCCCCTAATTTTCCATCTCTTTTAAGTGTTCTAAAATGGTCGTTAGATGCATTTCGTAAATCTTCCCATCCCATTTCTTTCATAGGATTTTTTCCTATCCGTAATCGAGGTAGAAATCTTAGTTTGTTATGATTTAACTTTTCACGGCTATTTACATGCTCATCATTTATATCTTCAAGAATATGGTCTGCAAATGACCTTTCACCTAATTCATCCATAGGGGTATGAGATACTTCACCTAATGCTTGTTGAAAAAATCTGTCATCTTCATAATTATGATAATCAGTATCGTTAGATTCCTGTCTGTAATGTGAGTTTCTTCCACCCATTCCCATGTCTCTAATTGCCCAATTCATTTCAGGAGTCATTCTCATTAGTTTATTATATGCTAAACGGGCTGAAGGTATTCTTTCACCATTAGGTAACTCAATATCATCATGTTCGTCTACCCCTTTTTCTTCTATGTGTTTTTGAATAGCAGTACGCTCTTCGGGAGTAAACCATTCAAGACCGTACATATATGCACGATGACCAAGATTTTTCGGATGATATTCAACATCATCCATATATTCGCTACCACTAACATCATGTTCATTAGAAACCCAATCTGCTGCTCTACTGTTAAAGTGAGCGTGCCTCATCGCTTCTTCTGCTTCTAAAGCATTCAAACCCATGCCGGTAAACTCTTCACTCATTTGTGAGTTTTCTTTTTTCCAACGGTTATAATCTCGATGGTAAAAATCTTCTTGATGACGATTAAGTGTCTTAGGGGTGTTTAAATTACCTAATAATTTAGTTCGTTTAGTTTTATCATTAGGATTTTGATAACCTGTTAATAGAGAATGTTTTGAAGGTAGATGCTTTAGAAGATTTTGCTCAAACTCTCTCTCTTTTTCTATGTGTCCGTTAAACACATGAGAGCGTAGCATCTCAACAAAGTGAGGCATTTCGCTTTCAGCGTGTTGTCTTCTCAATGGGTGATTTAATTCGTGAAAGGGAAAATGATGTTTTTGGTATGCGCTTTTTGGACTTTTAGGATTAAAGTAAGGCCAAACAGCAAATCTATTGTGGGCTTCTTCAGGACTCTGTAAGCCATTCATCCAAACATGTCGAGTAGGCTCTCCGTGAGTGTGGTGATTTCCAAATAAATATCCTTCTCCGGGGCGATAAACATTTATTTCATCTTGCTTCGCCGCATCTTTTTCTCTTTTTTCCTTTTCAGATTCTTTCAGGATTATTTCTTCTGCCGTTTGTTTTAACGACTTGTACACGATGTCAGTTGGGACATCAGTGTTTTCGTATGCGATGATATATTCAGCCGCAGAAGTACGAAGGTCTATCCCATCTTCAAGAGATTTCAATAATTCGTTTGCACAAATATCGAAATGTTGTGTTGACATTTATTCACCGCCTACTGCGATGAACCTTCACCAGCAGAATCTTCTCTTTCAACACCAGTGCCAGCATGAGGATTCATACGACCACCGAGTTTACCTAAGTCTACTTTCTTGCTGTCTTTTGCTCTTTTAGGTTTACCATCTTCACTTTCAATAGTTTTACCATTAGAGGTATAATATGAAGTGCGAGTTTGACCGCCGGATTCAGTAAATAGTTGAGGGTTCACATCTGTGATTTTTTCTTTTGGGAGAGGTTTTGGGTTAGCCATTGCTTCTGCACCCTTTGCCATTTTGCCACCACAGCCCATTTTCATACAGCCCATTTTAGTCATCTTTCCACCACATTCAGGACAGCCTTTTCCCTTTGCCATCTTTCCATCACAACTACATGGTTCTTTATTACAATCTTTGCAGGTTTTCGCTTTAATTATGCGATTAATTCTTTGCTCTAATTCAATTGCTTTGTTTAGTAATGGCGATTCATCATATCGTGGTTTCATTGTGCAACACCTCTTGCGTCGTTTGCCATGTCATGAATATCCTCCCATGACATGTTGTGCATTTCTTCATTTGAAATTGAAGTAATACTTTGCTGATTAGATTTCATAATGCTACTGTTACCCATTTCAAAATCACTTCTAAATGGGTCTACTTGCAAATCATCTGTAAGAGGTGTAGATACTGATACCATGCCCATCTTACGAAGTAGTGCTTGAGGATTATTGATTAGTCTTTTAAGCGCATCGTTTTCGGCTTTAATTAGGTTTAAATTATTATCCATAATTTCCATCTTATTGATTAAAACTCCCATTAACATTTCCGCATTGTTTTCTGAAGATTCAGTCATATTACCACCTCAAACTTGTCTTCCGTATGAACCAGCAGAACGCTTGTAATTTTTGTTAAGTTTCTGTGAAGAAGTAAATCCAAGCCTGTTACCCTCTGCAATCGCTTTGGTCTTAGGTTCTTCAAACTTTAATACAGGAACTCCACCAGCAAATATATCTCTTGGGCCTTGTGGAGACACTATATCACTTTTAGTAATTTCACTCTGTAAATCATCAGCAAGGAAATCGCTTAATTTCTGTACTTCAGTCAAGTGTTGCTTGGCTAAACTACCATCTCCATTCTCTAAAGCATCAATGAATGCTTTCTGCGCCTGTTCCATTTTTCTTGCCATAGGATGCATTTTTAATAAGTCCATATTTATCCCTGCTGTGTTACTCTCATGTATTACCTGTTTAAGAGGCTTATGCACCTCTTAGATTTCTCGCATCTCTTATTGCGTTACTATTTCTTTGTTGAAGTGAAGGTGGTGGGCCTCTTTGTTGGACATTAGAAATCGGTGAGCCGCTTCCTAATGTTGTACGCCTTTGTGGTGCCGCAGGGCCACGATTACGCATACCTACACCTTGTCCACCGGGTTGTGGTGGTGGCATATTTTGTTGTGCCATTTGCGGTGGCATTTGCGGGCCAGCCCCTCCCATCATAGGAGGTCTACCACCCATCATAGGTGGCATTCCACCCGGAGGCATACCCGGAGGCATACCCGGAGGCATACCACCACCCGGAGGTGGTGCTTGTTGCTGTGGTTGAGGTTCAGGCCGCTTGTAAGTAAATCGTATGTCACGGTTAGCAGTATCTTCAATCAATTCAGGTGCAAATCCAAGTTGAGCCATACGCTGTGCAACATTCAACTCTTGCTCATCACGGCGTAGTCTTGTAATTTCATCTTCTTCTTCATTTGGATATAGAGTTAATTTCCAATCACTAATATCCATTTGCTTTAGAAGGCGTGGGAATAAAACTTCAGTGTAAACTTTTTGTCCAAACTCTACGGCACGATTAGTTACGAGTATTTGCATACCCTCGTTATTTAATCCACCTGACTTCCCACTATCTATCATAAATACAGACGATACTCCATAGAAAGCCGCAATACGATTTCGTACTTCATCACGAACAGCAATATATTGCATCTCTTCAAGTGTGTCCATAAACTTAACCCAGTTTACACCACCACGACCTGTAGCAGATTCAATACCCACTTTTGGTACATAGTGTGGGTCACGCTCCATCTTTTCATCTACAGCCTTCCAAAACGACTTCATAGATTCAAGATTATCAGTAGTTACAGATACTATACCTTTTGGCATTCTTCGCTTTTGATATGCAGTGTAAATGTAATTATCCATAGCAGTAAGTGTCATTGCTTGTCTCCACATTGTATTCACAGGAGAACGACCATACAATTTAGACGGTGTATATTTGCTTACATGTAATACTTCTCCTTCAGTAAAGTACTGTGTTTTACCTGAACCAGCCATATTGACATAGTGTACATCATGTAGTTCAGCACCACATACATCACATGTTTCATCTTCGGCGTGAGTTTTTACTTCATCTCTATGTACTAAACAAATCTTGTAACGACCACCACGGACTCCACGCTTATCTGCAACGATACGCATGAATATAGGGTCACCACGAATTATTTCTTTAACCCTGAAGAAAGCAACTTCTTTTGTTTTAGGGTCAATAAAATACTCCTTTACAAGTATCATAAACGCATCATCTACTACATTCAAATCTGCTTCTATTTCGTTTAAGATATGGATAAAAGACTGTTCCATACTATTTTCTTGTTTTAGAAGCCATTTAGCATAAGTTAGTTCATCTATGTCAGGTACTCTAACCGCACCGCCACATTCTTTACAATTCTCTACTTCACTTTGATATTCTTCTTCACAAACTGTACATTTGCGAGCAAACTTCTTTTCCCAATAAAATCCTCTTCTGAACATTTCTTGTCTTAGTTTAGCAAGTACGGTACGAAGAATAAGAGATTCATTACTAACAGCATACAAAGCAGGTATAGTAATTCCTTGAGCCATAACTGGTTCTTGAATACCACTTGTCCAAAGCGGCATTGTTGGAGTGGGTGATTCTTTACGCTTAAATGGCCCTCCGAGCGCACTTAAAAACCGACTAATTCTACCTTTTTCTTCTTCCGCCATTACAATCCCTCTGCATATCCGCCTATAGTATCAGCATCCAAGTCCCACTCATTTAGAAGTGATTCGGCTTTACTTTTATGCTCTTTCCAATTATTAAAAGTTACAAGTTGGTATAACTCATTCTTTCTCATTGAATCCTTTTCATCAATATAATTCATTACCGCTTTACCCTGTAAAGACTTTAATTTTAAATGAGGAAGAATGCCTTTTAATAAAGCACGAATAGAATCCTTTGAAGAGAAAATAAGTCTGTGTACCGGCTTGACTGTATTTTTTGCTAACTTTTGGTCAGACACAAGGCGACCACATTCAAGCAATTTTTGTAGGTCTTCGCAATGCATTTTTCCTTCTGCACCACTCGCTACGATAGTAACACGAGGGTCACCACGCTTAGAGATAAAGATACTCCCATCAGCATCTACAAACCCTGCTGTATAAGCCCAAATATCTTTGATAATCAATCCATCATTACCCATTTTTACAAATGTGCCTCTTGAAGCCCCTCTGTAAACATCTATTTCTTCGCCATACATTTTAATTAAACTACCTAACTTACTTGTAGTCATAGATTTGTCTAGCACATCCATACCTCTTCGTAAAATCTCTCTACTACTTAATGGCCCTTCTTCTTCTAATACATTAGATGTAAAGTTTAACGCAGCAACATCAGCCTTAGATAACAAATCAATCTGATGTAATGTATTCTTCCACATTTTTTGTGCATCTTTTTTTAACCCTAATGCTGCTACCCAATTATCTTGGTCAGCGTCGTTCCACTCAGATTTATCATTAATATGTTGTAATACTGTAACGGCTTTAAGATATTGCTGACAAGCCTTCTGTAAACTTGTACTTCTTGACTCGCCAAACTTTCTTAGTGCCTTCAGTGTTTTATCATCTAATCCAATGTTACGAATAACATCATCTAACCCTAAAGACCAAGATAAATCTTTGATAGTTGTATCTACTTCCATAGCCTTTAAAGTGCGAATATCACTAATAATATCATCATAATTATTTCTATTTGATTTATCATGACGACGCATTTTCCTACACATACGAATTATAGAATTAGCATCTTTACCATAATGGGACTCAAACCAACCGTCACCGTTTTCAGAGAATGATTTTTTCTTAACATGTTCATTTTTGAATATAGTAGAAGATTCTAAAGGAATGGTATGGCTTTGAAAATGTGGATGTTGTGATATATTTTGAATAACCATTTTTGAAAAGTTGTCAGTTACATCAAGCGGCGAATCGTAGACATCACCTATCAACATACTTCCCCACATAATGACCACTCAATTGACCTCTTTAATAAACTATTTCTTCTTATCCTTGTCTTTAACGGCGACTTTTTTGGGTTTACCTACGGTAATTACCATAATCATTCCACCTTTCTTTGGCTTTTCTTCTTCGCCTTTTGCTTTCAAAAATCCCATTACATAATCCATATTTATCATGGTATCATCCATCCATCTGCCATACTATCTGTATTATTATTTCTATGTGGTTTACCGGATAACCATTCATCAAATCCGGGCATCACATCATCGAGTAATACTATTGAACCCTTAAACTCCTTTGTACCCCAGTTAGCAAGTGCTAACGCCATAGCCAAGTCATCATGAGTACCTACACTCTCTAACTTACCATTCTTCTGCATACCGAAGCGATTCAATTCTGTTTCTAATTTGTGAGTAAACTCTCTACTTCTTTTGTCTCCATACGGAGTTTGTATTTGACCTTGCTCAAATGCCATAAGTAAAGACATAAACATACTTTCCTTACGCTGACGAGTAGTCATGAATGTCTTAATTGGAATATCATTTCTCATTTCTTGTAATTCTGCGGCAAACATTCGCTGGAAGTTGTTACCTTCTAATTCTATTAAATCGGGTTGAAAACGATTATTCAGTAAAAGAATCTGTTTTTTCTGTGCCAAACCACTAACTCCTTTTTCGTGAAACACACCTACAATTTGTTTTACATTATCTTCCGGTGGGGTACGAAGCACCACCATAGCGGTAAAGTCAGCATTCTTATCAGAAGCAATTGCTGTGTCCCAACCTATGAAGTGCTGTCCAAACACACCAGCCGCTTCACCATCTTCGTTATATTCTGTATCAGCCATGTCAAGTAAAACCAATTCTTTGTTACGAGCATTTTCTAATACTGTATTAGGGAACATACTTGCAACATCATGAATAGGTTCACAAAGATATTCACGAGAAAATTGTATCGCTGGCATAGATAAACGCCTATGTTCAAGAGAATCTAAATCCCACCTTTCAGGCCATAGTGCCTCACCCTGCTCGTTAATAGCCGGATAAGTTTCAACAGTAAATGTTTCAGTTTGCTCAAGTTGAGAGTATAAATCGTTATACGAGAACGGTGTACCTACCATCATCAATCTACCTGTGTGGTGCAGTACAGGAAGTAATACACCGTAGAACCAATCAGCAGCACGCTGTAATTCAGTACCAGTAGTACCCCACAG
>Ga0098038_1000808_pt1 | contig 13657 bp, 28 predicted proteins | sample 5B_taG_FD_75051 | JGI IMG/M metagenome (GOLD analysis project Ga0098038, IMG submission 75051) | Marine viral communities from the Subarctic Pacific Ocean - 5B_ETSP_OMZ_AT15132_CsCl metaG | ecosystem: Environmental > Aquatic > Marine > Oceanic | place: Pacific Ocean | collected 2015-01-08 | reverse complement strand
GCTCCATGCTAATATCTGTGCTGTCTCTACGAACAACCATAGACAAAACATCAATAACATCTGCACCCAAAGTAATATCCGCGTCACCTTGCGTTACAGTTTGTGTTCTTTGAGTAATAGTCCACTGATTAAGCCCTCTATTAGCCCAATCAGCAAATAAAAGGTTCAACGATCTTTTAGCAGTTTTTAAATCATAGCCAGTACGAACCTCTAAACCACAACGCTCAAACGCTTCTTCAATGTAATCGGATACATCGAGTTCAAAATTAGTTGAACCTGATACAGTCATTATTTTTTAACTTTACCGCCACGCATCATTTTTTTGGCTTTCTTTACTTTACCGCCATCCATCATGCCCATAGCCATAGCTTTTCTAGGAGATACATTACCACCACGCATCATTTTCTTGGCTTTTTTCTTAGCAACACCGCCACGCATCATCTTCTTAGCTTTTTTCATTACCATTTTTTAATCTCCTATAAATAGATTTTCTACGCTTATACAAAGATTCGGCATCATAGTAATCTTCGCACACATCATAATACCCCTTTATTCTAAGTGAATCTGAGGCTTCTTGCAACTTACTTAATCTTTGAAAAAATATCATAGCGTATGGAGGATCAGAATCTTCTTCCATATCAAGACTATCTTCTAACAGTTCGTTGCTTTCATCTTCTGGATGAAATCCCATGAGATACATATCTTTTGTATTATATTTTCCTTGGCTTATATCTTGATTTAAATCATCTAAAAAAATATCCATTTCATCTAAATCCATTGGAAAAAAATCAACTAATATTAATACATCTTTATCATCGTTCCAATTATTTATACAAGAATATACTAAGTCCTCACCTTCTAAATAATTAAATTCAAATTTTATTTTATCATTTAACCAAGCTGCTTTTGCATATGGGCAAGGAGGTAAATTATTGTAATGTTCATTAGGAATTTCTAAAGCATGTTTAGACCAATTTCTTAAATCTAATTTAATTTTTTCTTCTAATTCAAGAGACATTAAGAAGACTTTCTTTTTCTTTTAACGGCTTGTACTCTTCTTGGCTTACCTGGTGGTTGTCCAAGTCTCTTCTTTTGAGCTATTCTGCTTCTCTTTTCGGATACACTAAGTTCACTTGATGTTTTTGGTGTTTTAGAGCTAACCCGTTTGGAGGGGCGACAATATGGAGTACCCCGTTTTTCACTTTTGCTACGCCCACACGCTTTCCCCGTGCGTACATCTTTCCAATCTTCTTTGAACCATCTTTTAAGAGCCAAGCCTTTTTTTGTTTTTCGTACTGCCATTCTTTGCTCATGTAAACTTTGTAACCTTGCGCCTGTCTTCCATTACAAGACCACAGCCACGAGCTACGTTAGGATTTTTTGAAGGTCTTTTTGCAGGCAAAGCAGGCCCGCCATCTTTCATTTTCTTAGCTTTAGACTTATTACCCCAATTTGAAGCGCCAACTTTTCTGCACTTGGCAATAGCGCCTGACGCATAAGCAGAAGGAAAAACTTTATATCTGGCCTTTACTTTTCTATAACATGCGTCTTTTGCCATTATGCCCTTGCTTTCTTTTTAGCTTTTGCACTCAGATCTTTAAAATGAAACAACTTTTGTGAAGTTTTCGTATGGTTCTTACCTGTATGAAGAGCCCCGTTAGCCATTTTGTGAGTGCCACCAGTAAATAATGTGCCATCTCTTTTATAATGTTTAACACCCTTCATTTTAGAACTCCTATTCGATGGCGGTCTTGATATCTGTTGAGGAATTGAGCTGCGCGAGATTGCCATTTCCACTCCTATTTATATAATCTTCCCACAAAGTTGTTATCATTTTATGATTTTCATTTACTTTAACAGCGATAACAGCCGTATCTGTTTTTAAATCTACTACAGATGTTGCGATCCACGCAAGCAAACCTATAACAGAGGTTAATATAACAGTAACAAATGCAATAGAAATTCCGTTTAACATTTCCATCTTTTCCTTGCTTGCCTTAAACGACTGTTTGGATCTTTAGCCGCTTTAGGAAATTTTTTCATTTGACCAGCAGAACGAGCGCAGAAAGACTTACGCCTTTTAGCGTCTTTGCTACCCTTTTTAACTTTTCCTGTTACTGCTGTTTTTAATTTAGAACCAGGATTATCTTTCCTGTATTTAGCAACACCAGCTTTCGTCATTCCCGCCCCACTTTTTGTGGAACGGAAATACTTTTTTGTTTTTGGCGGTTGTTTGTCTCTCGCTCTAGCCATAGGATTTACCTACGACAAGAATATCGTCAACTGATTACTAGAACCAGTGAAAGCAGCAACAAACGCACCACTTGTGGCTATAATCCCGTCATCAGGAATGTTTAGATGATGTAATCCTGTGGGAAAAGTCTGTGTAATTAATACTTCTCCACTTGCGCTTCCATCTTTTATGGTAAAAGCACCAGCAGCATCAGCAAATATTACAATTTGACGTATTCTTGATCGAGCAGGACCAACTACAGCCGCACTACTTCCTTGAGCAAAATTAAAGGCTTTTACTGGACCAGCCATTAGATTCTCCTATCTTTCAATTAAGTAGCAACATCGTAACCAGTGATTTCAATTAAAAAACGACCAGCAGTATATGTTGCGTCACCTGTGCCTTGACTTACAAGATACAAAAATTGATCTGCTACAATATCACCACCAGCGGTAAGAGTTCCTGCTGCTTGTGTTCCTCCATTAATAATAGAGGTTTCTGTTAGATCACCAATCGCTGTATCGTTAACTCCAGTACCTTCAGTAGCTGAAAACAAATCAATATCTGCTGATCCACCAGCAGGGGCTTCCACACACTGCATAGTTACACCAAACACTACACCTTGGTTTGCTGTAGTGACTTTGGCAATATAGGCAACGCCTGCACCGTCTTTACCAATAATATCACCAGCAGTACCACCATCTTTAAGACCAGTAAGGTCAATCATAATAGTAGTCTTTACGATATTAACATTTGTTGAAACATCACTTTTAAGACGATTAACTTGAGTGACATAAACTGCAGCGGTTCCTTCAATACCAGCACTGCCTACAGCTTCGTTTGCCATTTTATTACCACTGGTAACAGTTATTGTACCTGTTGTGGCATTCTTTGAAACCATTTGAAATCCGTTTTCGGAACGGACTGGACCGTTAAAAGTTGTCGTAGCCATTTAAATCTCCTTGTCTTGGCTAATGTCTGCAAAATTGCAGTCAAGGGTTTACTGACTATACAACAAAAAAAGGCGACTGTGAAGTCGCCCTTTAAAGAAGAAAGTTTTTTATCCTTATGCGCCTGGTGAACCAAACACTGCACGAGGATCTGAGTATCCAAAGCTGTAACGCTCACGAGCTTTAAAGCGCATGTTACCTGAATCAAAATCAGCTTCCATGCCTGTTGACATTGGAATACGCTCAAAATGTTTAAATCCATTTGGAGTATCAGTTTTGAGGAAAAACGCATCAGGGTCTGTCAAGAAGTGGTTAATTGTATAACCCTCTGGAAGCATACCCATATTTTTGATAGCGTTAACATCATTGTCTGCTGAACCAGTACGAAGTGTGGATTCAAGCAAACGATCAGCTACAAACTGAAGCTGTGGTGGAACAATAAGCTTCATACCACGAAGAGCGATAATCATATTTCTTTCATCAACAAATGTAGAAATATCAATTAACGCATTTTCTAATGAAGTCTCATTTAAATCCGCCGCAACTGAAGGCTCATTACGGAAAGTTCCTCCGCCTGCTAGTGGGTGGTCTGTTGCACAAAGCTCCTTACCATCACCGCCTGCAAAGTTTGCGTCAAAGGCACTGTTAAGAACAGATGCGGCTTTAACTTGCTTTGTATGAGCCATTGAACGTGCTAGAGCCCGTGTGTAACGTGCGCCTAGACGATCATACAGATTATCTTCCATTGCCTCTTCTGTCAAAGCAAATGCAAGAGTTACTGTCTCATGCGTATACCTTGCAGTGTAAGCTTCGGAAGCATTATCAAAGTTTACTCCAGCACCTTCTGCCTTTGTTTGGGCATTCCCAAAACCAACGAGCATTACCTCTTCTTCAAACGCACGGTCTGAAGATTCAGTGTCGAAGATTTCCGCATGTTCGTTGTCATAACGATCATACTCCATACCAAAAAGGGCATTAAGACCTGGTTCCAACTCTTTTACGAGTTGCGCTCTTGAAATAGCCATTAATCAGTCTCCTTATGCCAAGCCAGCAGTGCCAGCACTGAACAGGTGATTGTTGATCTTAACAACAACATTAGTATTGGCAGAAGAAACATCGCTATTCTCAGGATCTTGAGAAATATCGATTGCTTTTAGTGGCAATGTGGCAGTTGTTGCACCAGTTGTGACATCTAGCTCTACACGAGAAGTACCAGAGTTAGTATCTCCTACTGGGCTTTGATCTACAATGTCGAAGTTCCCAAACAAGTCGGCTACAGGAAATGCTGCATCGGCTTGAACTTCAAAAACAGCATGTGGTGAATCGATAATAAAACACTCGATATCAGAAGCTGCAATTGAACCTGGGTATGAATTTGAAAAAGTTTCCTTTTTCGATGTTGGGTCTGTGTAACGGCATCCGTTGAATACACCTAAAACAAAACCACCATCACCAGCTGCCATACGACCAATTGTTCCTGCTGTTAAAGCTTCTACCAAGTCACCTTGGAAAATTGGAGTAGTAGCACCACTTGCTATGCGGTATTTGTTTTGCATTCCCACGAAGTCTGAGCCATTACCAGAGCGTAATGGCTTTAAACCAAAAGACGCATCTTTATTTGACATTTCGTTCTCCTAAAAACAAAAAATTAACTTTTGGACTTATTATTAGATCCAAAACTGACTGAACTGCTTCTCTGAGGCTGTAGTTTAGGCATGGCTGAATTTGATTCACGCATCCAATCCCTATCAACAGCATCCATTTGATTAGCAGTAACATTACGATAATGAGAATTACGTTGTTCCACAATTTCTTCAGGTATTCTTGCTAAAACAAGTCCACCTACGCCAATCACGCCAGCGTTTTTACCTTCATCTAAAACAGGAGCATCAAATTCTGGGTGATCTTCAGCTTTCACAAGCTCCCATCCTTCGCGTCTTTTTTTATGAATATTGTTTCTGTCATCAAATTCCATGACGGACTCGCGTATCCATCGATGCTTATATCCAACAGGGGCTTCAGGAGCCTCTAACGCAGAAGGCGGCACCCAATCAGTTACTCTCGCTTTTTTTTCACGGGTTTGCGAATCCCTATTTGTACGATCAGACATTATGCACTCCTTTGTTCAATTTTAGCTTTTTCTAAAGCAAAACGCTCAAGCGGTATTTTCATTTTGTTAGCAAAAGCCACCTCTCCAGGAGTTAGTTCTACCGCTTTTTTCCGCCCAGATTTAACAGACCGTCCATTAGACGCAGGAGCTACAGATTGGGCGACAGTCCGTTTCTCCTGAAACTTATTAGGCATTTCTAATCTCATGCGCTTATCAATTTCTTTATAATAATCATCACTTGTTGGGTCAAAACCCTCATCTGCAACAAGTTGTCTATGAATTTCTTGAGCAGCCATTGTCATAATTCTATCTTGATTAAACCAAGGATTTTTGTCCATCCAACTAACAAGTTTAGGATCAAGAGGACGTTGAGCTTTTTGAGGTTGAGCATCAGAAGATTGAGGCTCTACAGAAACTTCTTGCTCCTCTACTCTAGCTTTTTGTATTCTAAGACGTTCTTTTTCAATTGCTAAACGAGCTATTAGTTCTTGAGCTTCAGAAAACTTATCCGTATCACCCAAATCAAAAGCTTCTTTTGCAAGTCTTTTTGCTTCTGCCGTTTGAGATTCTATTCGAGTTCCATACTCACCAACATAACCAGTATTTAACTCGTCATATTTTTTTCTTAATTGTTCGTTTTCAGCTTCTTTTTGTTTGGCATATTGATAAGCTGCCTCCGCCTCTTCAATAGCCTGTTTTCTTTTAGCAGTTAATTGATTAATTCTTTTTTGAACAGAACTGTTATAATTATCTAGTTCTTCATCAGAAGTTTCAGAAACATCAGATTCATCAGAACTATCCTGAACATTTGTTCTGGTTTGTACTTCTTCAGAAGCTTCTGAAGTTTCTACTTCTGGTTCTTCTAAAGAAACAGTTGTCATTTGTTCTTCTACTGCATTTTGATTTTCAGTATTTTCCATAAAAATCTCCTAATTATTTATACATAAGATATATCTGCGGGGTCAAGGATAGTTCCAATAATATTATCGTCATTTATGAGCCTAACCTCAAGACCATCCACTTTAAACCTGTTACCAGCATATCTGCCCATAAGCACCCATGATTTCTCACCACACCAAGCCCCTGAAGGGAACTTATCAATGTCTTTGTATGCGTCTGGACCAAGCCGAACAACGTAAGCAGCTACTGTAGCGAAACTTTCACGATCACGAGTAGCATCAGGTATGTAAACACCACCTTTCGTCTTGGCTTTCATGTAGTAAGGAATAACGAGAAGCCTATAACCTACTGGTTGAGGCAGTCTATCTATAACAGAACCGTCAAATTCCTCTGGATTTTTGGAGTTTTTATCTTCTTCAGCTTCAAATCCTTTTTCAATAGATTTAGGAAGCTTTGCCGTAGCCACTCTATCTGGCACGAATAGTTTCTTTGTCATCCCTCTATGACACCTTTCATCGCGGCAGTTAATTCATCTTCACAATATTGCAAGCCGCGTATTTGCCCTACTATAAATCGGTAGTTTGAATAATCTTCTACCGCACCATCAGCAAGCATCTGAGAATAATCACCCTTCTTCTCGCGTATGTTCTTTAGCATATGTTCAGTTAATGCTACTGCATCCATTATTTTGTTAACCCTTTGTACTTTTCAAAACTGCGTAATCCTCCGAGGCCCAGCATTCCAAGCAAAATCGTGGTCAACGTCTCCATGTCGAAACTAGGTAGCTCAGGAACCTCGACACCAGCATACGCTGTTGCGAACAAAATAATCGGAGCAAGGACAAAGTGGTATGCCAACGCTGTACCACAGGTCCAGCCGATGAAGGGACGCCATCCAGAAACAAAGATGGATTTGTGTTGCGCTTCTGCTTTGTTGACTTCGATTTGAGCCATTTTTGTCTCTTGAGCATGTCTTTCTGCCATTGTGGCAATTTCGTGCGCCAAAGCATTTTTCTGATCCTTATCTTCAATAAACTTATCTAGTATACCTGTTACGGGTCCTATTAGTGCTTGTATCATTTTAATATACCTTTACCGAATCTGAATTAACAAGTTTTGGTAAACAGTAAGAAGTTATGGTTTCGCCCTGTTTATGTATTTTTTCAGAAAACCAAATGCAATCATTCAAATTTCTAAAATACATGTCTCTGCTATCCAATGTTCTCTCTGCCCCCACAAAAACAAACAACAGAAATAAATGCTCAAACATTATTTTTTAGACATCCAAGCAGATACACCCATATATGCTCCTACAATAGTGCCTCCTGTTATGTAAAGCAAGTTAGATAAATCTGTTAATAATTTTATTCGAGAGTCTGGAACAAATGGAGCAAACATTAGTAATGTGTAAAGAGCCATAAATATTAGAACAGCAGTAGCCATTCGTCTTTGTGCTGTCATTTTACGAAGCTCCGCTGCTTCGTGTTTTTCTGCAGCTTCTATTTCATGTAGTTTTTCAGCCGCTAGTAACTCATCATCGTCCACGATGCCGTCCCCATCTAAATCATACTTATTATACTCGGAACCTTTTTCTAATTTTTTTTGTATCAAAATGACCCCCTATTCACATACAGCCACAATAGACCAATCGCAAATCCTATAACAACAATAATTAAAACTATTATTGCTATAGCTTCTACAAAGTGTTTACGAGCTTCTCTTTGAGCGTACAAAGTTTCTTGCCTTTGTTTGCGTATGTCACGCTCCATGCGGATAAGTTCTTGCCAAGCTGAAGGACCACACATACTACTTATTAAACGTCTGAGTTCATCACGTTGATTTTCAAGTTGTTTGCGTTGCGTGAACAACTCCATCGCTTCTTGCTCAACAGATTTTCCTGCAAAAAGTTTCTTAAATATAGGTGGGTTTTTAGCTTCGTGATGGGCGCGGTCAATATCAGACACCGCTGACATCCACTGGGACAAACTTTTGCCCATTGAATGAACGTCACGGCCTATGCTCACACCTTTTTTTAAAGTTGCGAAAGCCGATGAGGCCAACGCCATACTTGAAATAGGATCAATCATTACCAACCTCTTGGTAAAAAGCCCTTCATTTCAAGTAACTAAAAGATTCCCTCAAATCTTTGTGGTTTAGATATTCGTGAAAACTTTGTTATCACTCCGCCATCACGTTTTTTTTGCACTTGCCTTTTTTTTGCTTGAAGCTTTCTTTTTGGCTTTTGGCTTGGCTTCGGTTTTTTCGCTGACGACAGGGATATCGCTATTGCTTGTTTCTGCGGATAACCCTCCGACATTAATTTGCTGATGTTCGAGCTTACTGTCTTCTGGCTTGTTCCTTTTTTCAATGGCATCTCTTCTCTCCAGCTTTTTGGCCTTCATATCAGCGGCTACTTGTCTACTTATTGAACTTGCACTCATCCTCTACTCCTTATGTTTGCCGCAGCAATATCCCTCTGCGTTTGAATTCGCTCTTCTGCAACTCTAGTTTTATCAGAAAGAGCCTCATCTTGTAAATCTAAACGCTGTTGAGCAAGTAATTTATCATTGCGTTCTTTTTCTCTATCGAACTCTTGTGAACGCTCAAACTCTTCAGCTTTTCTTTGAATGTCAGCACCTCGTAAAGCAAGCTCTTGTTGTCTAATGGACACAAGAGGATCCTGCTCTGGAGGAGGAGATACAGCTTGTGCATATTGTTCAGTTAATTCACCAATTAATTCAGCAGCACGAGAAGAAACTTGATTTGCTATTTGAGCTTGCAAATCAGGATTTGTGGCTATCATTTGAGCCTGCATCTGATCCATGCCTTCCATAACTTCATCTTGAGACATTTGCTCTGCCATAAATCCAATATGCTCTTGAATATGACCCTGTAATGTCATTACAATTGCCGCATTAGCTTGCGCCACTGGCGTTGCAATAATTGCCAAGTGCGCCTCAATGTGCGCTTTATGGTTCTGATCTGCAAATACCTGTAAAGACTTTCCTCGCATAGCTTCCTGATTTTCTTTTGCAGGGTTAGCAGGAACTGGTTCAGGCGGGACAGGAAGTATTGAATCGACATTTGTTACTCCTAAAGCTTCGTACATTTTTCTATACGCCTGATACAAACCTTGTTGCCCCCCATGCAAATCAGGGTTGCTTTGAACTAATTGCAATTGGGTCTGAGCCAATGCAATTCTCTGAGACATAGAAAATATGTTAGGGTCTGATACAGGAATAACATCAATCCTACCATCAAAATCGGTAGCTTTTATTTCTGGAGGGGCGCCTGGAACCTCATACATATATGAAGGAGGAGTGAATCGAGCAAACAAACCAGCAAGAAGCTTAAACTCCTGTTTCTGTGAATAATGCAAACGCTTGTGAATAGCACTCATAACTTTAGTGCCACGCTCCATAATAGCCATAGTAGTGCCAACAGGTGTCTCTCCACCCATCTCTGCAACCTTCATATCAGCCATAGATGCAAATCTACGCCCAGAGTCCACTAAAGTTCCTAAAAGGGAATATAAAGTCTGTGAAGGCTCTTTGAACGGCAATGCCATAAGAGCTTGGCGTATATCCATACCAGCTACATCAATGTCTCTGAATTCACCAGGGTTCAATGGTTCATTCTCATCACGAATACGAGCGCCACGAGCTTTAAAGCCAGCAGGGAGGTTTGATAGAGTTCCTGCATCTATCAACTGTCTTAAAAGACTCGTAGCTCCTTGTGCTAAATTTCCAATCATATGAGTTAGGCCAAAACCGTAGAAGCCTAACCCTGGAAGAAATTTGTAATGCACAAAATATTGTTTTTTTTGTAAAGGCTTTTCTATGTCGTAGTTTCTACGAACAGACAAGACTTTGCCACTCTTCTCAATTAAAGTAACAATATATGGAAGTTTAATTCCTGTAGGCTCACCTTCCATATCTAAATCTTCAAAGCCAGTAAGATCTAAATCTGTATGAACTTCATACAAAACAATATCTTCATTAGAACCTGAAGGCTGTATACCATCAACCTCATTAATAGATTCCTGAACTTCACTGTAGTCCTCTGCACCATACCCATCACCAGGCAAAGGAACATCAGAATAAAAACCAGAAACCTGAAGCTTTAGTATCTCATTCTTATTCATTTTTACAACGTGTGTAACACGAGAACAACTAAACAAATCAGTCGCTGTATATGGGACAACTAAATCTTCAGCATGAACAAACTTAGAAACAGGCCGCTGTAATAATGGGTCAAAATAAACTTTTTTAAATGTAGAACCAATAATAGGAAGATAAAACAACATCTGGTCTAATTCAGGATCATACTCTTCCATCTCATATGTTATTTGATAATTCATGTAATTCTTGATGCGTTCAGCTTGCTTTACAACTTCTGAGTTCTCTGCACCAATAATCTGTGTTCTAACAGGCCCTCCTGCTGGTAAAAGCTCTCTGTAAGCTTGCGCCTGAAATTGTGTTACACTTTCTGCTAATAATGGATGAACAACCCCTGTAGCACCCTCAAATGGCTGAGAACGGTCTTCGTATTTCATTCCCAGAAGGTCAATGCCTCTTTTGTAAGTATCTTCCCATTCTTTCCTAGAAGATAAATCATCTTCGATACTACCGACTAAATCACTGGAAATAACAGCAAGTTCTGCTTCATCTATGTAATCAGCTAAATTAGCATCATATGGCAAGTCTTGCGGTTGAACAGATAGCTCTTCTTCTTCGCCACCAATTAAAGCACTACCATCTTCAAACTGAAGAATATTAGCGTCAACAGGAATAACTTCCTCACTTATTCCTATCTCTTCAATGGCCTCTATAGGAATGTCCCCGCCTGCACCAAGTATTTTTTCTACTGCCATTTTATGTTCCCCTTAATCCCTTAATTGGTGTTGGGTCAAATTGAATTGCGCCTCAAAGTGAGGGTTACTGAGCGCTGATAAAGCCGAAGGGCAATTCACCTTATCAATGATACAAAATGACCCAACCACTTAGACTTCATCAAATAATATAACCAATATTTCCCACATTCGATGAATAGTCGTTAAAATGTTCCTTTAAACTTACTACCTCTTGTTGCCACTCCAAAACCCCTACTCATAGGAGATTTTATTTTTTTTCTTAATGCGTCTTGCATAACTAAATGCCTATCAAATTCAGCGTCAGTAAGATTAGTAATATCTATTTGAGCCATTATTCTAATTTCTTTGTCAGAGCGCATTAAAATGTACCCTTAAACTTACCGCCTCTATTGGACATAACAACCCCGCCATTCATAAAACCACCCTTTTTATTTTGGCGATCTTTTTTTAATTTTCGCATTTTATTAATAGCATACCCTGTTGCGCCTGCCCCAGCAGCGGCTGTACCATGTGCAATGTAAGGTATAATTTCTTTCGCATAGGGACCGCCTGCTATCATTAAATCCACAAATGTATTTGCTTTTTTAATATTGTCTTTCTTTGGCTTTGGTTTCTTTGGCACTCTTTTTGTCACTTCTTCACTCCCTTAAAATGTACCCTTAAAGTTGCCGCCTCTATTGGGCATAACAGCACCGCCATTCATAAAATCTTTGCCTGCTTTTTTTAATTGGCTTTTTAATAAAGGTTTTCTTGTAGGCGTAGCTTGCCCTATGTCAGGGTCATATCTTTTATCACCTAGATTTGGTTTAAATTTCTCTTTCCTAGACGGCATGAACATATTGACTTGCAATTCTTTTCTAGGCACTCGTTCATATGTTGTTGGGTCAAAAACAGTCACTGTACCAGTTTTTGAAAGCATACCTCCACTTTTAGAAGCAGCAGCGATTAAGCCCAATCTTTTAGCAGCATCAAACATTCTTTTTGATGCTGGAAGCAAATCATCATAATCTGACTTGGTAACTTTTTTAAATTTTTTATTAAACTCTTTAGCGTTCATCAAAATGTACCCTTAAATTTTGTGCTTCTACCCTTTAAAACAGCGCCGCCATTGTTCATTCTTTTTGGTTTTTTAAAAGGTTTTTTTACTCCAATGATCTCTTCCATTAAATCACCTATGATTGTTCCACGAAACATCTTAGGAACCGCCCTGTAGCCTTTATCAAAAACTCTAAGACCTTTTTTTCTAAATGGACCACTCATTACTTTACTCCTGTGAATCTAGTGCCACGCAAAGCAGCACCACCGCCACGAGAAACATTAGAGGCAACACCACCATACTTAAAACCAGAAACACCTCTGCCACGCAATATATCCTTTTTGGTGACTTTCCCATCACCAGTTAAATCAGGAAAAGCTTTGCCACCTTTTTTCATCTTAATAACACCACCTTCAGCCTTGTAGTCAGGCTCTGGCATTTCCTCAAAACGCTTACGAGCAAACTTAGCGGCAGCATCATCTGTCATGCCCATTTCTAATGCTTCTTCAAATAACTGCTCTAATAAAGCCTCATTGAATTCATTGCTCATTAGAATACTCCTTTAAACTTAGTGCCTGACGTAGCAGCACCCGCACCTCGAACAACACCACCATCTTTCATACCTCTAGCTTTAGCGCCAAAGTAACTCTTTCTTCTAGCAGCCCTTTGAGATGCTATTTCAGCATCAGGATCAATGAAAAAATTCTTAAACATTTGCCTTCTTGCTGGAGAAGTTTCCATCTCTCTGGCGAGTCTTTCCATTGCAAGTAATGAGTTTAAATATGCAGATCTTTCAGCCATTATTTTGTTCCTTTAAACTTGCCACCACGACCAGGCATTACAGCGCCAGTGTTCTTTCTAGTTGGTGAATAACCACCTACTTTTTTAGGTCTTAAATCTTTCTGGCGAACACCACCTAAATACGAATCAAGAATAAAACCTCCTAAATCACGATTTACCTCACCACCATCTTCAAACTTAACGGCCTCTTTAGACATTTTAATTAGTTCAGCAACATCTGCATCAGATATAGTTTTGGTAGGGTCAACCATCCGGCCCATCATTTCATTCATCATGCCAGGTTTGGGTCTAGGCCTTGGACCTACTTGCTTTACTTTCTTAGGAGCATTTTTAGGTCTTGGTTTTGGACCTTTCATGTTTTTTTCAGCCATTAGTAATATTCCTTCCTGCGATTATAACGCACTAAATCTTCATCTTCATAATCGGTGGGAGTCGAAATAAAACCACCCTGCCTAAAACGTAGTATAGCCTGAGTCATCGAATCTGCCAAGTCATCATGTTCCCCATTCGGAAACGCGGCACACTCTTCTACAACCTCTTCAGCAAAATTCATGTCTGGCCTCCATACCATACCAGATTCAAACACTGGCGCACAGGCATTCATGCGAGTAAATTTATCAGCGCCTCGACTAGGCGTAAATGGCGTTACAGGTATATCCATGCGCCTTAACTCCTGCGTCAAAGGCATACCACTAGCCTTCTGCTCTATAAGCACCATGTCAGGCTCAAACTCATTATATAAATCTTTGGCAACT
>Ga0098038_1000806_pt1 | contig 13670 bp, 19 predicted proteins | sample 5B_taG_FD_75051 | JGI IMG/M metagenome (GOLD analysis project Ga0098038, IMG submission 75051) | Marine viral communities from the Subarctic Pacific Ocean - 5B_ETSP_OMZ_AT15132_CsCl metaG | ecosystem: Environmental > Aquatic > Marine > Oceanic | place: Pacific Ocean | collected 2015-01-08 | reverse complement strand
TATAGGCATACCAGTAGACATAGGAACAGGTACAGGAATAGGAGCCTGTGTATTCATGGGTGCAGCAGGTAGTCCAGAAGGTGCTTGAGGAGCCATAGGAGCTTGCACAGGAGCCGCTGGATTGGGCATACCTGTCATAGGGTTAGGCACACCTTGCGCTACTCTCATGGCTTCCATAGGCTGTGCATTAGCCATATTTCTAAACTTCATAGCTTGATCTACTGGCATGTTCATTTGTTTTGTCCATAATCTGATTCAGGAGAACCTAAATAATTATTACTATTATACTGTACTTTCTTTATATTTCCAAATGTCTGGTTCTTTTCATTTAGGTGGTGCCGAGTAGGATCAATAAATTGACCTGTATTAAGGTTTCCAAAATACGTACTAGCATTAACTAAATTGAAATGCTTATCTAATTCAGATTTTGCCATGATGTCTCCGATCCTAAACTAACATATCCTTTAAACTTACCAGAGCTTGCTGAATATGCTATGTCACCCTTTCTTGGTCTACCAATTTCTGTTACTGTGACAACAGTAAAAATATTTGTAGATGGTTTACTATTTTCTTGTAGGTCTCTTGTATTTAATTCTTGTATTAAAACTGATCCCCATCTTTGAATACCATTATACATTTCATTAACGTCTGCAAAATAGCGACGTTTAAATAAAGTAGGGTATCTTGCCATTATCTTCCCCCATCTCCTTGGACAGCTAGTCTAATTGATCCCCATCTCCAACTAGCATTGTTTGAATTACAAGATACCCTAACTACCCCTTGCCTTCCTCGTGATCTTAAGTCAACCTTTTCAGTTGTTTCTGTTACGTCAAATTCTTTTGTAGTTTTTTCACTACTCTCTGGAAATTGTTTGGTAATAAGTTTTAGTTTAATTTTACCACCACTTAAATCAAAGTCAGGAATAAGTCTGCTCATATACATCAGAGCATTACCATCATCAATATCAAAATCACCTGACTCAACAAACGATGTTAGTGTTTCACCATTTGCGGTAAAGACATCAGTTGGTTCATTGTTATATACCAAGTTACCACCAACCGTAGCACCAGTTGTAATTGTATTACCAAACACTTCTCTATCTGCAAAGGTAGTAAAGATCATATCCCCATAGACCCAGTACCCCTCATCAGGAGAAAAGATAACATAGCTATCACACTCAGTACTGTCCTTAGAAGGATACAGCCAAATAATTTCTTTAAACTCAGAATTAATTCCAGCAAATACTTTATCGGTGTAGCTTTTATTTAACCTATCAAAAACAAATCTTCTTACAGTACAGTCTAATGTTTCTACCTGACCAGCAAAGGAATAAAAGTTATCACTGCCCATCCAGTATGTAACACCATTATAATCTATACACGCATGTTGCCCAACCAACCCACAGTTAGAACCTACTTGCTCAAAGTTAAAAATAAACGGCGGCCCAGCAAAACTCATTGTCCATAGTGAGTTATCAGTCCAAATGTTAATAGCATTTTTCGATCTTACTGCACCTACAATTTCTGTACCATCTGTTAGAACAACTTCACCAGCAGTTGTACTAAGAGACGGAACCCAGTTTGTTCTATCATCTTGATCTGACCAGCGCACCAACATAGGATCAAAGGGACCACTAATAGTTGCAGTTGCTTCATATGAGTTACATCCCAGAGCAACTAAGTGTCTATCATTAGGAGACACAATAACAGAGTTTACACTAATGGGTGACGTTGTAACAGTTGTTGCTCGTTCAGGTGTTGTACTTGCATCACTGTCAAAAAAGAAAATATTACTGCCTTTTCTATTTGCAACAATATCCTCACCCCAGTTATCAATACTCCAGTTAGCCAATGTTAGGTTAATATCACTGGCATCAGCAGAGGATGCGACATTCCAACCCCTGCCACTACTCTGCTGATAAATTAAAGCAGTCATATTAATATCAGTTGTTACATCTCCGCTTGCACTAGCCGCTGTCTGCACACTTACAATAATCTGTGTACTTGCTACAGATACAATTGGAAACTGAGGACCGCCAACACTTACCGTAGTTCCAGCAGCGTTTACAATAAACGGCTTGGACAGTATTAAGTTACCACCCACTGTAGCAGGGGTAACGCTAGTATTGGCTGGCTGAAAAACTACAAAGTCTCCAGCCGAACCGCCATGCGCTGCATCAGTTGAAACTGTAACAAGTGCATTACTACCAGTTGTTGTAATCTTACTAATTCCTACTGAAGTTGGTGCAGTTGCATTGTATATTGCAGCCGAGTAACCAAGACCCTTGGTAGCCACTGAAGCACCTGTAGGAATGTAGTAGTTAAATGTTGCGTCTCCAGTTGCAGCAGACGTAGCACCCGCTGCCGCTGTTACATTAAATGTGTAAACATTAGCACTAGCAACAGAAGCAATTGGATAGACGTTACCTGTTAGACTAACATTGCCACCAAAAACAGAAGCGGAAGTAAAGTATACATAGTCACCTGCTGTTCTTCCATGTGCTGTATCAGATACACATACTCTTGTTTGTCCTACACTTGTTCCAAAAACACCAGCTAAAGTTACAGTAGAAGTAATAGGAGTAATATCATATATCTGGTCTCCGTTCATTTCATAAAGTTTTTCGGGTGTGCCAAAAACTGCACGAGCAATTCTATCTGAATCACGGTAAGCCCTTAAATCTCTAGCAGAACCATCAAAGGCTGTGCTTACTCTAGTCTCATAACCTCGCATATTTTCAGGTTTACGCGCACGAAAACGTACACGGTTCCCATCAAACCATTTGTCACCTTCAGCAAACTGTGTGGTTTCTCTATGAAACCCTTGCTGAAACTCAAACTTTGCAAGTTTACTTGTCATTAGCGAGTCATATTTTTAAGCATTACTGCATCAATTGTAGTGGCACTTCTTGCGGTATAGAAAAGAATATCACAAGAACCAGAAGCAGAAGTTGCAGTAGGAACGGTGCCACCAGAAAATTTAAATACAGAGTTAAAGCTAACTGTTCTACCGCCAGTAGCATCTTGAATTAAATAGTAATGTCCTGTTTGACCAGCGCCCATGTTACTCGGAGCAGCCAAGGTTCTATTACCGCCAAGAGTTACCAAGAAAATATTACCATCATTAGCATCTGAAGCAACAGACGCTGCATCAGTCAAAGTTGTAATAAAGGACTTGACAGCACTAGATACTTTAATCATTGCAGAGTCGCCATAGGCTACAGTTGCATTAAATGTTTTAGCAGCAGTAATAGTATCCGTAGCAGATACCTTTACATAACGAATATCTGCAAGAGATGTATCAGGAACATCTGTAGTACATACACCAACATTACGTACAGCAGCAGTTCCTAGTCCTAGACCAGTAGAGTCTAGTTGGAAAACAGATGTGCCATTAGTAAAGAAATAACCATTACCACTATTAGGAACAGTTACTCCAGTATTACCAGCAACTCGCAGAATAACTGCATTGCTTGAAGCGTTAGTTGATACGGCATTTCTAATTGCATAAGTTTTTGAATTGTTAGGAATTAAAACAAAGATAGATGTATGAGCAGTTCCTATTGATCCAGAAAACTGTATAATCGCAGACCTAGACTGATCTCCTGTTCCTTGGTTTTCTGAAAGCGTAACGGTTGCTGCACTGCCCAAACTTACTGTCGTATAGCCAGCGATAGCATCATCAACAAGACTGATAACACCGTCATTAAGAACTTGACCCCAAGTATTAGGATTATCACCATCACCTTGTTTTGTCAGCCTAATATTTGTTGTATAAGTTGAGGCCATATTACGTACCTTTTCCGTTGTTAAGTTTTAATTTTGGAATTATATTTCCCGTCCAATTAATTCCAGTACAAATTTTTCCATCAGGGGCGAAAAAAAGAATTGTAAAAGTGTCTTTACCTTTATAAATAGTAATAGGAGTTCCTGCTGTAGTTACTCCTGACATAACAAATTCTTCATTATGTTTTAGTATTTCTTTTTCAATATCTTGAGCATCTTCATTAAAACAAAAGACTTGTTGTTGTGCTGACACTGGAAATACAAGCCACAAAGTTATTAGAATATATGTTAGTATAAATTTCATCTAAATACTCTCAGGCCAATCATGTATTGGAGCATTACCAGTAGAAGTTCCATTACTATCTACAGGTGCTACAAACAATGCTTGAAACTCTTCCATTGTAGAACAGTTTGTAATTTTTGTTTCAATAGTTTCTGCTGCTGAACGAACAGCATTTCTATAGGTCTGTATATCAGATGGTATAGCTGTACCATTATCTGCTTTACGAATATATGCCCAATCAGTTTGTGATAAAAAACTACCCTGTATCTTTTTTATATCAGCAATATACTCTGTTTTAAGACCTAGTTCAATTCTTTCATTGCCGTCACTATCAGTAAAAGGTGTATCATCTATAGGACGTTCTGCTACAGTCCATTTTCCATTTAAGTTAGGACCACTAACTCTATAAAATTTTTCATCAGGTTTTTCCTGCACCGTAACTTCAGACAAACTTATAGCAGTTTTTTCATCAGAAGACCAAACCATCCAATTACTAGGATGTTGAACACCATTATCATCAGTCCATGCGTGACCTTCTTTAATTACTCTGCTATTATTATATACCCACATAGTTTATTCTCCTTATCGGGCTGTTGCTACAGATATATCTGCACCACCAAAAGGCATTTCAGCAAAAGCCATAACAACATAAGTACTACTATCTGCATTTACATTAGAATCACTACTACGACATTTAAACCCATTAGCTAAAATATCTATGTAATCATTTGTACCTTCACCATCTTTATTATTTATATCAAGATCATTATTATCAGGATTTAATCCTACTCGTTGGTTATCAATAATAACCCAATCACCAGTACTATTAAATCTTTTTATAATAACACAAGCTGGTTTAAAACCAGTATAAATAAAAGCACCATCAGTACTACCATTACCTGTAAACTTTGAAAATTTACTATATCCCTCAACTTCTGCAAAAGCATATGCAACATAAGTTCCACTTGAAGCATTAACAGCATCGTCTGTTCCAATACTAATAACACTGGACGTAGGTGCTGTAGTATTCCAATAACTAGATGAAGAAGCTTCTGCATCAGTATTATTAAGCTTTAAATATTTAGATGTACTAGCCAAACCTGAATGATATACAGCCCAACTAGCCGAAGAGTCTCTACGTTTAATCCAAACGACTGTTGGAGCAGTTCCTAGCCCATGTCCAATAGTAGCATTAGAGCCTGTTCCTGTATAAGTTGATACAGAAAATTTAGATGTAGAGTTTAATGATGTAGTAGTAGTATTAATTGATCCGTCTGTATTAGATGATCCTGCACCGCCTTGAGTTTTCCACTGCCACGCGACATACGTTCTACCTGATCCGTTAAAGTTTGGATCGGTAGTATCAAGATCAAAGCCGTCAGTTTCAAACGTGAGTTGCGCGGTGCCATCCGTATCTTCCGCAGAATCTTCATTCATTTTAAGGCGCTGAGTTACTCCTCTAGCTACATCCCACATTACATGATTGTCGCCATTTGATCTAGGGCCAATAAACAACATATCAGGTTGAAAATTACCAGAGTTAGCATCATTAGTAATTGAATGACCGCTTGATCCATTACCTGTATAAGCTGTTGCGTTAAAGTGTGCTGTTCCATCAACAATACTAGGAGCAGGTAAATTAGAAGAGTTTAGTGCTTTAAATCCTGCTGGTGGAGTATTTTGAAAAGACGACTGCCCAAAGTTAGCAATTAATCTACTTGTTCCTGTACCATAGTCAACCGCAACAGCAGGAGCAAATGTTCCTGAAATACTAGAGTATGCTTCGCCAGTTCCTCCCGCAGGATCACCAGAGTTTTGGAAAGTTCCGTTAATGCTCCAGTAAATTTTACCATTATCCAAATCAAGAGCAACACCAATATACTGTCCTGCTGTAAAAGCACTACCATAAGAAGCAGCACTATTATTATTAATTTTTTGACCTGTTGTTGCAAAAGCATATCCTGTACTATCAGCAGAGAAGTTTGCTCCTGCTGATCCAGCAGTTATATCAAACTCAGTTCCAACAATTCCAATAAACTCACGATTAACTCCTGACTGTCCAAGAGAATCGGCCTCTACTTCCCAATACCATTTACCACTACTAACACCAAAGGTAGCTCTAATATCATTAGTTGAACCACTATTTGCATTTGCAATGTTTAAATTACCATCTGTTAATGTAACATTGCTTCCTGTTTGAAAGTCAACTCTGTTTAGTGTTGGATAATTTAATGTTGGACTATCATTAACTTGATCTGCCGCTGCTAATCCTGATGATGTAAAATCGTTACCATTACCTGATTCGTCATCTCCTAAATCAGAGCTATCACGACCATCAATATGAAAACCGTTCGTTCCAAAACTGCCTGAGTATGCTATTGGTTTCCATACTCCATTATCATCAAACTCTCCAAAAGCTGTTGGGGCTGCTTGTGTTCCGTCAATTAAATACATTTCAGCTATATAAGCATCAATATAATTACTACCTTCTTTACCGATATTATGTGCTACATTATCATTAACATCAAAAGTAAAATCTTGACTCGGGTCGTTTGAAGTAGAAAAACTGGTAACTTGTACACCGTTAATGTAAATTTTAATACGGTCTCCTGCCGTGCTATCTGTAGTGTCAACAGCCAAAACAATGTGCTGCCATGCTGTAGGATCACGAAAAACTTGAGTAGTTGCTCTTAATGTGCTACCATCAATTAAGTATAATTTATCATCACTATCAGACCAACCAAACTCTGTGCTGCCAGCTTGTAGTATACTATATCCACCGCTAGTACCACTAGCAAAGGTGTTTACTTTCCACCAAAAACTAAATGTCCATGTACGGCGATTAGACGAACTGTCAGGTGTTCTAGTTAAATAGGCGCTATCCCCCATTGTAAATCTAATAGATTGGTCAATGCTAAAGCCAGTTGATTGTCCACCCGCACCCATCATTATGTTTTGAAAAACCATTTAATAGTCCTTTAACTATAAGCTTGTGTCATAACAGCCTGAATATTTTCAGCAGTGCCATCACTTGATACAGAAAGAATAATATAATCTAGTCTGTCTACAGCATCATCAGTAGTTGAGAACGTAGGTGCTGTACCACCAATAAAGTTCCAACAAGCATTATACGATACTGTCCCACTACCTCCTTGCTGATGCAAGAAGATACTGCCAACCTGTCCTACTCTAGCATTGGTAGGTCTAGCAAGAGTATGTGCAGCAGTAACAGAAGTAAAGAAGTTTTGTGCAGTACCGAAGTTAAGAGATACAGAAGTAATGCCATTAATTGCCGTTGTTTCAACAGCAGCCGCTGCCGACTCTGTAAGTTGTAACTGTCCTTCAAGAGATACATTACCACTTACACGAACAGTACCAAGAAATCCTGAATTACCTGTAATAGTTGCTGTGCTTAACAAGTTAGTTGCTCCACCCACGCTAAGAGTAGATGCCAAGCTAACTGCTCCTGCAACTGTAAGAGTACCACCTACATTAGCATTACTTACTGAGGTTGCTCCGCTAACTCGTACTGTTCCAAGAAAACCAGCATTGCCAGCAACTGTAACTGTATCAAGTAAATTAGTAGCGCCACCAACACTTAGTGTAGATGCTAAACTTGTTGCACCACCAACTGTTAATGTGCCACCAATATTTACATCGCCACTTACTGAGATGTCTCCATCAAATGTAATACCGCCAGTAGCAAATATAGTTCCACCAACAGAGACATTTCCTGCTACATCTAAATTACCACTTACAGATACTGCATCCTTAAAGATGCCTACACCTGCTACTGTAACCGTTGAAGCAAAGTTAGCTGCACCACCTACACTTAAAGTTGAAGCTAGGCTGACGGCTCCTGCTACGGTTAGTGTGCCACCTACATTTGCATTGCTTACAGATGTTGCACCACTTACACGTACACTACCTAAGAAACCAGTAGCTCCTGCTACAGTAACAGTGCTAAGTAAATTAGTTGCACCGCCCACACTTAATGCGCCACCAACACTCATAGCACCTACAACAGTAGCTGTACCTCCAACCACCAAGTTACCACTGACAGATACGTTGTTGTCAAATGTACCCTCACCTGTAACAAACAAAGTTCCGCCAACAGATGTATTACCTGCTACATCAAGTGTACTAGCCATCGTAGCTGCACCGCTAACTCTAACAGTACTTAAAAATCCTGTGGCACCTGTTATGGTTACTGTGCTTGCAAACTTAGCAGCATCACCTACAGAAACTGTATTTTTTAAATGAGTTGCACCAACTACACTAAGAGTACCACCTACAAGAGCATTGGATACAGAAATATTACCACTAACCGTTCCACTTGGAACATTAGTTAAGTTAGCGCCATCACCATAAAAAGCTGAAGCACATACTCTAGCATTTGCTGCTTGAACATTATCACCTAAAATTGTTACAGTACCGCCTACAACTAAACCAGCACTAATTGAAACAGTACTATCAAATGTACCTGCACCTGTAACAAATAGCGTTCCACCAACAGACGTATTACCTGCTACGTCTAATGTACTAGCCATTGTAGCTGCACCACTAACTCTTACAGTACCTAAGAAACCTGTAGCACCAGAAACTGTAACCGTACTAAGAAGATTGGTTGCGCCACCTACACTGAGAGTTGAGGCTAGACTAACTGCTCCCGCAACTGTAAGAGTACCGCCTACATTTGCATTGCTTACAGATGTTGCACCACTTACGCGCACACTGCCTAAGAAACCAGCATTGCCAGCAACCGTAACTGTGCTTAGTAGATTAGTTGCTCCACCTACACTAAGTGTGCTATTAAGGCTTGTAGCTCCTGCTACTGTAAGCGTACCACCAACATTTAAATTACCACTAACAGATATGTTGCCTTCAATAATTGCATTACCAGCAATCGTTACATGCGTAGCAAACGTAGCCACACCTGTCTGTACTAGTGTGCCACCAATAGAAGCATTTGTTCCAATGTTTAGATCACCGCTTACAGATGTATCACCTTTTACAACTAGGCTACCGCCAACATTAACTCCGTTAGCTACTGTAATTGAACTAACACAAATGTCTCCACCAACACTAGCTGTTATTCCTGTAAGATTAGAACCATCACCATAGTAAGCAGAGGCACATACATTATTATTAACAATTAAATTATTTTTAACTGTTGCTGTACCATCTACAAGAAACGCAGTCTGAGCAATAACTTTATTCGTAGCAACCTTTAGCGCAGTATTAGTTCCATCACCTGTTTGAACATACACAGAAGAAGTACTAACACCATCATTTGCGGCGCTACTATTAATAAGCAATAACTGCTTATATGTTCCTGAAATTAGTTTTCCTGTTAAGTCTGTCATATTAGTTGCCAATACTCATCTGTTAAATCCCAAGTGGTTGCTACTTGATCCCATGTTAAATTTCTGCCACCTGTGTCAGGTCTAGGATTACGTATCGCAGGGTTGTCCCGAACATCAGGAATGTGATTTTGTGGGTGATTTTTTAAATCAAAGTTACCCTCAAAATCTGTTGGACAAACAATAAGTCCATAACTATTTTCTTGCATAACTCTGTGAGGATATACAAACCCACAGATGTCGCACATAGCTAGTGCGTTTTTATTACTTGCCATTACTTTTATTCCAAAGATCAAACAAGGTCTTTACTTTTTCTTTTATAATTTCTATATCACCGTGCATTTTAGCTAGTATAATAATTAAAGTAATTATTCCTAAAAATACAGGCCATGCTTGTATTATATGTTCCATGATTAAACATAACCAAGTTTAGGACGAACAAACATACTAGATCGTTCGCGGTCCTCCCGCATAGCTCTAGCTAGTGTTTCTTCATAATTAACTTTTAACATATTAATACGTTCAGAAGGAACTAAGGGTCGCTTCATAGACATATAGTAAGATAGCCCTGCTGTTAGGCAAGGGAAAAATCTTTTAGGTAAATCAGCGTTTTGCTCTGCTGACTTATTAACATCTTGCAGTTCGCTAATTGTTTCTATTTTAAGAATGTCTGTAGAATTATCTGGAATAGGCCAAAGAGATAATGTAGGATTATCACGACCTCTACGAATAGAATACTGTGATGGTCGGCCTGTCTGTGTTTTATTAGGTATTAGTAAATACTCTTCAGGAGAAACGCGCTGTAACTGTAAGTCTGTGCTATCTCTATTTAACACTACTTCAAGAGCATCAATAGTTGTAGAAGAAAGATCATAAGCAGTAGTAGAAGCCGTTACAGTTAAAGAAGATACACCAGTACTCCATAATAGTATACCACGGTTTTGCCAATCTTTCAACATAATATTTATAGAACGACGCGCAGACGCTGGTTCGTGACCGAGAGTATCTTCACCCCCAATCATTTCCATTGCTTCCTGAATAACCTCGTCAATATCAAGATTAAAATTATATGTACCCGATACAGCCATTATGTTTTCCTATATCTTTTAACCTTACGTGCAATACGCTTCGGTTGTTTTGAGTATTGCTTCCCCGCAGCAGTCGCTTTTCTCTTTGCTCTCGTGGTCGCAGCATATTCTTTTGACGACAGAGCTTTGATTGCCTTCTCTGGAAGATACCTTTCTCCCGTTTTGCTGCTTGGCTTCCCTGACTTTGTGCGCCATTTTTGTTTGCTCCACTTTGAAAGTTTATTACTTTTTTTCTTTTTACCTTTGTAACCGCCACCAGCATCTTTATAATATTTAACTGCAAGCTGCATAGCTCTAGCAGAATGTTTACCACCCATCTTAGCTTTAGCTCTAGCTTTTGCCCTAGCCCATTTAGCAGGATCACGTTTTGTAGCTGTACTAGCCTTACGTTTTTTTCTTACAGCCATTTATTTAATTCTATTCATTAAAGCATTTTCAATTTTAGGTAGTAATCTAATTCCACAATAGCCAACAATAAATGCTAAAGCAATTGCAACAGTATCATTAAAACCCCAGTATGCCATAGCAGCAGGAATAAAAAACTCTGCTGAAATCCAACCAACAAGAACAGCTAAAATAATATCTTTAGCTGCTTCCCAATTCCATTTACGTTTTGTTAGTACATTAGCTGCGCCGCCACATCCGCTTGCGAATATACAGCATAGCTTACCTCCAAAAGTTGCGATTGCCCATTCCATGCTTGCCTCACTTTGTATGTACTTTTTGAACTTCAAAGCTTGCTTTTTTGGAAGCACCCTTATGAGGAGTGTATCCACCGCGAGGATTTTTCATAAGTTTAAAGCCCTTACCAGACTTCATCCAGTGAAAACCTTTAGGAGCATCTACTGCTTTTTTCATATCAACCTCTTTTCTTTATACCGCGAACATACTTCTGGGACTTAGGTGGTCTTTTTTTAGAACCACTAGGGCCAGCCCAAAAAACTTTATTGGCCCAAAAAGCTGCACTTGTTTTTCCCTTGGCAATGTTCTTACCATGTCTAGCCTTAAAAGATTTACGTGCTTCGGGAGAATAATTATGTCCCATTTTTTGATCGCCAAAACGAATAATTTTAACACGACCTTTATCACGCACAGCAACCACAGCTTTTTTAGTAGGATGCTGTGGTGTACGCTTTGGTTTATTTAATCCACTTAACTTATAGCGTTTCAGTTTATTTTTTTCTGAATCAGTTAAAGACATTATTTTTTCCTACAATAAGTGTTCTTATATTTTTCTAGCATATAATTAGAAAATGCTGACCAGTACTCATTCCAATTTTTATACTCAGTTTCTGTTGGACGTTCTATATCCCAGTTTATCCCTACTTCGTGAGGAACATTATCCACCTCTAAGTTCTGCACGATGCCCTCTTAAAGCTGCACGTTTACGACCTTTAGTTTTTTTAACTTTTAATCTTCCACCCTTTTTCATCATAACCCCTGGAAGTTTGGTATAAGAAGAAGCTAGGTTGTAAGGATTAGCTGTTGATTTTTTAGGCGGCGTTCTTACTTTACCACCTAAAGGACTTTTTGTACCTAAATCTGCTAACGATGTTTTTAACTTACTTGTAGTTGGTTTTGCATATTGTAAAGGATCATCAGCTTTTTCTAATGCTCGTCTTAACTCTGCCATTCTAGGACTGCTTGTTTCAGTTAGTCCTGACATCCGTAACTTTCTTAATTCAGTAATAAGTTTTTGTCTATCGATAGCCATTATATTTAACCTTTACGAACAGCGCCATAACCACGAAGAGCCTTACCTACTCCAACTGCTCTAGTTTTTTTCTTTTTCTTCTTTTTCTTTTTTACAGAACCACCAGCTTTACGAATTTCAAAGCCACCCATTTTCATAATTTCAGATTCGGTAGGCGCAACTTCGTCAGTGCCTCGCATCATTCGTCCTGTTACATCTGCTCCTGAAGCATACTTTCCTGTTGATTTAACTGCACCACTTTTAGGATCAATGTAAAGCATGCCTGTTTCAATACCTCTTTTTAATGCTTCAGGAGAAATGTTAGTAGGAGGTAGCTCTTTAGAAAGAAGAAAAGTATTAACACCGCCTTCAACTTCTCTACCTGTTTCAACAAGAGGATTACCAATAGTTGTAGTTGTTCGTCTAGCATCAGGAACTTTACGATTTTCTACCTTCATTTCTCTAGCTTGTGCAGCCATTAATCTTTTAAGTTCAGCTTTTTGCGCTCTAGTTAAAGGCGGAGCATCTGAACCACGAGGGGTATCGCTTGATTTCTTTTTAGGAATAGATGGCTTACCTGCTTCTCTCCATGCTTTAAGAGTTAGTCCATGATATTTTGCAGCGGCTTTATCCGCAGCAGAAGCTTTAGGACGACCTCTTCGACTTTTACCTACAAAACGACTTCCTTCAGGAGGCTTAATACCTCCACCACCAGTTACATTAGGATCACCTATAACAGTACCTTTAGGACGCGGAGGTCTTTTAGGAAGTTTAGCCATACCTACTCTCCAGCTTTTTCCGTATAAACAACTTGTTCATCTACAGAATAATCAACTGTAACGTCCTGTGGCGGACCTTTAACATCTGGACCCTTACGTGCTGCACCATAACCCTGACCAGTAGGCTTACCATTAATTGCATCAAGGTCAGGAGGATACTTCAACAGAGTATGCGGTCCTCTTAGATAATTATTTCTCATGCTTTTCTCCTTCTTCCTTTTGCAGCCATTGCAGCAAATTTTTTAGCACCGTACTTTTTTCTTCCAATGTATGCTGCTAAAGCTTTAGGGTTCTTAGCCCCACGTTTTTTTAATTTAGAAACTGTTTGTTTAAATCGTTTACCAGAACCAAGCGGCGGTTTCTTTTTCTTTCGACCACCTTTAGTAACTTGCTGTCTAATACTAGAACGACTTGTAGCCATCAGTCATAACATGAAGATACAAGATCATCACCATCTTTAGAAGCTTTTACAACGCCACCATTTTTCATATAAACCATGCCGCCTTTTTTATACTTCATTACTTTACCGCCACCCATTTTTTTCTTCATGGCTTCAGCAGAACCAGCTTCCATCTTAGACATGCGATTGCCACGCGCTACTGCACCTCCATCACTAGGAGGAGTAGGTTTAGACTTTGGCTTTGCTCTAAGAGTTTTTAAATCTTTATTAGTTATTTTA
>Ga0098038_1000804_pt1 | contig 13684 bp, 24 predicted proteins | sample 5B_taG_FD_75051 | JGI IMG/M metagenome (GOLD analysis project Ga0098038, IMG submission 75051) | Marine viral communities from the Subarctic Pacific Ocean - 5B_ETSP_OMZ_AT15132_CsCl metaG | ecosystem: Environmental > Aquatic > Marine > Oceanic | place: Pacific Ocean | collected 2015-01-08 | reverse complement strand
GGTTTACCATCCAAATTATCAGGTAAGTTTTGAACATTAATTCCACCACCACCAGTTGGTAAATCATCAGAACCACCACTTGGAACATCACCATTCAAAATAGAATTAGAAAACTCTTCAAATTCTTCATCACTCATAGTAGAATCATCTGAAGAACCTTGTCCACTATCTGAAGATTCTCCACTACCTTCACCACTACCACCTTTTTGTGGTTGAGGAGTTGTACCATCATCTGTAATTGGTGTTAGTGAACCTAAAATAACTTTGAAAATCTCAAGAGCTACATCAAAAGTATCCTTTGAATTCTTTAATCTTGAAATATTTTTTAGATTAACTAATCTGTATATTTTTCTCAAACCTTTCAGAGCTGAAAGTTGAGTATTTTTATTATGTAAGTTGATAATTCTGAACATATAAGAATCAACTGTTTCTTCAGTATGTTCATCAGATAAGAGTGCCTTATCGATTAATTTATCATTGAAGTACTTATCGTACATTTTTCTGTAATAACCTCTGTAACCAGGTGCTGATTTGAATACGAAGTTATCTATTCTTCTATCTTCTACATAGTTCCAAAGATTCTTAATAATTTCTTGTGAATTGTAAATACCTTTTTTGATTGCTCCCTCAGTAACATGAATTGGAATCAAGTTGTATAAATCATGTAATAGTTTGAAATCAGAAAGTTTAATGTGAGAACCCTCGTGAAGTGCCAATCCAACAGCAACATCAAAATCTTTTGGTTCTGTAATTCTACTACCAATAACAACCGATTTACCATCAGTATAAGAATCACCCCTTTCTTTGAATTGAACTGGTATTGATTCGTTTGTTACGATTTGAACAAAGTTAGATATCGCCCTCTTGGAAGATGCCAACTTGTATAAATCTAAGGATTTCTTTTCTGTATCGGTTAGGTTATCGAGAATCGAGTCATCTGTATCGAAGTCATCGTACCAAAATGAAGAATTATATTTACTCATAGTTTTAAGGTTTTATCAATTTTACAGGACTAATATACAAAAAAAAGTAATACAAGTCAAGCTTTTTATCAATTATTTTTTAAGGTTTCTATTTTTTTTCTGAGTTTTTTGATTTCTCTATCTCTACTCATTAAATATCTTACTAAAGTTCCTTTGTGGATTGCTTCGTATGTTGATTTTGAATATCCCATATTATCTATACATTGTTACAATTGAACCGAAGTTTTTATCGAATGTCTGAATTAGGTTTTCATAATCCCCACTCATCATTTTATCCATTAGTGGTTTTGAATCTATATCAAATTCTTTACACAATCTTTTAGCTAAAGCTAAGATGTAGTATGCATTTCCTTGAGGTCCTGTCAAATCGATTTCGATTCCTTTGTTTTGGGTTTGTTTTTGCTTAATCATATATCACTTATTTACATAGTAAATATACGAAAAAAAATCGAGAAATCCAAATTTTTTGGTACTTTTTTTTAGAATTTTTTGGGAATAATCATTTCCATTATGGGTTGTCCACTTTCAATACTTTTCAATTTCCATCCTTGTTCTTCCATGGATTGAATCATGACCTTGTTATTGTATTTTTTTGGAAATGTTTTTGTGAATCTTGTCATAATAAATCATTAGGTGTGTTTCTGTATATTCTATATGAATCTTCATCAAAATGTTCAGTTGATACTTCAAATATTGTTGAGTTATCTTCTAAAGCTATAAGTTGATGAGGTAATCCTCTTTTAATTAATACTGAATCTCCTACTTTAATGATTCTACTATCATGTTTTCCATCTTCTACATCAATCCAATTGAATTGGAATGAACCTGATTGTACATACCAAGTTTCCTTCTTCTTTAAATGATAGTGCATAGAAAAATATGAACCTTCTTTTGGAAATACTAATAATTTTCCGCAATAATCTTCATCATTGTGTATCCAAAGTTCATGACCCCATATTTTATCTACTTTTTTGGGTGGTTTAATATCTACTGGTATTATCATATTTTATTCGTAATCTACTCCATAACCGTTTTCTTGTCTATCAAGTTGGTTATAGATATCATCTAATTCACTTATAATTTCATCGACTAGATTCCAATCTTGTTCTTCTTTGGCATCCTCTAATTGAGTAATAATTCTGCCTATCTCCTCCGATAAATTGCTCATAAAAATTGTAAGTTTTATAGAATTAAATATAACATTTTTAAAAAAGTGTATTCTTATCTATAAATTTTGTTATTGATTCACTTATTTTCTTATGAGCATGTAATGAGGGATGAAAATTATGAGTTTTAGGGAAATCATCATTTATTTTTGAACTTTTTAATGTTTTTTCCCAACTAGTCCACTTTTTATAATACTTTCCATCATCACCTTTCAGAGGGATTAGTTTCTGAAAGTAATAATCGTTTTCAAAAAGATACTTAGATGATTGTTCTTCCCAACTATCTATAAAGTAAATTGGTGCTATATCTTTTTCAATTTGTTTTAGTTTATCAATAATTAATTCCAAACCTTCTCTAACCATTTTTGGAATTTCCTTCTCCAACAAATCTATTAACTTCGTTGCTTCGTTGTAGTAATTGTGTGAATCCAATTTCTTAAATTTTTCATAATCAAAACTTGGAATTACTTTTTTTGCAAATATCTTAAATAATTTTATGGTATCATCATCTGCTGGTTCATTTATATATCTTAGATGATGTAATGCATTACTCATTGGTTTCCAAGTTGTACTATAACAGGTATCACACTTACATTTATAATTAAAATGGATAGGGTCTCTATCAAAACAACTAAATTGTATGATAATGGCTTTTATATTTGGTTTAGATAATAAAAATTCATAAGTATTATCATCTAACCAATCATTTGAATCATATCTCAAACCCTTACTAAACCATGATTTCATTTTATCTGGTTCTTTATGATTTAAAATAGAATCAATTGAATCAATGAAACGAAGTGCAGATGCAAAACAACCACCATTATGATGATGAATAATAGGTTTAATATTGTAGTATTTACCTACTAAACCACCAAAGTTGTTTTCTAATCGGAAGTTTGTTCCCTCATTATCAACAACGCCATCATGGTAGAGTTCTTTATCATGAGTTACATGATTTCTTTGTTCAATCCATTTATCGGTTTTTGTATATAGTTCTAACCCTTCACCAAAGGTGTATGAGCAACCTCCAAATATAATACCTTGCATTGTTCTGAATTTTATCTGCCTTGTCCGCGATACTTCTTCTTGTAATTTCTTGATGTCTTACTATTAGAAGTTTTTGACTTAGCATGAACCCCAGGTCTTTTCTTTTTTGGTTTATACCAAACAGAATTGATACCAAATCCTCTTGCCATTTATTATTTAATAAGTTTTGATTTTTTTAACGCTCTTGCAGTTTCAATCCATTTAACACCAATTTTGTTATAAACTGGTTTTCTTACGAATCTATTAACTGCTTTTTGAACTTCTTTTGCGATTGGTTTGTAGACTGTGTTATCTACAATTCTAAAGTTTCCACCGAATAAGTTTTGGAATTTACCTAAATTGTTTTGAACATCTTTCCAAGATTTTTCTAACAATTCATCTGATAAAACCCTATCTCTATTTCTGTTTCTTTCTTTTGCAACTTCGAGTGAAGTATTAACGAATACCATGTAAGTATCGTAACCTAAACTTTCTGCGTATTTTTTATTCTTTGCAATCTTAGAGTAAACATGACCTGTACCATCGATAATCATTCCTAATCTACCTGCTTCATAAAACTTCTTTTGTTTTGCGGTAAGTTTTTTTGCTTTATCTCTAATACCACCTGGTGTTGCAGTAATTTTATTCCATAGTTCTGGCTCTTCTTTTTCTATTCTTGCCAAATCTCTTGGGTCAATACCATTCTTTTTTAATCCAGCTTCAAATGCTGAATCTGAATTAACTGATTTAAGACCTGATGCTGCAAATGATGATTGGAGTTTTTTATCAATACCGAAGATTTCCATGGCAGTAAATGATTTACCAGAGCCAGGTCCACCTGCCATGAAAACACACTTTAGTATACCAGGGTCATCTACTCCTTCTAATATTAGTTGTTCTAATATAGATTCTTTGACAGACATCATTTCTGATTCCATGTCAAACATAGTATCTAAGACCACTGCTTCGGTGATTAAGGTTCTTAAACTCAATTGTACTCCTTATTTATTTCTTTGCTCTTGGTTTTCTACCTTTTCTTGGTTTACCTTTTACTGCTTTTACAACATCTTTAGATTGTTTACCAACCTCTTTGATTGCATCAGCAACATCACCAAGTTCTTCTTTTACTCTTTTTGCTCTTTTCTTTACAGTTTTCACAACTTCTTTTGCGTCTTCTACTGCATCTTCGATTTCATCAGGAATAAAATCCCCATCTCTATCGTTGATTTTACCTTTTTTGTAAAATCCGAAATAATATACTCCTGCACCTACTGCAAGAATAGCTAAAATAATTAAAATTGTTTGCATAATAATTCCTATTTTTGATTAATTGTATTTCTACTTACTATAAATATAGTGTTATTAAATAAACATTTGTACATCATCATTACTTTCATAGTCATTATCACACTTTTTAATAATGCCTGAATTAGGAAACCAAACTCCTAATATAAAAATAATTGATAAAAATGCTGTCTTTAATATTTTGACAAGTTTATTCTTCGCCATACAAACTCCATTTTTTTTCTGGTTCTGGTTCAACAATTTTTTCCTCCGTATCTACTATGTAGACGAATCCTTCTCTTGCATCCATATAAAACTGAGTATTACCTTCAGATTGATATATAAATTCAAGGACATCAGTTAGTGAATCCAAAACCACAGTTGAGTTTGATAAGGGAGTCCACCTATCTCCAGGTGGAACTCTCTTCGCTACTTTTGTTTTAACTTCTTCTTGTACTATTTCAGGTTTCTTTACCATTACCCAATAACTCTCAATATTCTGCTTTCCTTAGCACCACTCACTTTGTAATCGATTTGTACTCCTGAATCTTCGAAGTCTTTTACAACTCTTGATTCTGCTTCTGTAACTGATTGTGCATCTACTAAATAGATTTCTTTTGCTTTTTTATCTTTGCCATTTTTAAGTGTAGCAACAACCACTTCTACTGTAACTTCAAAAAATTTACTCATAATTTTAGTTTTATATTTATATATATTTATTTGTATCTACAAAGATACAAAAATTTTACGAATTTTCCAAATTTTTTCTAAAATTTATCTTTTGGATAATCAAATCCGAAAAATTCATAGTTTTTCTTAACTGATTCATCAGTTCCTTCTGCCTTAATTGTTTCATCTTCATCGTAAAATATAGCATCAGGTGGACATTCAGGTACACAAGCACCACATAGAATACACTCTTCAGGATTAATGTAAAGTTGTTTTCCTTTTAGTTCTTCAGGTGACATATCATCAACCTCTTTACCTGCACCTTCAATATCAATTGGCCCATGAATACAATTCACAGGACAAACTTTGACACACGCAGTGTCACAAACACTAACACACTTATTTCCGATTATATAACTCATAAGTTAGCCCAAAGATACAACTTTTTTTTGAGATATCCTAATAAAAAGTTATATTTCTTAATATTCGTATTCTTTTTTAGGACCTGAAAGATTTCCATTTATTAGGAAGGAACAATTAAAACAAAGCATTCTAAGATTTTCATAATTATGATTCTTTCTATCACCATCAATAAAATCTAAAACTAAAGGAACCTTTCCATCAGTCATTCTCTTTTCTTCAAAACCACAATTGTTACATTTTTCTAACATATAACCATTGTTTAATAATCTCTGTTTAAGTTTCCATATTGGATAATCTGGATATTTTCCTTTTAAGATATCATCAAGAGAATATTTTCCTCTTTTAATGTTATATCCTTTTCTGATACCATTTCCATCAGGATTTTTCAAATCTTCAAAGATACCATACTTTCTTGCGTATTTTTTGTAGGTATTGTAGGAGACTCCTAATAATCTTGCTGCCTCCATTGCAGAACGAGCCTTTTTCTGTACATCTTTTATTTCCGATTCTAGTAAGGGTTTTGCACCCAAACCTCTTTTCATTCTTCGATTACTTCCCGCTAGTGATAAATCTTGTGTAGGGTCAAAGTTGGGGAATATCTTCTCGTTTTTATTTTCCATAGTAATAACCTTTATTATAAGTATAGTGTATTAAAATTTATTGACAGGCTTTATTACTTTTTTTGTAGTATTTCATCGATTAATTTAATAATCAATGATTTTCCTTTCCATAATAATTCTTCACATAGTTTCTTATTATTATAAACCCTATGTTGATTATTAATTAAGAATTCTTCAGTATCACAAGTGGTTAATCGTTTTGCTTCTTGTACTAATTTTTCTATTCTCAAAATTTCATCTGTTTCCTTTTCATAAGAATGGTCAACAAAATCATCATACAAATCAAAACCTAATTTTCTTAATTCATCTTGTAATCCCCTATAACCATGTATAAGTGGTATCTGTCCTCTTACAAGGGGTTTTATTGTCTTTTCAGTAAATGAAATGTGGTTTTTATCATCTTGTTCTAAAAGACCTGTTACATTCTCTGATATCAAATTTACAGTATGTTCTAAGTATTTTAAATCATTCCAATCTTCTTGTAATAATCTGTGTTCTTCATGATGGTGAACACAAAATTTTTCATGTAATACTTTCTGAATTTCTTTATTTGGTAAAGTACTTACCATTTGATTGAAATCTTCTTGATAAAATTTTGGTCCTTCACCTTTATTAAGATAATACCAAAAAAATAAATGTGTATGTTTTATTAATCTTGACCTTTTAAATGCCTTACTGCAAAAATAATTTAACCATACTCTTTGTGTTCTTAGAGAACCATTGTATGATACAATACCATGTTTTAATTCTCTATTATCATGATGAAAAAAAGTTCTACTGTGAATATTATCGTGCAAGTGTCCAAGAAATGCTAGTGAGTAATCATCAATTACACTACAATTTAATTCTTGATTTATTGGTAAATCGGATATCAGTATAAATTCGTAGTTGTATTTTTCTATTATTTTTTTAAATCTTTCTAAAAATAATTCAATCTGACCCGATTCTGTTGTTATATCAACTATAATTTTTGTATTTGGATTACAATATGGAATAACTTTTTCAATCTCACCATCACCTTCTATTTCTCTATGTACAAATATAATATCATATTTGCCATCTAATTTTTCAGGTAAAGTAACATTTAAAAATCTACCCCACAATCTTTGAGATTGATAATGAAAATCGGCAATCTTAATCATCCTCTCTTACAACATCTAAAGTTACACAATGTGGTCCACCACTAAAGGTTCTTGAATGTCTCATCTTTACTGGTAAGGATTCAACTCCAAACCTTTGTAATTCTTTCATTAACATTGTTTGATGTTCTTCAACCATACAAAGTTTACTATTAATAGGTAGGATATTCATACCTAACCAAGGTGATGCAGGACACCAATCATCAAGAACTTGAGTTGCAAATGGTTCTGGTGCCCATATTTTATCAAAATCATGTAAAAAATGTGGCATATTCCATTCATTAACTCTTTGAGGATTTAATAATACCAATCCTTCTCTTAAAAATACAAAAGTTGTATCAATGTGGATATATGCATACACATTTTCGACTGGATGGACATTGTATTCATTTCCAAAATTTTCTTTACAATAGTGTTCTAACCATTTAGCTCCATCTAAATTACCTGTATTAGAAACTAAATACAACAAATCATTATTATGTTTTATGACATTTGCAGCATCAAAAACTGGTTCTCCATTTAATAAGGTTGGAATAGATAAATCATCTCTTTGATAAATGGAATCTAATAATTTTGGTTTTGGTGCATCAACCCAATGATTTTGGTCAAATAATGGTTTACAGGTTTCTGCCTCATTACTTCTATGTCTTAATGTCATAGGGGTTGCTATTACCTTATCATTTATTACTATCATTGAATCTCTTGGACAATAATTATAATAACCATCAACTTCCCAATTTTCTGTTTTAATTGGTTCAGAAAAATCTCTATCCTTAGGTCTATGAACTTTTACACCGAGATTTCTTAATGTATTTGCAATCTCGTTTAAATCTTCTTCCATTTCCTCTCTTACCTTTTCAGGATAAAGACCAGATGGTCTATTTTTAAATTCTTCTTCAGATAAGTGTGCATAATCAATACTATGTAGACACTTATCACCAACTGTTGGAACTCTTGCGTGTTTTGTTGTTCCTACTATAATCTCTTTGAGATTTCCCCACTCATTTCTTACTTGTGGTTTTATTAATTCCATAATTACTCCATTTATACCAGGCTCTTTCGTGTAAATAATAAAGAACCATTTTTGTTACTAATTCAACTCCTCCAATTGCCACACCCCATTTCCAATTACCTGTAATTATCCAAGATAATATCATGGTATCTAATGTACCAATGATTCTCCATGTAATTGTTTTTAAGATATGTCTTTTGTGTTTTACCATTATATTAATCCTTTCGGTTTGTTTATATTTATTGCAAAATGTAATGAATATCTTACACCTTCTGTAACTTCTTTTACTTCATGCCAATCGTTTCTACCAAATACAAACAATTCACCGATACTAACAGATAGTTTTTTATTTTCCAAAATAAAATCACCACCTTTATAATCAGTATTGAGTAAATATCCTCCTGTCAATACTGTATTTAATTTATTTGAAGAATAACTTGGTCCATCAATATGATTACCAAAGAAATCTCCTTCGTTATAAATCAAAAAAGTAATAAATTCACTAACTTCGTAAAATTTATTAATCTTTTTTAAATCTTTATTTATTAATTCACTTACAAATTTAAATTCTGAAAAATCTGATATCTTTAACCATTTATTTTTTTTCCAATCTAAATCGTAATCTTGATAAAACTCTGTATAATCTTTTTGAAAAAATACATTTAATATTTTTTTAACATCAGAGTTTTCCATCTTTTCTCATTTGTTCTCTGATTGATGTAGCAGATATTTCACCAATTTCTTTTGGTGGTATATGTTCTATAATATCGTAACCAACACCTCTTCCATAATTAACTGATTCGATATCAGGTATAATTGTTGTAATTACTCTACCATCTTTAATCAAATCTTTTAATTCTCCCTCATGAACCATTTTTTCAATTTCTTGAGCAGTCCAAGGTTGATTTTCGTTTGGTTCAACATCTCTAATTGCTAAACAAATATTTTTACCTTCCTTTAATCTTTGATTTATTAACCATAGATGACCTTTGTGTAAAGGTTGCCATCTACCAATGAACATTGAGTATTGTTTTCCCACTTTAAATTTTATTTAGTTGATTTAAATGATTTATAATTTTTGAAAAAGAAGATTCTGGCGAATCTTTTGTTGTATCAATATCTATAAATTCTATTTCAGGTGCCTCAAAATCTTTTGTATGGAAATGGTCTCTTTCCCTTTTATCTGTACAATGTAAATAAAACTCTTGAAAATTTTCATAACCGATTCTTTTCTTGAATTCTTCTCTTAATTTTCTATAAGGTGCAACCAATGATACTACAACATCACAATCATTATTGTGAATAAATTCTACAATCATCTGTGCATTTCTGATGTTATTTTTTCTTCCCTTTTCTGAATAATCTTTATTGATTGTTAAATCTCTTAGATTATCACCATCAAGATGAAAAACACTTCTCCTCCAATTTCTTTTTTCTGTTTTTAAAAAAGAATGAAGTTTTTTTCCTAAAATCGTTTTACCTGCTCCAGGTTGTCCTATAAACCAATATACCATTTTATTTTTTAATATGATAACACTTGTGGTGGGATGGTACACAAATGTAATCTCCATCTAAAAATTCATGTACTGCTTTTATTACACCTACATGAACTTGTTGTCCTTCAAAATCCCAAGTATCAGTTTCTAACATTTCTTCAGTTGCATCTTTAATGTTTAAATCATCGTAAGTATTTGCATCACCAGAGAAATCATCAAAAACCATGATACCACCTTTTTTTAATTTTTTATATCCATTTTCAACATCAGATTTTACGATGTTATACTCATGTCCTCCATCAATAAAAATAATATCATACCAGTTATCCATTACATTGTGAATCATTTTTCTTGAATCACCTTCAAATACTGTTATAATATCATCTACTTTGAATTTTTTTGCCTCATTCCATAAATGTTCTTTCCATTCTTTTGGATTATCTTCATTGTACGACCATTCTTCCTCTTTATCGACAGTTAAATTACCTTTGAACCAATCAATCACATGAAGTTCACCATTTATCATTGGTAATTTTAATATCTTTGCATTTTCAACTGCATCCCATCCTTGGGCACAACCAATCTGTAAAACTTTTGGTCTATCTTTGTAATCATCCTCAGAATCATTATAATTCCAAAATGTTGATTTAATATGTGTGAAAATGAATGAGGATATCCAAGGAATAGGCAATACCCAATCTGAAGGTGAGAATGTATCCTTTTCTTTTTCTGTAACAAACCACTCACTCATATCGAGTGGTGATATTTTTTTAAATCTTTCCACTAATAATAGTTTACTTGTTCTTACTATAAGCTTGAGTACCAAAGAAAGCTGCTACGATTGCTGCTACTGAAACAAAATATGTTGCTGCCATATCTCCAAGTATTGTTGCTGCTGTTTCTAACTTTATTAAATTTGCTAAAACCACTGCAAATGGATATAACAACATTCCAAATAAAGCAAACCATGCCATCTTTCTTTGAGCATCTCTCATTGCATCTTGGTCATCAAGTTCTTTTCTCTTGAATTCCAAATACATTTTGTGCTCTTCACTACTTACCTTACCATCACCATTAGTATCAGCAGGGTGAATAGTGTTCTTTTTTTCTTCTGCCATTTATTACCTCCCATTAATTGCGAGATGTAACCTTTATTACTTATATATATTAACTTAATTCTTTTTTGAATCTTTCCCAATCAAATGCAGAGCCAGGGTCAACTTTTCCTTTTCCCTTTCCTCTAACATGGTCTCCACTACAATCAGAATGTCTAACTACATTTTCCGCAGGAATATCATATTTATTCATCCACCATTTACAAGTGGATAATGCTGATTGAAATTGTTCTTCAGTATAAGTTCCTTCTTGTTCAATTTCTTTTAAAAATGAATCATATGTTTGTTTTCCAGGTACTAATAATTCAAACCCTAAGTAATGGGAATTAAGATGTTGTAAACCATTCCATTCTGATTTACCTGCATGAGCTGCTTTTCCAGGTGATGATATCATCTTTTCATATGTACCATCTGGATGTATAAATCCATGTACTGATAATTTTAATTCTTTTAGAAATTGGTGAGCTGTTATCCATTCACCTTCCCATTGAAGATATTCTCCCATACTGTGTACTACGATTCCTTTGGGTACTATTGCCATTTTTTCTCCTTATCTTATTTTCTTTAGAATGGGTTCTATATCTAATGCTATTGCATATTGGTCAAGATGTCTGTAATCGATAGGTACAAACTTTTGTTTTGTTTTCTTTGATGCAAATTCTGCTAATTGTTTACAGATATCATCTTTTGGGATACTACCCAAAGTAATAATCTTATCTAAATCTTTTGAACTTTTTGGGATACAAGTTAAAGTTGGTCCTTCACCTAAGAAATTAGGATATGCATAATTAAATCTAAACTCAACTTGTTGAGATGGTAGTTCTGCATCTTTTGCTTTTGATTGGAGTAGAACTTTTGCCTTTCCATAAAAATGTACTCTTTCGTTAAGTAAATTTGTTAATTTAATCATCTTATTTTAAATGGTATATCGTGGTCTTTCCAAAATTTATTAAGTGTACTTCTTAAATCCTTAACTAACTTTGCAGATTTTTTTCTATTTTCAGGTGTGTTCGTATCTAATCTTCCTTGTGGAATGATTCCTTTAATGTAATTAGTGACAGGAAATACACCTACTTCAGTTACAGAGTTTTGACCAAATTGGTCTCCTTTGGTAAACTCATATGAACCAGCAGTACTATATTCATCTATATCTCTATTGATTGCATCTTTTGGTTTTGGTGTTCCTTTTAATCTTGCTTCTTTATCATCAATAAAAGAGAAATCTAATCTTTGACCGTATTCATCTATTGTTTTGGGGAATTTCGTTTTCTGTGCCAGTTGGTAAAGTTTTTTAACATCAGCTGGTTTGTTTCTATTGAACTTATCTGCATTCTTTTTATCTTTGAAGATTGCTGATATTAATTTATTACCATCACGCATCATTATGATAATACCTTTTTTACCAAAGTATCTTTCAGTTTCAACTTTTACTTCGTTGATTGATTCTTTCATCATTGCTTTTCCTAGTTGGATTTCTTTACCTTCCCATTTGATTTCTGATAATATGTTTTTTAATCTAGTGCTCATATTAAAAATCTTTATCAGATGCTAATTTAGCACTATTTTTTCTATAAAAAACAATTATTTTATTTAAGTTTTTAGAATCAATAACTACTTTTTTATTACTTGATTTATCTTTTACAACTACTTGATTTTCATATTCAAATTGTTTACTATTGGGTTTAGATGAACCTTTCATCATCATTCCAATGACTTCTTTCATTCTTTCTCTTGTAAAAGGAACACCTTGTACATAAAATAAACCAGTTTTAGAATCATATGATTCGTTTACTGATTCTTTCATCATTGCTTTTTCGTACTTCTTATTTCTTTTTAACCATTGGTCTAAATGATATTGTGCACCTTTGAATACTCTACTTCTACTTGTATCCATATTAAATGAGTTAAAGTAATTTTTCAACATATAATAAGGTGAATCTATTTCCTCATCATTATTGTACATATCAACAATATTTTGAGAAACTCTATATGCTGCCATTTTAGAAGTCAAAATTATGTTTTGACCCATTAATTCATTCTGAAAGTAATCAAATAAAGGTGATAAAGGTTTCTTTGCTGAACCATATTGGTATCTTTTACCTTTTGGTATAGTTGCGTAAAAATAAGTAAGTTTGTAAAGATTATCAACTTTGTTAATAAATTTTTCTTTTTGTAATCCTTTTAATAATCTTTCTCCATGTGAATCAATAGGAATTTTTTTAATTCCATGTCTTTTCATTTCATCTTCTATTGCTCTATTACTCATTCCACCAATTGCTTCTTGTAATTCCTTTGGTTTTACTGCTGGAGTTTGTTTATTTTTTAATCCTACTTCTTCATCTTCTTCTGCATTTTCAATATCAGGTTGACCATGATTTGTTTTCTTAAAGTTAGTTCCACCACTATAATCTCTATTTCTTCCTCTTAATGCTGTGTGGTAATCTGAAGTTCTACCTTGCATATAATTTTGAGGTACACCTTTAGATTCATCAACACCTTCGTAAATAGTTTTAAGATATTTGATAAATTCTTTATCGTTTTTCATTTTCTTAAAATCTCTATCTGCAAATACATTTTTTACAAAATCTCTAACATTTTTTGAATCTTGTCTGATTTGGTCTAAAGTAGAAAACATTCCTTCTTTCATTTTCTTCTTACCCTTTTTACCTTTTGCTGTGTATCCACTTGCAAATGCTGCTCTTCTTTGTGCATCCGATGCAAATCCTTCATCTTTCGGCCCTTCATTAT
>Ga0098038_1000803_pt1 | contig 13695 bp, 10 predicted proteins | sample 5B_taG_FD_75051 | JGI IMG/M metagenome (GOLD analysis project Ga0098038, IMG submission 75051) | Marine viral communities from the Subarctic Pacific Ocean - 5B_ETSP_OMZ_AT15132_CsCl metaG | ecosystem: Environmental > Aquatic > Marine > Oceanic | place: Pacific Ocean | collected 2015-01-08 | reverse complement strand
TAGACGTGACGCAATGATTGATATTTGCTTCAATCTTGGTTTGACTAGGCTTCGTGGCTTTGTAAACGCGCTAGAGGCCATGTCACGGCAACAGTTCGATATAGCTGCCGATGAGTTCATGGACAGCAAATGGGCCGATCAAGTTGGGATGAGAGCTTTGCGAGTTACCGAAATGATAAGAGATGGTGAGTACACCTAATGCCTCTGCAGAAGTTTATCTTCAACCCTGGCATTAACAAAGAGGGCACTGACTACACCGCTGAAGGTGGTTGGTCTAACGGCAATCTTGTCCGATTTCGCCAAGGGTTGGCAGAAAAAATCGGTGGTTGGGTTAAATATCTAAACAGTTCTTTTGAAGGGACAGGCAGAAAGTTATTAGGCTGGACGGCTGTTGATGGAACTAAGCTTCTCGGTATTGGCACCAGAAGCAAACTGTACATTTCGGCTGACACAAACTACAGCGACATAACCCCAATTCGATCAACTACTGCGGCAGGCGATATAACCTTCGGCGCTACGAATACGTCTAGCTCTATAACCGTCACAGACACCGCTCACGGAGCATCTCTAGGCGATTTCGTGACTTTCAGCGGGGCCGCAACGTTAGGCGGCAACATAACTGCTGCGGTCCTCAACCAAGAGTATGAGATTGATTCGGTTAGCGACACGAATACATATATCGTCATCGCAAAGGACACATCTGGCGCAACGGTTACAGCAAACGGCAGTGATACTGGTAATGGTGGCAGTTCTGTTGTGGGTGCATATCAAATCAACGTCGGCCTTGACGTATTCCTTAATGGCACAGGGTGGAGTGTCGGCGCTTGGGGTGATGGCACATGGGGGTCATCTAGCCCACTGAGTCCATTGAATCAATTACGCTTGTGGTCTATGGATAGTTTTGGCGAAGACTTGATTGCCAATGTACGAGCGGGAGGTATTTACTACTGGGATACCAGTGCAAAAAACTTAGGTTCAGATCGTGCTGTAAATATCTCTGAGCTTGCTGGCGCAAACTTCACGCCAACAGTGGCGCTACAAGTCCTTGTATCTGACGTAGACCGGCATGTAATTGCCCTTGGCGCAGACCCCATCAATGATACCGCAACAGCTAGAACGGGAACCATTGACCCCCTGCTAGTTGCTTTCTCTGACCAAGAAAATGCAGCAGAGTGGTTTCCTACATCAACAAATACTGCCGGTTCGCTGCGTTGTTCAGCAGGATCACAAATTATTAGTGGCCTTAGAACACGACAAGAAACGCTGATATGGACGGATGTAGCCCTCTACAGCTTACAGTTTATTGGTGCGCCTCTTACCTTCGGCTTAAACCTAATCAGTGACGGCGTTAGTATTATTGGGCCAAACGCATCAATTAGCACACCTAATGGCGTGTTCTGGATGGACAGAAAGGGCTTCTATCAGTATGGAGGAAGCATAACCCCTCTTACTTGCACTGTTCTTTCTCATGTACTAGATGACTTTAACGCAGACCAAGGGTTTCAGGTCCATGCGTTTGTAAACAAGCAGTTCCAAGAAGTTGGTTGGTTTTATCCTTCTGGAAACTCAACATCAATAGACCGCTACGTTACATATAATTATGTCGAGCAGACGTGGGCCATCGGTGAGCTATCTAGAACAGCTTGGCTTGATGAGGGATTAGAAAGCTTTCCGAGGGCTGCTGGGTACGACGGTGCAGAAAACTACATCTACTCTCACGAAACAGGCCACGATAATGACGGCCAGCCAATGGATAACGTCTTTGTTGAAAGCGCCGACTTTGATTTAGGTGACGGCGAACAGTTTCAGTTCATACGCAGATGCATTCCAGACATCAAGTTCACAGGTGATAGCGGGTCAACGCAAACGATTAACTTTGTTTTGAAAGCTAGAAACTTCCCAGGTGACTCTTTATCTACAGACAACACATCTTCTTTCACATCAAGCACAACAAAGATAGACACTCGTGCTCGAGGAAGGCAGGCCGTGATCCGATTTGAATCAGATGATGATGGGGATATTGGCGTAAGAAGCGGCGTTGGGTTTAGAGTCGGCGCGACTAGGCTTGATTTACAACCTAATGGTCGAAGATGAGTAAGCTTTTAAGAGGACGTTTGCCCACCGTTATTGGTAACCAAGCGGTAGATAGCGATACTTTTAACAGCACTGTTCGCCTGTTAGAACTTAGTCTTAACGCTTTTGACCCAGACGCAACGCCGCAATTTACAAGAACTCAAAGAGATGAGTTGAAGTTCAATGCAGGGGATGTTATTTGGAATAGCACAATAAACACCCTTCAGGTATATAGTGGTAACGAATGGGTCAGTCTGTCTCAAGGACTGCCTTACGAAACAGACCCGCTTGAAGCGACAGCGATTGTTGGATCTGTTCAGGTTGTTACAGAAGGTAGCATAGTGGTGAGTGTAGGTTCATGACAAAACTTTGTGCGAGAGGAAAGGCTGCGGCAAAACGTAAGTTCAAGGTATACCCTTCGGCTTACGCAAATGCCTATGCCAGCAAGATTTGTGCGGGCAAGATCAAAGATCCATCTGGAGTAAAACGAAAAGACTTCAAAGGGCCAAAGCCTAGGAACAAAAGCGGCGGTGGGTTTGTTGCTAAGAGAGCTAGAACGGCAGGCATTAAATGAGCCTGAAGGAATGGTTTGGCAAAGGCTCAAAGGGCGACTGGGTTGACATTGGAGCGCCCAAAAAAAAGGGTAAGTTTCAAGCGTGTGGACGATCTAAAGTCAAAGGATCAAAGCGCAAGTACCCCAAGTGCGTGCCAAGGTCAAAAGCAAAGGCCATGACTGAAGGCGAACGAGCTAGTGCAGTCAAAAGAAAGCGCGCCAAACCACAGGGCGTGGGCGGCAAACCCACCAATGTGAAGACATTTACTTCGCCAGCATCTGCAAAAGGCCGTCGTATTGTAAGAAAAGCCAATGGTGGCGAAGTCATGCGAAACCACAGGGGTTGTGGCGCCGTCATGTCTGATCGACGCAAGCGAACAAGGTACTCCTGATGTTCAGAAGTTATGCGGAAGAGTTTTCAAGCGGCGGCGCAGTGCGAAAACGCAAGCGCGACAAAATGCCGAAACGAAACAAGAAGAACTTTCGACCTACTAAGTCGGGCGCAGGCATGACTGAGGCTGGCGTAAAGGCCTATCGCAGAGCCAATCCTGGTAGTAAACTCAAGACGGCGGTGACAGAGGATAAGCCGACAGGTAAACGCGCAGCACGAAGAAAATCATTTTGTGCGCGATCTGCTGGTCAGATGAAGAAGTTTCCGAAGGCGGCAAAAGATCCAAACTCTAGACTGCGTCAGGCAAGACGAAGGTGGAAGTGTTAAATGAGCAGAAGTGATACAGCAAGAATAGACCGTGGCCAAGCGTTGGTTGGTCAAGGCGTAGAGAAAGCTTATACACAAGCAGACTTTGGTCGCTTCCCTCCTAGCCGACTAGAACAAATGAACCCTGGCCTAAGAGTTAATCCCGCCACGGCTCAATCTGCTTTTCTTGGCAACATGGACAACCCGTTTGCTGGAGGATTTCAACAACAACGTGCTCGTGGCGCCAACTATTTGAATTACGAAGCAATGCCATCAAACGTTGGCGGGTCTATGAGTCAGCCAGGACCGCCTGAAGGGTATGTGCAACCTGGTACCGAGCCTGAAGTTATAAGGGTTTATCCTGACGGCACACCTGTTGGGGATGAAGAAACAACAGATGACACTGATTCTTCGGGGATAAACCTTGATGACAGCCCGTTTTTTCAGCAAATAAATCAAGACAGAATTGATAAAGGCCTTCCTCCGTTTGAAACATTTGCAGACTACATCTTCTCTGGCCTAGGCGGTACTGGGCGTTTAAGCAACCTTTTCGGTGGCATGGCTGGAATTGGTGGGGAAGTTGGCATGGCCGAAGGCGGTATTGCATCGCTTGAGCCAATGTATATGTCTGGTGGCGGGATCATGGCTACGCTAGGGGGCATTGGCCGAGGCATAGGTGGTGCTCTTACTGGTGCTGGAGGCGCCATTGGCAATGCCCTTCAAGGTGTTGGAGGCGGTATTGGCAGAGGTATTGAGGCGCTTGGAGGTATGGCTCAACAAGCAAATGCGAACTATCAAGAAAATCAGAAGAAGAAAGAAAAACGCATTGAAGACATGACTCGTGAAGAGCTTATTGAATACATCAAGAGTGGCGGTAAGTCTTCAGGCAACAGTGGTATTGAAGCCTTGCAAGGATTAACTGACAGATTCATAGACTTCGCAACGGGTAGACCTGGCGGAGGCACTAATGCATTACGCGAAATGGGTGACACATCCATGCTGGGCTATAGCGATCCCATGACAAACGCCACGCCGCCTACTTTTGGCGGGCTTGCTGATGGCGGCTCTGTTGAACATCCTCGTATGAACGGCCCCATATCTGGTCCAGGGACTGAAACATCTGATGACATACCTGCAATGCTTAGCGATGGCGAGTTTGTTGTAAATGCAAAAGCCGTCAGAGGAATTGGTAGATTAAAAGGCGCTGGCAAAACAAAAGCTGAGCAGCGTCAAGAGGGTGCAAGAATGATGTACGCACTACAACGTGCTGGCGAAAAGGCGATGGGGAAAGCGTAATGGCTAATAAAAAATACCCAATGAAGGGTCAGGCTGAGAAGTTAGCTAAGCAAGGCCGCTACGGAGACTCCATGCTGGTTCACATGACCCCAGCAGAAGTTGATGTTTTAAGAAAGACTTCGCCAATCGGTGATTTGACCATCAATCCAGAGACGGGTCAGCCAGAAGCTTTTATTGCAGCCCTCGCTCCTTTCATTCCAGCCATCGCAGGCACTGCATTGTCTTTGGGCAGCAAGAGTAAACAACGTCAAACAGACGAAAGCATGCCTGTAGTCCAACCGCAGGCAGGCCAATCATATTCAGCCCCTGGAGTTGAGCTAACTTCCCGTCAGTTGATGGACCTGTATTTCAATCCCGAATACGGGATGATAAACCAGCCGATACCTATACCAACGCAGCAAGTGGCCGGTCTATCTCCAATGGAGATACAGGCTAGAAACATGGCTCAAGGATTAGGCGGTTTCGGTCAGCAGCTTTCTCGCGCTCAAGACATGTATGAACAATCTGCTCGAGGTTTTGACCCGCGCTCTGCAGGAGCGTTTGCTGATCCACGCGCTCGTGCATTGTATGAACAAAGCACTCGTGGCTATGACCCTCGTATGGGTCAACAGTTCATGGACCGGCAGGCTCGTGATATGCAAATGGGCGCTGCAGGAGGCATGGGCAGAGAAGCCGCTATGGCTCAGCAGGAGATGATGGCTGCTGGTCGAGGCGCAAATAGAGAATCTAGAATTGGCCAAAGAGCCATGGATCGAGCCAGTCAAGGTATTCCTGGACAAGTAACTGGCGCTCAAGCAGGAGCGATGGACGCCGCACAACGAGCCAGAATGCAAACAGAGATGGCAGGACAAGATCTTCGTTTTTCTGGTGACATGGGTAGAAACACGGCGATGCAGGGCATTGCTGGTCTTGCGGGGACAGGCGATCAATTTGACCCATCAAGCGTTGGCCAGTTCATGAGTCCGTTCACGCAGAATGTCATTGACGCTCAACAAGCAGAGATTGCACGTCTGGGCGAGAAGCAAAAGATTGGGGCCCGTGATCAAGCAGTACGCGCTGGTGCGTTTGGAGGCTCTCGTGGAGCCATAGCGCAGGCCGAGATAGACAGAAACACTTTGCAGCAACAAGCCAAGACCGGCGCCGAGTTGCGCTCACAAGGATTCCAGCAGGCTCAACAGGCCGCTCAGCAGGCGTTTGAGCAGGCACAAGGGCGTAGGCAGCAGGCTGCTCAATTAACCGGCTCTCTGGGCCAAGCAGGCGCTCAGACAGGCATCAGTGCTGCATCACAAGCAGCAAACCTTGGCCTAAGTGCAGAGCAACTGGCTCAACGTGGCGCCCTTGAAGGTGGTCAGCTTGGGCTTAGCGGTCTGACTTCTCAGGCAGACATCGCTCAGCGTGCCGCGCAGATGGGTATATCAACCCAAGAGTTGGCGGGCAGGCTTGCACAACAAGGTGGTGCGCTTGGCCTACAGGCTCAACAAGGTATCGCAGGCATTGGTTCTGGCCTAGGAAGAGATTTTCAATCTGCTCAGCAGCTTGGCTCTAATGTATTTGGGGATCGAATGGCGCGTCTGCAGGGTGCTGCAGGCGGTATGGACAGACAGACTCGTGGCGCCATGGGTGACGCAATGAATGCTTTCCAGATGGGGCAACAAGGACTTCGCGCAGGCGCTCAAGGTATTGCTGGTCTTGGTCGCCAAGGCTTCGATATGCTCACTAGCCAAATTGGAACGACGGCTGGATTGGGGGCGACGGGTCGAGGAATACAAGATCGAGCGTTTACTTCTGACTACAGAGCGGCTACTCAAATGGCTGATGAACCGTTCATGAGGCTGCAGCGCGGCTTTAACGTCCTTGGCCAAGGCGCTCCGTTCATGCCTAGCTACAACACTGGGTTTGGTTCTGGGCAGCAAGGGGTTGGAACTTATCAACAGCCTAATACCGCCGCTCGGTTGGGAAGTGCCTTGTCCTTCGGGGCGCAATTCATGCCTCCATCAGACATTCGATTGAAAGAAAATGTTATGAAGGTTGGCGAGGTTGAGCCTGGTGTTGGATGGTACACATGGGATTGGAATGATACTGCCAAGTCCATGGGTATTAATGCGCCAACTGAAGGCGTAATGGCTCAAGAGTTGATGAAGGTTAACCCTTCAGCCGTGCATAAAGCTGAAGACGGCTACTACCGTGTAGACTACTCAAAGGTTAACCGCCAAGAAGCGGAGGCTCAGTAATGTACGAAGATCCAATGAACAGGCCTATGTTTCAGACACCACAGATGCGCCAAGGTGGCGGCATCATGGCAGGCGTTGCGCCTATCCGTGGATATGCTGATGGCGATTTTGTTGATTCTGCAACAGGAATGCTTCGGGACACCGTTGAAGGCTTTAGAACGCTCATTACAAATCCTAAAGAATTTCTATCACCAGAAGCTGTTCAGCAACTTGAAAGCTTGTCTGAAGCAGAGGCAATTGGTTTGGCTGAAACTGGACAGCTTAGTGAGGCCGCTCTTCTTACATTAATGTCGATTCATCCAGTGCTTAGAAGGCTTAAAGGCTTGAAGCCAAAACCGAAGCCTGGGCCTCGTCGGGGATTGACAGCAGAGCAACAAGCCGAAGGACTTCCTAAAAAAGCAGAATTTCCTTTAACCGCTCAACAACAAGCTGAAGGTTTGTCTAAGACTAGACCAACGCCAAAAACTCCCGCTTCAAAAAAAGACGCTCCTGAAGAACCCACTCCGGGTGCAGTTGCTCGTGCCAAAGATGCCGTTTCATCAGCAACGTCAAGGGTAACAGGGCCAATAAAGACTACAGGCAGCGTGATAAAAGGCGTTGGAAAATTAGGTGCTGGAGCTGCTGGGGCTGCGGCTGTAACAGATTTGACAACTGGTTCAGATTATTTGAGCACAGGTCTGTCTGCTGCTCTTCGTGCAGCTTTGAAGGCAGGAAGGATTACTAAAGAAGAATACGATAAGTTCATGGCAACGCCAGAAATCAGTGCGCTTTCAGAATTTCTATCTGGACCAGATGCGCCTGAAACCCCTGCCTCAAAGTCAAACAAAAAAGGTGGTGGAACAGGCGGTGGTGGTGGTGGTACAAAAACAAAGCCCAAAACCTTCCTTGATATGCTGAAAGGCGCGGGCACTCAGTTCAAAGATTTCTTGCAAGATCCTGCCAACCAATACGCCCTTGCCAAAGCTGGGCAAGCAACTGAAGGTATAGCGCCTAGAAACCTTGCAAGCGACTTCTTCTTAGGTAAAGAAGAATACAGGCAGCTTGAGGCGCAGAGAGAAGATGAAACTGCGTTGATGAAGAATCTTGAGGTATTAAAGGCTGAGTACCCTAATGCAAAGCCTGGCGAACTGATTGATTTATTGCTCAGCGGAACAAACTCTCCAAAGAGGCTGTTCCAGTCGTTGTTCACTGAGAAGTTTGGCTCTGGCATACCAGTATCGCAAAAAGATCTAAACCAAATGATGGCTATATCTGGATATCAACCAAGTCCAGAGGAGATGGTAAACCTTGGTCTTCAAGCCGCTCCTGCAGCGAAAGGCCAAAACGCAACAATAGATCTTGAGCCTACTGAATAATGATCACTGTAAGGTTGCCTGATGGCAGATCTGTAAATGTAAATACAAATGATCAAGAAGTTGCCAGAAGGACTGCCAAAAAATACCTAGATGAAAACCCACTAGTAGAACGTGGCGCTCAGCTAGGCAAAGAAGACGTATCTGCCATAGGTGATATCGGCAGAGGTATTGGTGCCGGTCTTGTCAGCGCGACAGAGGGCATCGCTACATTGCCCATGGAGCTTCTTGGATCAGAAGAAGAAAACATCCAGACCGTAAGAAGCTTCTTTGATAAGTACAAACCAGATACACAGACCGAGGTGGGCAAGGCTGCGCGTTTCATTGCTCAGTTCGCGGCCCCTGGTGGAATCGCTGCCAAAGCCGCAAAAGGTTTGGGGTCAGTGGGCAAGCTTGGCGCAACAGTCGGCGCAGACATAGCTGCTACTACACCAGACGTTGAGACACTTGGTGACTTCTTCGAGGCTGGGCCCACCAAGCGGATAGATACTTCTGACCTTGATGGCGCTGAGCTTGCAGCAGCCAATCTTTCCAATCGCCTGCGTGTAGGTGCAGAGGGGGCCGCTGTAGTGCTTGGTGTGCCCGCTATCGCCAAGCTTGGAGCTAAGTCCGTTGGTGCAGGGCTGGATGCATTCGCCGGTACAGACTTTGCAAAAGCTGCGGCTCAAGCGATTAGAGATCCAGAGACGCCATTTAGTGGTGTTGGTGTAAAGCCAGACCTTGAAAACCCTACGTTCATGCAAAGGCAGGTGCAGCGTCTTCAGAAGGTTGGCCGTAAATATTTAACCATGCAGGGCGAATTGCCAGATAGATTCACGGCTCAATACGACGCCCTGCGTGTATCACAGATAGCCGCTCAAAACTCTCAGGCAAGACAATCTGTTGAGCAGATAGAGAACGCACTGTCTTTTGCAAACAAGAACCAAGGTCTATTCAACAACCAAGACAGGTCAAGAATTCTTGACACATTGAATGACTTCTTGTTTGCAGAAAACGCAGACATGAGGCTAGGAGGTCTTTCCAGAGAAGCCATTCGTAACAACGCGGCAAGAGAACTTAAAGAAGTTAGCGACATAATTTCTCAGAACGCGCCAAAAACTTTGTTTGGCAACAAGAAAGAACTGACCCTGTTCGAGTCCGCAACCAACTTCAGAAATCAGATTGATGGGTTAAGTGATTCTGTACAAGATATTTTGGCGGACGGCCTTCAAAGCAATGAAAGCAAAAAATCGTTGCTTGATGCTATCGGGGCCAACAAAGAGTTCTATGGTATGCGCCTTTACCGAGCGACAAGAGAACCAGGGTACATAGACAGCATTACGCCAGAGCAAACAAACCTTGCGGTAAAAGAACTGGTTGAAACAAGCAAAGGTTTAGATGAGGCAAATGTTCTTGACGAAGCTGGAGCCATGGAGCTTTTGAACGACATGGTTCAAGGAAACTATAACAACGCCCTTGTTAAGCCCAAAGATGTTGTTGATACGCCAACGCTCAAAGGCGTGTCTCAAGGAATGTTGAAGGCTAGAAAGCTTGATGATCTTCCTGCGGTAAGAGACTTCCTTGGTGAGTACACAGGCGCAAAGGACGTTATGATGCGCTTTCGCCCTGAACGCATTAGGGTTAGAGGCATCGGTGAACAAGAAGCTGGCTTGCGAACCAAGATGATTGAAACCGTTGACATCATGTCGAAGCACATAGCAAAGGCTAACTATTACAACAACCTAATTAAGTACAACGACAGCCTGCCAGATGGCGCTAAATTTATATTTGATACGATCCCGCCTGATGGCATTGGTAAATACTCAAGAATAGGATCAGAAGCTGGCAGCGCCTTGAGTGAAATCACCCCTAGCCAGAAAGCCAGATTTGGTCGGCTTGCAGGCAAGTACATAAAGAACGATTACAAAGCTGCGCTTGAAGGCAACAGCGAAATGTTTGATCTGTCAAAGGGAAGCATACCGTTGTATTCAACCTTCTTGGGCTTGAAGGGCATGTCTCAACTAGCCAAGACTGTATACAGCCCGATCACTCAGATCAGAAATGCTACAACCGCGCTTTTCTTTGCACTTGCTAATGGCAACGTTGGCAATTCCGATTCTTTTGCAAAGGCTTTTTCAACTGTATTCAGCAATCTTAATCAAAGATTAACTAGCCCAGGCAAAGTACACGCGACCCTGAAAGAAGCGCAAGATCATTACAACGAAATGATCGAACTAGGTGTGGTCAATACAAACGCCAAGGTTGGTGAGTTTGAGTCCTTGCTCAATGATGCCGCCGAAGGTACGGGCCTTGGTTCAGGCGTGACTGGTAAACTATTTAAGAAAGCTCAAGGAATGCAAAACGGTTTTGCCGCCAAGCTATACCAAGCATCTGATGACCAATGGAAGGTATACAGCTACGAGATGGAGCTTGGCCGTCTTGAAAATATATTTGCTAAGAACCCAAATACTGCACTGCCTGTGTCTGACCCCAGAAACTTCACGGAGTTTGGACCGGTAATAAGAGCATCTGACTTAACGCCAGATCAGCTTAAACTTGCCATGAAGCGAGAGGCTGCAGAGATTGTTAAGGACACTGTTCCAAACTATTCTCGCGTACCTGAGTTCATCAAGCGATTGCGTCAAATGCCGTTTGGAAACTTCGTTGCCTTCCCTGCCGAAATAATCAGGACAAGTTCCAACATCCTTGGGCGCAGCATCAAAGAAATTGCAAGTGAGTCGCCAGAACTAAGAGAGATAGGCATGAGGCGGCTAACTGGGCTTATGGCAGTCAATGCGGCCATACCTCTTTCGCTACAAGCTGCTGGAACAATTCTTACTGGCGCAAATCAAGAACAAATCTATGCCTACAAGCGGTCCATGGCAGCGGACTGGGATAGAAACTCAACACTAATACCAATTGCCACGGACAAGAACGGCAAAGTCACCGACTTCTATAACTTCTCGTACACCAACCCATACGACTACGTCGGCAGGCCCGTTGCTGCTGTCTTCAACGCCGTAAACAATGGTATTACAAAGGAAGCAGATCTAAGCGAAATAGCTTTTAATGCATCATGGGATGCAGGCGCAGAGTTCTTCTCGCCATTCATGAGCGAATCCATCATTACCGAAAAAATTGTTGACCTTGCGCGTAACAGCACAACGTTTGATCGTCCAATTTATAGAGAACAAGATACTCTGGGCACAAAAATTGGCAAAGGCTTCGCTCACCTTGCAGACGGTATAATGCCTGGGATCAGCCCAGTCGATGTGACAACGAGTCCCACATCTTTCATGCCTTTTTCTGTGTCGTTAAGTTTAAGAGACTTTCCTAAAGCAGTTGCATCTATTGCAACACAGGACGCGAAGCTTGGTGTTACCAAACAGGGTTATCGGTTAGACCCAGTGCAAGAATTTACAGAGGCTTTGACTGGCGTCAAAAGCATTAAGCCTCGCACTGAGCGCGTGCTGTATTATCGTGCGCTTGAGGCAGGGAAAAACGTCCGTGATGCTGGCGGTATCTTTAACCAGGTGGCAAAAACTCGTGGCAATGTCGATGCAGAAACCACCACTCAGGCTTTCATTACTGCAAACGAACAGCGTTTCAAGGCGCTGCGCGACCTAAACATGGCGATTGAAGATGCCAAAACGCTTGGGCTTTCGACTGATGAAATAATTAAGCCGTTGCGCGAAGCCAAAACACCAAACCTAGGCATGGTAATGGCGGGTCGATTCGACGCATTCTTCCCAAGCGGTGAGACAATAAGCATTGCTTTGCGTGGAAACGAAGACAAGCTTTCTAATCCTTTAGACTTTGAGGCCATTGGCGAACAGTTTTCTCAGTTCCAAGGAGCGCCGCTCAGACCTCAAGCACAGGCCGCACAAGAGGCTGCTGCACAACCTGCACCTGCACCACAGGGTGCGCCTCAAAGCGGGCCAGCACAGCCAAGCACAGCGCCTGTTGCACCTCAGATGCCATCCCTGTTTAATCGTGCTGCACAGTTCCTGCGCCAGCAGGAAGAAGAGAAACTGATGGGCGGTAGTTGATGTGATCCCAAAGCGGGCACCAAAGAAAAGCAAGAGCAAGTACTTTGCAAAGAAGACTGAGTACGACGGCATTGTCTTTGACTCCAAGCTTGAAGCAGCGCGATACAAGATACTCAAGAGATACGAAGCCACGGGTGAACTAACAGACCTCGAGGTCCAGGTAGACTTCCCGTGCCGGATCACAGTTGATGGTGAAGACAAGAAGATCTGTTCATACATCGCAGACTTTCGCTACAAGCGCGATGGCGAGGTGGTGGTAGAGGACGTAAAGGGCGTGGTCACCCAGGTGTTCGCACTCAAGAAGAAACTTGTCGAAGCCCTCTACCCTGGCACCAAGATACTGATCGTCAAAGACCCACGAGAGTGGTAATTAAAATGACAGAATCTTAGAAAGGGTAGACAAAAGAATTTCTGTCAAAACGGAACCTTGCGCTCATCGACGTTGTCCAAATAGCTACCTGGGAAATCACGTCGCACACTTTCGCCGGTCATCATTAGCCCAGCATCAAAGTTTGCTTTTGATAACTCACGAATTTCTGTGCTGCTGTAGTGATACTCACCCGTCACCTCAGATGTTGAGTTGTAAAACTCCATGACCCCAACCTGATAAGCCACAGAATCTTCTGTGCTTTTACCAGGTAGATGGTTCGCGTTCACAAGCTCTGGTATCCACAAGTGATCTTTGCACCCAAGCTTCTGCTCTTCCAATGGGATAGCCCTGTTGCTTCGTGAGCAATACCAAACTGCACCATTTGATTCGATTAGCGGCTTGACGTTCTTGCAGTTCCTGCAGTTGACTGATTCCGGCAGACGGCGCCCGTAGTAGATGTCACGGTACAGGTTGGACTCATTCTTCATGCGCCAGTCCTTCTCAGACATGCGTGTGTCTTTGTCGGGTGCATCACTGGTGATGATCCGCCAAGCTCTAGCCTGTGCCTTGTCCCAGAGGTCTGGGTTGAAGTCGATGATCTCCTCGTACACCTCACTATTGTTCTTGTTGACCACTACCACCATGCACATGGTCAGGCCAAGAGCGCCCATGTAGGCGTGAATCTGCCATCGGTACGTTTCACTCCAGGCTTCGTAGCTCTGCAGCTTCACAAGCTCCTTGAACCGCTTATCGTTGGCGCTCTTGACCTCAAGCAGCAAGACTACTTCCTCGCTAGGTGGCGGGAATACGCCCTTGAGAAGGCCGTCACAGGAACCCGCGAAGTGCCCTCCAAAGAACGACGCACGAAATTGGTTGCCGTCCTTATCATGAGACGCGATAGACACCACATCTGTATCGCGTATGTTCTCAACCACTTGGTCCTCGATGCGGTTGCCTAGGTCAAACAGCCGCAGCATCCTGCCTTTGAATGTAGATGGCAGGCACCAGTGGAAACCCATCCACTGCTTGTACTCATCGTCATCACCTATCCCGCTGAAGCCAAGATGGCCACGGCTACGGCTTTCCTTCTCTGCT
>Ga0098038_1000797_pt1 | contig 13713 bp, 17 predicted proteins | sample 5B_taG_FD_75051 | JGI IMG/M metagenome (GOLD analysis project Ga0098038, IMG submission 75051) | Marine viral communities from the Subarctic Pacific Ocean - 5B_ETSP_OMZ_AT15132_CsCl metaG | ecosystem: Environmental > Aquatic > Marine > Oceanic | place: Pacific Ocean | collected 2015-01-08 | reverse complement strand
CACCCTGGTAAGCGTTGGTAAATCCGTTGTTCAGAGGAACAACAGCTTTGACCTGCTTGGTGTGAGCCATGGCGCGAGCCAAAGCCTTGGTGTAACGAGCCGACAGGGAGTCATAGAGATTGTCCTCCATGGCTTCTTCCGTAATGGCGAAGCCCATGGCGATAGTCTCATGGTTGTAGCGAGCCGTAAAGCTCTCCTGTGCAGCATCGTAAGAAATCGCAGATCCCTCGTCTTTGACGGGGGCTGCGTCGAAGCCCGAAAGCTTCACTTCCTCTTCAAAGGAACGGTCTGAGCTTTCCGTCTCATATATCTCGGAGTGCTCGTCATCATAACGTGCATACTCCATTCCAAAGAGAGCGTTAAGTCCAGGTAGGAGTTCCTTTAAAAGTTGTGCGCGTGAAATAGCCATTGATCAATCTCCTTACAAGCCAGTGGCGTTGAGGTACTGGTGATTGGAGGCTGACCCACTCGACGCTGCGTTAAACTTCACAATAACGTCGGGAAAGGCGTCACTTGCAGTTGTACCGACCGGAGCTAGGCTCATTGGTCCGTCAACAAAATCAAGAATACGGAGCGGAAGCGTATTCGTGGTAGCTGGTGTTGAAGCATCCAAGGCGTTCTTGGACTTTCCAATAGCCGTGCTACCAGCAGTTTGAACAACAGATGCGTTTAATCCGCGATCTGTGGTGTTCAGTGCTTCGTCGCCCTGCATTTGAAATACAACAAAAGGGTCGTCGATAACGTAAGCCATCGCATCAGAGGCAACCGTAGACGCAGGCCACTGCGTATTAAAGGTCTTCTGATTCGTTGTGCTTGGCGTATACGAACAACCCACAAAGATTCCGCAAGTTGTTAGCGCGGTGGTGCCAGTGTCTTTTTCAATGTCACCGTCCGCAACACACTTTACGAAATCGCCATTAAAGATGGCGGTTCCATACCCACTAGCAATCGGCAGTTGCCGAACCTTGGCTGTCCATGAGCCAGAGGCGCTTAGGGTACCGATTGGCCGCGCACCATATGGTGTCGCTGATGTAGCCATTTCGTATTCCTAAATTAAAAATTGTTTATTGCAGCTTTAGCTTTTGCCAAACGCCACACGAGTTTTTCTGTCAGGCGCGAGAACAGGCATCCTTGGATCGTTCTCCCGCATATAATTGTTGTCAACAGCCTGCATCTGAGCGTCAGCATGTCGCTGGTAATAATCACGCCTTTGTTCCACAATCTCTTGTGGAGCCTTGCAGAGCAATAGTCCGCCGACTTCAATGTGCCCTTTGCTTCCCCATTCGGACTTGTGGTCACTTTGGATTTGAAGCTCTGGATGGTCTTCAGCTCTGACAGGGGCCCAACCTTCCCTAAACCTTTTGGAAACATTGGTATTGTCAGCAGATCCAACCATTGATGTTCTAATCCACCTAAAGACCCACCCGTCCTGGGGGTCAGGGTCGGGCAGAATTGAGGCAGGCTCCCACATCATTGGACGAGTTTCGTTTTCACGACTGTCCAGTGATCTTGGTTCCCGTGATGCGCGTTCTTCAGCCATTTCAGTTTCTCTCTTTCATGACCTGTGCAGCATATTGCTGCGCAGTCAGGCCTAAGCGATTCGCGAGTCTTACTTGTGTTGCGGTCAATGTGACCTTGCGTGGCGTTGCACCGCTATTTCGTGAGGCGGGCGCTACCACGGGTGTTGCTTTACGACGTTGTGCAGTTTCAACAACAACATTGTCTCCACTGAATTGCGCAGGAAAAACTTCTTTCATGCGTTGATCTATTAATTGATAGTATTCATCTGACGTGGGGTCAACACCTTCGTCATTAACAAGTCTGTTATGCACTCCATATGCAAAGCTTGTTAGTTCGGCGTCTTGACCAAACCACTGGTTGTCTTGCTGCCATGAAACCGCTTTTTCGTCAGGCTGATACTCTTCTTGAACATACTGTTGCTGTGACTGAGCCTGGGCCATTTGCCTTTCTTCGGCCTGAACCTGCCTCTTCCAGTTTTCTACAATGTCCTCTGAAATGCGAGGAGCCCAGTTTTGAGCAAGCTGTGCCTGTGTGAGATCTTTTTGCGCTTCTGCAATCAGTTCTGCTTCGCCAACCTCATGCGCTCTTTTAAAGTTTTCTTCGGCTTTTGCTAAAGCAATCTGAGCCCTGCTTTGCGCCTGCTGCGTAAGTGCAGATTGTGAATCTTGAACAAGCCTTAACAGTCTTTGGTTTTCTGTTTGCAAGGCTTGGCCGTAGCCAATTGCTTCTGTGTTCATGCGCTCCAGGGCTTCCTTTGCCCTGCGCTCATCGTGCCACTGACCCTTTAGCTTGTTAATTCTTTTTTGAACTTTGTTGCCGTAGCTTTCAAGTTCGCCTTCTTCTTCATCTTCTTGTGCGGCTTTTTCCCTGGCCTGTTTTGTTTTTTCGTCTAGTGGGTCAGGAAACCTTTTGTCTGCTTCTGGGCGGTCGTCAACAATTTCAACATCCCAAGCCTCTTCCGCTTGTTCTTGCTCAGGCTCGGGTGGCTCAATAGTTGTTCTTACCCCCAAAAACCTTTCTTCGTCTGGGGTTCTTCCGGTTTCTTCGCTCATTTTAGGCCCTTTCCACGCCTCTGGGGTCCTCTACGACCGCCTCTACAGTGTCATCATTGATTAAACGAAACTCTTCTCCGTGAATTTTAATTCTTGTGCCGCTAAACGCACGAAAAACAACCCAGTCTCCCTCCTTACAATAAGGACCACTGGGAAATCTGGTAAAACTTGAGTAGGCATCGGGCCCTGCCTTAAGAACAAACCCTACAACAGTAGAAATTGCTTCGTTCTGTTGTGACTGATGAGACTTAATGATGCCGCCATCCGTTATTTCTTCAACTTCGGGGAGGGCAATCAGTAGTTTGTACCCTTTAGGCTCGGGAAGCTGTGAAGCTGTGCGACCAAGCTCTTCATTTGGGACAATTGTGTCCTTTTGTACTTCCTGCGCGAGTATAGTCATTAGACCTCTCGTTAAATTGTGGCATCCTTACGGACGTTTGCGCTTCTAGCTAGAAGGTTTTTCTTTTTACCGCTTTTTCTTTCGAGGTTTGCTTGTTTTTTTCTTTTTGCCGTTTGTTTTGTGCAAACCATGCGAGGCATGTTGTTTTCCACGGCTTGTAGCCGCTCTTTTTGCCTTGTTAGCGGCAGCAAGCTTCCTTCTTCCGGCTGCCGTTGACTTTAGCTTCTTAATTTTTGCTTTTGGGGCATAGACTTCGCCGGTTTCCGAAGACTTTTTGCCACTAGGCGTCTGCCATTTTTGTTTAGTCCATTTTTTTAAGCTCTTTTGACTTTTTTTGAGTGCCATTATTTCTTAGACTTTCGTTTGGTGGTTTTTTTCTTTGATTTACCACTTGTGTAGCCCCCACCCTTGGACTTGTACTCCTTTGCAAGCATTTGAGCCTTGCGGGCAGACCACTGTCCTGGATTCCCACCCTTAGAACCCGCCTTAATTTTATTAAACAGGCGTTTTCTCATGGTTGGTTTCGTATAATTGCCCGCTTCGTTGACCTTAGACGCAGTTTTTTTCTTTGTTGCCATTACAACTGCCTTAACTTTTCTTCTAAGTCAAGAATTTCTCGCTCTGTCCATGCCAAACCCTCAATCATGCCGCACATTTTGCGGTACTCTTCTATGGTTGAGGCCGTTCCTACGGCTAGTTGGTCGGCAATTTCATTCATTTGTTCACGAATCTTCTTTCTAAGCAGCGACAGTACGTCATCTGCCATCGTTTCCACCCTCTATGTCTTTACCAAGCTGCTGCCCAAGCTGAAAACCCTTTAGTTGAATGTCCGCATCGTTCTTTTCGGACTCAATTTCAGCCTTAAGTATCAGTGCTTGCTCCTCTAAGGTTAGTTCTGCCATGTCAATCCGCTCCTTGCTGGCAATTTTCTCACGTTCAAGCTGCAATTTCTGCTGATCAAGCTGCTGCTTGGCCATATCTGCGGCCTGTTTGCGCTGAACTTCCTGTTCGCGGGTCGCAACTTCGCGTTCGCGCATTTGTATAATTGGATCTTGTTGCTGTTGTGCGTTCATTTCTGCCTGCTGCTGGGCTTGTTTCTTGCCCATCATTTGGTCTGAGGCATCCGCAACAAGTCTGCTGAGTTTTGCCTCTAGTCTTTCTGGAAGCCTTTCGCTTGCAGGCGGCAACTGAATACCAAGCTCTTCTTCTATTTGTTTGCGGAAAATAAACGCTAAGTGTTCCCTGATGTGTGCATCTAGTGCGCCACTGATTCCGCCACCCGCAGGACTGTTTTGTACTTCCTGGGCAAGTTGCGGATCATTTTTAAGTGCCATGTGCACCCGCATATGCGCGTCGTGATCTTGCCACTCAAACGCTTTAACAGGGGCCATGGTCAACATGTTTTGGTTTTCTGTAAGCGGATCTTTTGGTTCCACTTCTTCTTGGTTTGGAACAACCTTATCGGCATTAGGAATACCAATCAGTTCCATCATCTGCCTGTGAAGCAATGGCATATCGTACAGGCCTGGTGCCTGTGCAGCTAATTGCAGGGCTGCTTGGTATTGCATAATTCTTTGCGCCATTGATGAAGCGTTCGGATCTGACACAGGAATTACATCAATGCGATCATCAAAGTCTTCGGCCTTAATCGCCTCACCTTCGTCGGTCTCATAGGGATATGCCGGGTCTGTGTAATCGCTAATAATTTCTGCAAGAATTTTATACTCTTGCTTAAGGCTGGCGTGTATCCGTGCCTGAATTGCGCTTTGCACCTTCATGGCACGTTCCATGATTGCAAGCGTTGTGCCGACCGGAGCCTCTTGATTCATGTCAGCAATCTTCATGTCAGCCATCGAAGCAAATCGACGGCCTTCTTCTACAATGTTGCCCAGTAACTGGTAAAGGACCGAAGAAGGTTCCTTATAAGGAAGGAAGGTGATGTTGTCACGAATAGCCCCGCCAGGCACATCAACATCCCTAAACTCCCCTGGCATAATGGGGGTGTCGTCACCTTTAATTCTGAGTCCACGAGTCTTTAACCCTCCAGGCAGGTTGGATAGTGTGCCCGCGTCCACTAGCTGTCTAAGCAGGCTGGTTGCGGATTTAGCTAGTCCACCAATCATATGAATCAAGCCAAGGTTATAAAACCCGATGCCAGGAACATATCCGTAGTGAACAAAGTGTTGCTTCTTGACCCTGTGCGGATCGTCCTCTGACCAATTCCGGTAGATCGAAAGAATCGTGTTGCTGCCCTTGTCGATTGTAATTACATAAGGCAGTGCAACACCATCGGGATCTTCGTATCCGGGCAGGTCAACATCAACGTGCATCTCAAGAAGCTGATGCCGTTCGTCTGTTTCGTAAGACGGCCTCACGCCTCCAATGTCATTGAGTTTGTCTGTAATTGCGTTTTCTTCGATGTTGGAGGGCGTAAGTTCTACATCCTTGTAAAAACCACTAACCTGCAACTTCTTAATTTGGTTAGTGCTTCGATTCATTACATGGGTATAACGCTCTGCCTGCTCTAGCTCCGATTCATTGTACGCCACTACAAAGTCTTCTGCAGGCACAAACATAGACGTTGGCCTGCCAAGCGATGGGTCAAAGTAAATCTTGCGAAACGCGCTACCGGCGAGCGGCAAGCTAAACAATAGCTTTTCGGTTTCTGACCTGTACTCAGTCATAACCTCAATAAGCTGATAGTTCATGTACTCTTGTACACGCTTTGCTTGTGCCATTCTCTCAGGGGTGAACTTGCCCCACACATGAGTCTTAACGGGACCCTGCGCAGGCATGATCTCCTGAATGGTTTGACTTTGGAATCGAACTACGGCTTCAGACAGCATGGGGTGAAAGACCCCGCAAGCTCCAGCCCATGGCTGTGTGCGCTCTTCAATCTCAAGACCTAGCTGGTCCAAGCCTTGCTCATATGTGTCTTCCCAGTCTCCCCGGCTACTTTTGTCAGATTCAAACTTTGAAACAAGATCAGACGCTAATGTATTGAGTTCAGCCTCTTCAACAAAATCAGCAAGGTTTGACGCAAACTCATCCTGGTTCTCCAGTAAGTCTGCCATGGGATCAAAGTCAACCACAACGCTACCGTCGTCCATTTCAGTAACGAGTGAGTCGTCGGGTGCACCCATTTCTTCAACCACGGTGAGCCCCTCGGGGCCCATTTCAAAATCATCTTGGTTGAAAAGAGGTTCGATAGACTTGTCTATTGCCACAAAACATTCCTCTGCGCGATAAGCCAATATACAGAATGGAGATATTCTGTGTATTAGTCAACTCTTAATAATAATCAGCTTTTCTCATTGGTAACAACTCTTCATCTTCTTCATCACTTGCTATCCTGATAAAGCCACCCTGACGAAATCTCATCAGTGCCTGTGTAGATGAGTCCACAAGGTCGTCATGGTCGCCAGTAGGAAAAGCAGCAAACTCTTCCACAACCAGCTCTGCCCACCTTGTTTTTGGTGCCCAGACGTGACCAGAGGAAAATAGATCGGAAATCGAATTTACGCGAGCAATCTTATCTTTTCCTCGACTCGGTGTGTATTCTCCTACCGGAATACCCATTCTTCTCAACTCAAAAATTAACGGAGTCCCAGCAGCTTTTGCCTCTACAATAAAAGCGTCCGGCTCGTATTGCTTGTACATCTCATAAGCACGTTGTTTTAAGTCTGGAAACTCCAAACGTTCCTGAAAAGCATCAAGCAAAATAATATTTGATACACCATCTTCGTCAGTAAATACGCCCCATGTTGTACATGCGCTGTAGTCTGCTGTTTCCTTTGCAAGAAATGCAGTGTCCCAAGACTGAATAACAAAGTCGCACGGTGGCGGACTTTTCTTTGTCCACTCGTTCCACCACTCACGCTTGATGATAGCTGCCTGTTCTGACGTGGGATCCTGCTGATACTGGGCGCTCCACTTGCTGACCGGCAGTTCTGCCTTCAAGGCCTCAAGCTGATCAATTGGCCAGAACCCAGGCCATAGCGGTTTGCCACTTGGAAGTATTGCAGGAAACTCAATAACCTCCCACTCATCTGAGCCACCACGCTCAATTGACGCCTTAATAATACTTCCCGTTAGGTCTTTCTTGGACCAGCGAGTCATTACCAGGCAAATCGCTCCACCGGGCTGCAGTCTCTGACGGGGACCAGAGGTGTACCACTCGTAAGTCTTGTCGTACACGGAAGGGTCGTTAAGTGCGGCTTCCTGCTCTGAGTGCGGATCATCTACGATTAAGATGTCGGCACCCTTACCTGTAACAGCACCACCAACACCAATAGCGAAATACTCACCCTTGCTGTTAGTGCTCCAACGTCCTGCAGCCTTAGAGTCTGAGCTAAGCGAAACGTCGTGAAATATTTTTTGATAGACTTCTGAACCTACCAAGTTACGAACCTTACGACCGAACCCAACAGCAAGCTCTGCGGTGTGCGCTGTTTGAATGACTTTTTTATCTGGAAATTTTCCCAGATACCAAGCGGGAAAAAGATGGGACGCAAACTCTGACTTAGTATGTCGTGGCGGCATATTAACAATAAGCCGTTTTAGGGTCCCATCAGCGATTCGATTAAACGCATCGGACATAATCTTGTGATGCTCGCCCTCAATAAAGGCAGGCCAAACTTCTTTTACAAACGAAAGAAAGTCCTTTTCCGATGCCTCTCTACGTTTAACCTCGTTAATCAACTCAATGACTTCGATTGCTTCCCTTTGTTGGTCTGGCGGAAGCGAGCGAATGGTTGCCGCAATAGCAGCCATATCCAAGGTCATCAGTCTACATGCTTTTGAAAGTACAAAAGTATTTCCTCAGCATCTTTTCTGAGGGATTCTGACTTCGCATGATAGTTTTTTATTTGTGCCCTTTGTGACGAAAGCAAGAGCTGGGCATACAAGCGAAGCTTTTCAGAGTGCTTGAGGCGATCAAGGTACCTTAGGTGGCTTGCTGTTTCGCGCTCTGTTTTTGTTTGTTCTGGTTGGTCGGACTTCTTTGACGATTGACTCAATATCTCTCCCTTCTTCGGCGGCCATGTTCACGACCACATGTGCAAGCTCAAACCATTGTTGGCTGCATCGTTTATAACCTAGCCCAGTCAGGTAGGTCTCCAGGATTTCCTCTGCTGTTTCACCGATGAATTGTAGCTTACCCTCGGAATATAAGCAAAAGAAATCAGGAAATCTTTCCACCACTTCTTCAGGGGTCATGTTCATCGCAATATACCCCACTTGTTTAGGCCTGTCACGAATCGCAGCAGCCCGATACGCTTCTACCGCCCTGGGTAAGATATACGCCAGGTCGTCCATTGTGATAGGCGCAGGACCCTCATCCTCCTCATGACTCATATGGGCACTCCGGGTCAATCCGATCAAGGCCCTCCCAACAGGTGCCCGTGTTTATGGCGCATGAAAAAAGGGTTAGCAAAACCAGTATTGCACCAAAAACTTTTATCTTCACGAGGCCCCTCTATATAGTATCTATAGTATAGTACTATAAATAATATCTATAGTAATTAACTATCTAAAAGAACCTAGTAAATCTATATAGATAATACTAGGCCATGTGACAAAGACTAGACGGGGCCGTGACATTATCAAAAATTGGTGGTAGGATGTGCAAAACACTGTTTATATATAAAACAGCATCGCGATGCGCAGAGGGGTGGCCTACCCCACTAGGGGGGATACTACCCCCCCCTGTGGGTATGCCATTAACAGGAGTGCGAGCAAGCTCGCTCAGGGTTCCAGCGACCCCACCCCCTCCAATTCATTCTTCCGCTAGTCCAAGTTCGCCCAAGGGTGCGCTAAAGTTCTCGCTAGTACACCTACGTTTGTACTAGCTCGAAATACTCTACGAGTATCGCTACCCAGTTGCTCCTTGTCCTCTCTCCAGAAAGAACTGGCCCAAATCCAGCAAGCTGAATTTCGGTCCACTCCCCGTAGTCGGAGCTATCGCACTTTGTTTGATTGCCCCTCACCCCTCGAAATGCTGGCAATCTAGGTACCTGAGGCCCCAAAAAAACTTTTGATCATTGGATAAATATCACGAGCCAACTTCGTGGAAGTCGTCTCGGAATTTATTAGCCAATGAATAAAAAGCCACCTTGTTTTTTTTTGAGACCGAAACACGCTCAGGTACACCACCCAGCCCCAGCCCTGCCCCCCAAGATTGCAGTAAGCATTTCTCTCATCCCCACAGCACCTGCATCTCCTCGCTCCGCTCGTCGTTGCAATGCGCATAGTCGCCCGCTGGGTAGAAATGCGCTTGGCTTCGCCATCGAAAGCGCATTATCTAAAAAAAATCAAACCTTTTTTGTAACAACGGTTTGATTTGATTTTTTTCTCTCTCTCTACACAGTTGGCCCAATTTAAAAAAGGATGAGAGGGACAGAAAAGTTATTTCTGTGCTTCGCACTAGACAGAAATACTTTTCTTCGTGGAGTCGAAAGGGTTCGTCGCAGTGCCAGATTTTGTGTGCGCACTAACTGACCAAGATTGATTTGTTAGTAACAGCAACTGCATATGAATATCTTGGAGTGCGCTAGTACAAAAATCCAAGGGGAGTCAAGGCGGTGAAGCATACCTTGACTACCCTTGCGCCAAGGCGTGGCTTTTTTCCACTGAGCCAACTCTGTAGCGAGACGCGCTACGGAAACTAACCCTTCATCGGGGATTCGTACCCCGAGGAGACACAATGATCATCCAGAAAGTCGAGTGCAATGACTGCGGTCGGATTAAAGAGTACGAAGCACCGGAGACACTCTCTGAAGTCGTCTTCCGCCTTTTGACCGGAGGCAAGCTCGTCGAGTACGAATGGTACGTCGAGCAGTGCTATTCCTGCGAGTCCTGCGATGAATACCTCTTCGACCTAGCTAGAGGCGAGGAGGAAGCCGACCTAGGCGGTGGCTGGAAACTCTCCGGCCAACCCGTCGAGGGGTTCTGGGAGGCCATGAACTCCGACGACGAGGAGGATGCGCTCCCATTCTAAACCTTGCGAGGTCCAGCCACTCAGCCTTCGGGTTGGGTGGCTTTCTTCGTGCGACTGTGGGGATTCGCCTCGCAGTCACCTTAACAACTCATCGGGGATTCTTACCCCGTGGAGAATCTAATGAACAATCAGGACCAAACACCAGAGGCCAAGAAAGCCTACCTGTTGATGACCAAAGCTACGGAAGAGTCGCTACCTAGCTTGGTAGAGTCTGCCTCTCTAGCAGGAATTGCTTCGAGGGGCATCGCTGGGATCAACGCACGGGCTTCCCGTGACCTACAGGACGTTCTTACGGACACGCTGGATGCCTTCTACACGAACGACCATGGTATCCGGTCGAGCATAGATCAGTCGGCCATCTTGGACTCCCGTAACGAACTGTACTACGGGCTCATCAAGGACACGAGGGATGCCGGTCACAAGGCCTATGAGGCACACAAAGAGGCCGGTATGCTCAAGACGGATGGGAAGGGCAAGGCCAAGAACCGGAACACCTACGGCAAGGACGCCCGTGCCAACATCTCGAATAAGCGTAAGGCTATCCGCAACATCTTCTATGCGATGACGGAGCCGACCCTTGCGCCACAGGTTCGAGCGATCATGAAGCCCGACGCAGATGGCAAACGTTCTAAGTGGACCGATGTCACTCGTATTGCCGATGAGGTGATTGATCAGAAGTTGAGGGCCAGTAAGCATCAGGTTCCCGTCGGAACCGACCTGAACACCCGCGATGTCTGGTACCTCAGGGACGACGTGGCGAATTACAAGACTGAGGAAGTAAACGGTGGGACCATTACCACTATCCGGTGGGGTACTGGCGACAACGCGTACGACACAACCGTCGAGCTGGGTACGACGATGCAGGAAAACGACCTACTCGCCTACCTTGAAAGGCACATCGCCGATCTTGGTCGCCGGAAGAGTAAGGCTGAGTCGGACCTTGAGGCACTGCGCGAAGCCTCAATCCCAGTCGAGCATGTCCTCCCGTCAGCTAGCAACGACGGTTAACCTCTAACTACAAGGGGGGGTCGGGCTAACAACCCGGCCCCCGATGGTTACATGCCTTACACACCATTCCTCGACGGCTTCATCGACTGGAACTACCTCGCAATCCTACTCACCGTATCTCTAATGGGTTGCCTAGGCGGTGCCTACTTCATCGTGATCACAGAGGTCACCTACAAACGTCAGCCTCTCTGGTGGCGATTCGGGCTCACCACAGGACTCTTCGTCCTCATGATCGCCTTATCACTTCATGTACTCATCTACGTCTGACGCCAGAGGAGAACCCCATACCACCGGGGTTCTCCTCTTTTTTTGTTCCGCTACCACAGCAATTGAAGCAACGGCCCTCGAACGCACCCTACACCACCACACCCCGAGTGCCGTTGCACTTCTTTTGTACCCGGCCCCTCCGGGGCCAGGGGTATCGGAGGCGCTTGCGCCTCGCTTCGCTCGCTACACTCCGCAGGCTACGTTGCGCCACTATTTTTTTATCCCCAACACCTTCGATGTATCTCTACCTCTGCGATGGGGCCCCTCCAACCCTCCTATAAGGACGGCGCGTACCAGTCGCAAGCTCCTTGCGCCGACACTATTCCCCACCACCCAACCCCGGCCCCACCCCGCCCCGCCTGCTCGCGCTGAGGTACGGGTCGGTTGCTAGGGGGGGGAGAAATTTTCTCCCCCTTTGGGCTCCCTGTACCTAGTTAGGGGGTGGCATTGAGGTACGGGTCGGTAAGAGTGTGAGGTTAGGTGAGGTTTATGTGGGAGAAATTTTCTCCCACCCCCCTATACCTTATTTTTTGGGGGTGTTCCTAACCCTATGCCTTGCTAGCTGACGACCACATGGCGAGCTTGTCCATCAGCTCCTTCTCTAGGTCATCGGATGACTTGTTCTCAAACGTAACGTGGGTGGACTCCTCGAATAGTCCTCCTGCTTTACCCAGTAGTTCAAGTGCCCGTATCCTGTTGGACGGGGAGTTGGTGTCGTCTACTGCCTCAGCCCTGAGCTTCTGGATAATCCAGTCGTTGTTTAGCTTCTCGTGTGCCTGCCTCACCACCTTGGTGTCAGCCTTCAGTCCTTCGATGGCTTCCTTTACCCGTGGATTCTTGGCAAGCTTGGAGCTGTTGTTCCACACCACCTGCTTGCTCATCTTGCTTGCATCGTATGCCTTGCGATAGGCCTCCGCATAGGAGTGCCCCTTAGCTACGAAGCCTGCGAAAGCAGACTGCTTAGGCGTAATCGTGGGTGGGTTAGGCATATAGCATCCTATCATTAGGGATTTGTTAGGTCAATAGGGAGAAATTTTCTCCCCCCCTTACTCCGCCAACTGTAATCTTATACCCCCTCCTAATAGGAGACTTTACAAAATACTTGTTTTTAGGTATATTTATATGTAGCGAGAAAAACGGCCAAGACCGAGGGGGTCGGGGCCGAGACTGGGGGAGAAATTTTCTCCCCCCTAGAGAGGAGCCAAGCAGTGAGTGCAAAGGTCAGGCAGTATGTTCCTGCCTGTCTCATGAGGATATCACCGCCACATTGGGTACGCGCTAGGAATGCCAAGAGCATACGGCAAGCCTACCGTATCGTGAAGGAAGTGGAGCATCACCTACCGTTCCCGTGGCCCGAGCCTATAGAGGCTATGGGTGAACAGGCTAGACGGAACAGGCAGTCTCCGGTGGAGTTCATGGGGCAGAGCACAAGTGGGGAGAAATTTTCTCCCCCCTCGACAGTACGCAAGCACAGAGGTGGTCAACCCCGCATCAAGCAACACAGGGTTGAGCCCAAGGACATCAAGGTGGTCAGGGTAACGTTACCACCCAAGGCCAGGGTTGAGCCGATGGACGGAGCCGAGTGGGAGCGGGGATGGAATCACAGCCCCGGCGGTGGACGTTGGCGGTATCTGGACAAGTGTTACATCGATGACGTGATGGAGGACGGGACGTATCAGTACGGTCCCCACAATCAGCCGGGGGACGTTGTGGGTCCTGCTTCCGAGGCCACTACTGAGACATCGGCTGAGTTCCATGCGCGTAATGAACAGGACTTCGAGAAGTGGGAGGAGGTATGCGATGCGTAGCTTGCGGTAACAGCATACACCCTGAGCGTCTGGCGATCCTGCCAGATACCACGGTGTGTGTGTCGTGCACTACCGTAAAGAAACGCCTTTGCGTGATGGTGCCGAGCAACGGAAAGTGTGGCATGACCCCGCTGTTCGTGGACGGAGAGGACAAGCGGGGCCAAGCCCTGCTCAAGAAGCAAGTCCAACGGAATCGTTGGGCAGGATAGTTGGCTCGCATTCGGTGAGCCACTTAACAGGGGGGAGAAATTTTCTCCCCCCTAAGAGAGAAGGAGATTAGTATGACTGACAAACATGGAGCAGTACAGCGCAGGTTTACGCAGGTGACGGAGGGTCAGGTCAATCAAGAGCCTAGGACTTTCAACGTCGAAGTGTGTGTGGAATGTGGGGAGCGGGAGCCGATGCGGAAGAACAAGGAGGAGAAGTGGCCGGTTGAGTACCTTCCCGCTCGTGTGTGTTGGGATTGCCGTGATGGTCGCAACGGCAGGTGGGTACTGGTGCCCCACAGAGAGGGGGAGAAAGTTTCTCCCCCCGTACTAGGAGGTGAAGAATGACAATCACGATAGAGTTGGAGGTACCGAACGAGTGGCGCATGAGATGGCCGTGCTCTCGCTTGGCAGGAAAGCATATCAAAGTAGTGCAGGATGACTACGGAGATCT
>Ga0098038_1000794_pt1 | contig 13729 bp, 6 predicted proteins | sample 5B_taG_FD_75051 | JGI IMG/M metagenome (GOLD analysis project Ga0098038, IMG submission 75051) | Marine viral communities from the Subarctic Pacific Ocean - 5B_ETSP_OMZ_AT15132_CsCl metaG | ecosystem: Environmental > Aquatic > Marine > Oceanic | place: Pacific Ocean | collected 2015-01-08 | reverse complement strand
ATTGATCGTTGCAAGGGGTGTAGCAGCAGCCGTAATAGCAAATGAGGCCGAGTATATACCTGTGGAGACATAACCGCCTGTAACGGCAAGTGTGCGGCCAGAAACTACATTGGTTCCATCCGCCACAAGAGTAATAGCTGATCCGGATGGAGAACCGGCAGAAGATGAGAAAATACTGACTCCTATATTCCCTGTACCGATATCTGGGATATTGCGTAGTCTTCCTCTGAAATAATTGTAAAAGTAAAGTGTATTTAAATTTTCTTCTGCTGTCGCCAGAGAACTGCTATAATGAAAATTTCCTCGATCATCTTCAATGGAAGAGTCCCAGCGAGCCTCAATACAAGGTTTTTTAAAGAAGAACTCCGTGCCTCGGGCAAAGAATTTTTTGGTATAGTAAGAACGAGTGGCGGTTTCATAAGTGTTTGAAAGAAACACTCCCACGCCCTCGTCCTGTTTACTTCCTAAAACATTGCCTGCGCTATTCACCCATTGTTCAACAAGCGGTGTAATGTCTAATTCTATGTCTTCTGTGCCATCGTCAAAAGATACAGTAAAGGACGAAGAAGCGTCAGTAAAATAATCACCACCGGTGGATGACCACGCGTGGTCTCCAGCAGACCTAGATGCAATCCTATTTACCCAGTTTGAAACGCCCTTGTCTTTATACAACTCCATATCAAGGCCTGTGCCTTCTGTCCAAGATCCGGATATAGCGGAGACATCCATTGTATAAGATTTAGGAAGCGTTTGGCCGTGCTTTGCGTTATATAATCTTAAAAAGAAATTGACGCTTCCACTTGCAGGTATGGTGCCCGCAGTGCGATCTGCTTTAATAGAGTCAGAGGAAGCTGTGCAGTCAAACTTAATTAAGACACGGGATGCCTCGGCAGAAGCAGAGGACGCCTGACCATAAATTGAAAACACCTCAAGAATATCAGAGGCGCCCATATTGGAACCAGTGCCGCGAGTAGTAAGATTCTCCTCGAACGCATTAGTGATAGTATTATCTAATTTAGCATAGTATCTTTTGATAGCCATTATCTTACGGTTCCCTTAATGTCAATTTTTGGAAATTTGATTTCTAATATAACATTATCTGGTACCGACAAATAGCGGCCGTCTGGGGACATAAACTGATCTATATTGAGTGTTGACGAAGAATAGTTTGATCCTCGCTTACTTACCAACTTGACTTTAACAGTATCGGCAACGCCTCGAACCTTATTTAAAGCGGACATTACATCAGTTATATAAAATCTTTCTCCGATAAACATCGTTTTTCCACCAAATTGATTAACTATGGCGGTTGTAGCATTATCCAAAACCTCGAAACGATCGATCTCTTCTGCCGAGATAACCTCAAAATCAATACCAATATTCACAATCTTTGCATCTAGAATATCAACTGTATCATTGATCATCCTGTATTTGTTTAAGTGAATCTTGATATTTTCTTTGATAGCCGAGTTTGATTGTGTTAACTTTCCGAAAGAGTCTTCAGAGACAACATAAATGTTTAGGTTTCTTTTAATAGAATCTTGATCTCGGACAACGCGGCATCTCTTTACAGCACCTAGTTGACCGGGCATAGCGTATACTAGTGCCTCGTAATCTGTACCGGTGACTGCTCTATTTTGCGATGAAAACATACTTAATGCTTGCGTTCTTATCTCTTCAACATTTGGATTCCTGACAGACCCAAGTATTGGCTCCTCATTAAAAGCCTCAAGACTCGCAATGACATTTGCTGCCGTGCTATTATTTGCGATTGCAGGATTGTTGAATTCAAATATCGGACTTGTAACTCTGGTGACGGCTCCAACAGCAGCGTTCACATTATTTGTGGTATTTGATCTGTAAGTGACGGTCAACGTTGTATTTGCTGGACCAATACCTAATTTATCTGTACCCATCAAGTCAGATGGATCAAATGACTTATCAGTGATGTAATTTTTTGCTGCTCTGTTTAAAACAACGCTTGCTGGATCCACAAGTCCCGAGGTCGTGGAGTCCGTATCTGAGCCAAACCCAAACTGTAGTGTAATTCCACTTCTGTTTTTATTTGTGATAAAGCGGCGGCTTGCACTGAAAGGCCTCATCAAGGAAGGTGCGTTATCTCTAGTGTTTACATCTATGTTGGGAACCGATTTATACACCACATCTTGTGTTAAGTACTCAACTTCAAAATATTCATTACCTTCGCTATCAAAAACACTGACTATCTCAACAATATTAGAGTCTGAAATCGTAACCTTTTTAAATTTTTCAAAAGCGCCTATAGTAAAAGTAGATCGTCCAAATTCGCCAGATATTACCTGCCCTTGGGCTTTTACAGCATAACTTGTTGGCAAACCAGTTGAAGTGCTGACATTCGCGGCAACAACATCATTTGATGGATCATCAAACCTAATATCCTCCATCAGTATAAAACTTCCTCCGTTTGTAGAAGAAAGCACAGAGTTACGTTTTAGAATAGGTAAATAAGTATTGTCTGGGCCAAGACCTGTTGTATTTGCCGGGACGATTGCATATACAGAGACCATTCCAGTGGTAGATTTGGGACCGACAAACTTATATCCCATCTGCTTCGCAAGGCGCAAGACATTCGAATACTCAGACGCGGTGTCCAAAAAGTTTTCATTTACCTGATAATCAAGGTAAAAAGACATAATGTCGCCAGTATAGGCGACCGTATCAATCATAAGAGACCCAAATGAGGCCTCACTAAAATCTTGAAAAGTGTCTGGGTAATATCTTTTCGTGTAGTTTATAAGATCATCGCGGATAGAGTCGAAGTCTCTGCTTGTATAATCAATAGGGAAAGTTCTTTTGGCCATCTAGTGTTTCTCCAATACTAAATAGTATCTAATCTAAGATGAAACTGGAATAGTTAAATCTGATACTATTCCTGCCCTTGGGACTGAGTATCTTATACTAATAATGAGTGTTGTTTTATCCACGGCGCCCGGTTGACTTGCAAATTGATCGGCCGGATTTGTCACATTTAGATCTAATATTTTTATAAAAGGTGCATATTGAGCGACTTGGCTTCGAATTGATGACACTAGGTTACCTATAAGACCACTGTTATTTTGCTCAAACAAGTAGTTTCTTACCCCAACGCCAAACTCGGGAAACATTATTCTTTCACCGGGCGCAGTCAAAATTATCATTTTTAAGTTTTGTTCTGCGACTTGTAACAAGTTCTTATTAAGACCATAGGCGCCGTCACGGGCGTCAATTCTTAATGGTAATGCTACTGATAATCCTTGTGCTGACATAATAATGTTCCTTTAATCGCATTCGTCGCCGTCTTTATTAAACGGTCGATTTAGCAGTTTACCACGTTCCCACCATCGCAAACCATCTTCAAAATTAACTTTTGGTTTAAGCATCTCTCTTAAAGACTCGGTTTGGTTTGGCGGGTCGGATGCGTTGCTAGTGTCAAAGTCGATTGCTTGTGTTGCTTCGTACAGGCTTGTGAAGACAATCCTTGCCGCTTGGCGCGAATCAAAAAATGCATTAGGGCCTCGATCCCACTTAACAAATTTCTTACCTCTCTTACCGCCGGCAACCTCCCAAAGATCACCGCCTTGAGATGGGTACCCTGAATTGCCAATGGCGTCGAAGAAGGTCATAACATTATAAATAGACAGTATAGAGGTAAATCTAGGAAGAGGAAAGACATATTTGAACATAGTCTTGTATTCTGGTGTCTTTACAAGTTCTTCAATTAAGCAATATACATCGTAACTTTTAGGATCAAACTTATTGAAAGCCTGATCGGGGATCGGCAATTCCGCCGAAGCAATAGGAATTAAATATCTTTGCTTACCGTCGCGGTTTGTAACTTTATACGCTTTTGTATCCATAACTGTATCTTGTGATACATTTCTAGTTACCGCTGCGAACGCTGTTTGGTTGTCAGAAGAGGGTTCGGGCATATAGCAGATCCTAAGTCCAAACTTCCACCCTTCTGTTGGTAATTCATGTCTGTGCCCGTTGTCAGTTGGATTTAATCTGGATCTGCCAATCTCAAAGTTTCTTATTTCGTGATAATGTTCATTACCGGCGGCATCTTTGTGAGTCGATGTCACACCATTGCCATCTGTGTCTATTTCATAGGTGTGGGTGTGGTTTTCTATTGCGAGTGTTTCTCCATCTCGCTTTGGATTACCCCAATACTTTGAGATTTTTCCTTTTAATCCCTCGCTCTTCTTTCTCTTGACAAAGCGGTTCCAATCGTTGATATTAACAACGCCATAAAGACTAGATTTTCTGTCTGCAATTTCTGTTGGAGGTATTGTTTTATCCTCAATTCTAATATATTTTTCTAAAACAAATGGCCAGTAAGAGTCATCAGACAAACTATTTTGGGAGTCAGGTATTAGTGGGCCAATATTGTGCTTAGACGCGTCGGTTGGGTCCTCTTGTACATTGAACGGGCCGTCGCTATAAACTGCTCCCCGAATCCATTCACTGTTGATACAAAATAAATGATCGATATTAGAGACTAAAGGAGGCAAAACATCAGTAAATTTGCTTTGTAGTTTTTCTAACTCTTCCCTAATATAGAATCCAAGCAGAACACTTGCGCTTTTTTCGTTATTTCCAACCGTTTCTTCAAAAGCAGACTGCTTGGCTTTCTTGGCTAAAGGTTTACTAAATTTAGTAGATCCAGAACCTACCCCGACAACAGTGCTTTGTCGGCCGGTGCCGGTAAATGCTCTTTGAAAAACATTTTGTGTTTTAATTGCTACGTCTGAAAGGGCCGCTAGTTTTCCGTCATATCTTATATAAAACTGATCAACAGTCCTGATTATATCGGTCAGGGCCTGTTCCTCTGCCGGGGTGAAATCTCCATCTGCAAGTCCGGGCTCCGACTCTCTTTTTAATATGCCAGAGTCAATTTTTCTAACTGTATTGTTGACAACTTGCTCTATAAATCTGTAATAATACTCTGGGCTTGTGACTCCTGATCGTGGTTTGCCGTCTTGATACAATCCTTGTCTCATTCTTTCGGCTAAAAAAGCACTTAAAAGACCATCATAATTATTATTATTTAACTCGAAAGCAGTGAAAACAGGTATTCCTCGAATCATTGCGTCGAGTGCATAAATCCTGATAGTTGCCCTAATCGCTCCCTCAATATTGGCTGCGTCTTCATTTGATAATATCCTGTCAAAAGGTGCCTCGATCGCACACAGAGGGTCACTTTCAAGTCGGTCATCTCTTACTAACTGATTAGTCATCGTTGCAACGTCGTCTTTAAGATCGGTTAGATCAAATATTGGTGTTGATTTAGGATCACAACCATCTAATTCTGGTACCAAGGCTTCAGCAATATCCATCCAGCCTTCAAATCTTCTTGCTTTGACATAGAAAGGAGGCGGGACTAAATCAGGATATAGTTTGCCAAGAAGGCCACCATATTTTTCATTATCCATATAAACAACTTTTGGTTCCCTGTACGGATCATATCCAAATCTAAACGACTCTGCGAAACTGTTTAGATCAATTAACTCATTTCTTTCTTCATTATTCTTTTCTTTTGACCTATTGACATCATACCCGTCTGGCGTTTTGACTTTGCTGTTTTTACCTGCGTCTCCAGTAGAGATCAAATAAGATATTCTTTTTAAGAAGGCGCCGCTAATTTGATCGAATCCAGATGCCTGCCCGTCTAAGCCATCTGCAAAATGCCTTCTTAGGCCGGCATCCGTGGCGATTTGTCGCAACTCACTTCTAGATATACTAGAATTTTTAGCAATATTGTCTAAGAAGAATTGATATAAAACCTCTAACTGATAAGAGCCGTCGATCGACCTTGTATTCGCTGGCATGTCAATTTCTCTAATAATGTTATCAACATCTATATCTTGAGATGCAGGTATCTTTAAATCATAACTTGTATACGAGTATTCTTTCTTGCCTTTATAAATTGACTTGGGGGGGACATCATCACCAGACTTTTTGAGATCTTTTTTGCTGAGTTCACCACCTGTATCTGGCCGGAAAGTCTCAACGATCTTAAGCGCGTATTCATTGCCTTCTTTTAATAGTCTTGTTTTTTTATTGTATAAGTTGTAATCATATTCTACAGAGACTTCATAGTTTGGATCGCCTATCTCTTTGCCATTATTATTTTCGCGTGGGTAAGTTACATATTTGAGTCTCACATCCGCTGATGAAGTATCTGGAAGTTCTAGAAGTCTTGCTCTATCTCCGTAAACCTCTACGAAAGAATCTCCTTTTGAAGCATTAAAAGGTAATTTCTTTTTAGCACTATTAGACCATTTGCTTAGTTTTTTGGTTCCAACTAATTGTCCTGCAACACTAATATTTTTTCCATTTAAAACTTTAAATAATCTTTGTTGGGGTGATTCATTCTTGTGTTTTAAATCATCTTTATCCAGTCTTTTGCCAAAAATTACATCGTCACAAGCAGCCAACAGTTCATCTGCTACCAAATTGAATTTATTTGGAGACTTGACGAATAAAGGACCACCAGACCGAAACTCAAACTCATCAATAAATGCTCGAACATATTTCTTTCTTCTTGCAATACGCTCTTCGTTTGTTTCTTTTGTTTGTTCAAGATCACTAAGTGAGTTTGGTGCAGTGTTAACTGTTTTAAATTCTGGCTCCATATCCCTGAGTTGTTTGGCTAGGTGTGCGGCTACTGTTGGGGGATAACCTCCTGCTGAGGTACCAAACCAAGAGTTTCCTTTTCCGTACTCATTAGCAAGTTTATTTCCGTATTTATCTATACCTGCTGGTTGAAAAGATCCTGCTTCAGGGTCCTTAATGGCGTTATCGGATGTCCATTCAAAGAACCCAAGGTCTTCTGCCAATGGAGAGCCAAAATGCCTCACAAGCCAATTGTGTTTTAAGAATGGTCGGCCCATTGTATCTGAGAGGACTCCGTTTAGAACTCCACCTCTTCCTGTAAAGAAATTGATAGGACCCATTAAATCTTGAACGTGTGATTGCTCGATACGTTCGAACAAGACTTCTGTGACTGCTGCATTGAAATCGCCGGTAATTGGGTCATTTGGATTCATAAATCCTGAGTTTGGACACGAATCATCCGCCATCAAAGCGGGGAAGTCGGCAAAAGGACCGTTATTTAATAAGTTGAGTAGATCGTTAAGATCTTGAATGGCTTTGTCTTTTAGGTCATCGAGTTGCTCTCTACACTCTTCTTTGCTTAAGCCTTTTTGCGCCAATAGATCACACCTTAAATCATTAATTCGATCAAGAGTCTCTGGTGAACAAGGATATACCGGCTGCAAGAGAACGGGTGGATAAGAATCAAATACTTCCTTCATCTCATCAATAGTGGGCATTAGGTTGCCTAGAGGCGGGAAGAAGTTCTGGAATGATTCAGGTTCTGAAAAAGTGTCTCTGATACACTCTGAATCACTCGTAAGTGCAACCTCAACAGCCAACGCTAGTGTATCTGCTGTTGCAGATCCAGTTAAAAGTTGCAAAATTTGCCCTTGAGTTAACATTAGTGACAAGTCATCGATAAAGTCTGCCATCTCTGAATTGGAAAGTTGTTCCAAACAAGTAGCATCTCTTGCGCCTAGTGCAGCGAACAGATCCCGAAGTGCCTCAATCATTTGATCATCTGATGCGTCTGGGCAAATGTTTTCTCTCAATAGGTTTTTAAAATGAGGGTTATCGTCTGCTAAATCAGCTAGGTTTGCTCCGAGGGCCTTAAGTGTATCACATGCCAGTGACAAAAGTTTATCAATTATAAATTTCAGAACTTGGGCCATAACTGCGATGGCTGTCTCAACAATTGTCTCTGATAACGCTTGCAAAAGACGCATAAATATATCTTGGAAAAAGACTCCAATATTCTCGGACAACGAAGGCAATGTTAAATCAACATCCCATTGACAAATATCCATTTCTAATGTGTTTAAAAAATTATCAATTCTTGGGTTTGCTTTTAAAGGAGACTCAATCTTACAGGAACTGTGCTTGAATAATCTTGCTACAATTGGTGCTCCGGGTATTCTATTTAGTGATTCTAAAAGTTGATCTGCTCCGACTTGTTTTAGCATTGTTCTACGGTAAGCGTCAACTATCTCTTTTTGGATGTCTCCTGCGGCTTCGCCGTATGAACCACCCGCTCCAGTAGATGGGGCACCTTGATTGAATGCTAGAGAACCTTCTTCATCCAAACCAAAGCCACCTGTGCTTTGCAGTTCGTCGAGAGTTCTTTTGTTGTATTCTCTTAGTCTCTCAAGAGTGTCGCCGGGAACATTGAGTAGGTTCCCGCCGCCTTGGTTCAAAGTATAGGCTTGTAAATCTACCGGCGGAACGCCGGCGGCGAGGGCTTCTTCCACGGAATTATAAACATCACCACTTGGAGTAACTATTTGTGTTCCGACAGTCTGGGTGTCGGCAAGGCCTGCTTCTTCCAATTCTTTTATTGCTTCTTCGCGGGTGTACATCTTTCCGCCGAATTCGCTCGGGAAAACTCCGTCAGGTTTATCCAATTCTTTAGCAAGTGCTCTCATACGAAGAGAAAATCCCTTGCCAGAATAATTACCTTCTTGATAATCTAAATCCCACGGTGCTGGGAGATCTCCGACTTCTCTTTCAATAGTATCCAAGATCTTGCGTTGCTCTTCCGGTGGTAATCCAAGGAAAGATCTATTAAGATAATTGTCACTCATAGCGCCAAATGCTGCTGCTGCCAATGCCTTTGTAGAACTTTCCTGACCCATTCCTTGGGCAACACAGTCCGCTGCGCTCTTGATGATAGCAAGCCAACCACACCAACCTAAACGGTTGTTTACGCGGCGCCAGAAAAGTTTCTCTTCATCTTTTTCTTGGGCAGCGTAGCCGGCTTTGACATCTTTTCTGATCTTTTTCTTTTCCTTTTTATTATAGTCTAAATCTTTGTTATTTATGACACCTTTTTTGATATCGCGGTATTCTGCGTCAGGACCATTGGGACCAAAGGCTGCGACTATTTCTTCTAAGACAATATAAAGATATGGATCGGTTCTTTCGATTCTCTCTCGGGCTCGCTCAAGGTTTGTATCAAAAAGAGCCTGTGTGTCGGCAGCACCGGAGACAAATGTTGCGGCAACCTTTTTTAAGCCATCTTCTTGAGTATTACAGGAAGTTCCGTCATTGCCTGTAAATTTATTTAGAAACATATCAGGTGCGGATAATATTGTATTTTCCAATCCAGACATTAAGTTGTCAAAGTCTTTATCTGTGCTTGTTCCGGTAACAAGGCACTGAGCAATGTCTTCTTGGTTATAGATAGTGTTACCATTCGAGCCGTAAACAACTTCAAGGGCTGGCACTGTATAATCGGTTATAACTTTAATCCAAGGGGTTGGAGTTCTTGCTGTTAGATCAGCATCAATTTCTGGAGCCGCACCGATATAATATAAGGTCCTTGTATCTTCAAAAATCTTCTTGCCGTCTTTCATTAGGGCTCGGAAAAGATCTTTATGCTTACCGGTTCTAGTAACCCTTATCCTTTCACATCCGGGCTTATTAAATATGATTTCTTTTAATCTGATATCATCGCTGTCCTCAGAAACTTTCTCAAACTTGAATGTTATCTTCTCTGGTACTTTGTTAGGTTTGAGCGGACTGAAAGAAAAACCAATGTCGGGCCTTCGTATCCAACTCGTAATCCGGTCCCTGAATCTGGCGATGCCATTGGCCTCTTTTTCAAGGTCTAAGTAATCCCGTTTAAACTCATTGTCATTTGTAGCGGACCTGCTAGGGCTTGATACGTTTGGGTTAGAGGTACTTGCAGCGTTATTGTTTTTTGCTGTGACAAACCGGCCTCCCTCATAAATCCCCCAGCGTTGGTTTTCTACTTGATAAACATTAAAGGCTTTTTCGATTCTCTTGAGCACAGGAACAAATTGAGAACCTTCAAAAGTAACCTCCAGACGTGTTTGGAGTTCCTCTTCATCTTGTTCGCCAATTACAAGCCTTGCTGGAATTCTTTCGAATACCTCTACAGGCACTGAAACAACAACCCTCGTCCTTGCTTTCTTCTGGATAGGGATGTGGTAATCAAAGGTTGCTAGTTTAACTAATGCCTCAACAAGATCAATTGGCTCTGATACAATATCGTAGCCGGGTATTGGATCGGGAAAGAGTGCTTGGCCGGCAACACCAAGGGCAGCGACGGAAGTTACTCCAACAACGCCCGCCACAATGCCTACACCGGCGCCAATCAAGGATCCTATTGGCCCACCAATAGATCCAGCAGCGGCGCCGTAGGCTGCGCCGGCGACGGCTGCACTACCTACTGATGCATCAAATGGTAAACCATAACGCTTGTTGCGAGTGTCATCGTCTGGTATTTGTTCTACATACTTAAATACTGTAACTTGGCTGGCCTTGTTAAAATAATCCAACATAAGCCTAACTGCTCTTTCTTTTTCTATTTCTTGCCAAGAATTACTGTTCAATTCAGAAACTGATGGGCCGGGGCCAACAGGGCCGGGGGCATCAAAAGTCAAAACAATATTTTGAGTACAGTTTTTACCATTAAAGAAGGTATCGCCGTTGCCCATCATACGATAGTCTGGAACGTAAGCATATGGGTTTTCGCGGCAAAGGGGGCACGGGTCTGGTTCTTCGCCGGGCCGGATCGGATCACAAACTAAAAATTTAAATTTTGCAGGGTCCAGTTGAGCGCGGTTTAGTATCGCTTCAGGGGTTGCGGGAGAGTCAAGATCATAGCCAGTTGAACGAGCTTTTGGAGGAGGTTGCGTGTCTAATCCTGCCCCAACAGCGTCTATATCGCCTTCACCCGGAAACCGGCCGAACCGGAAAAGAGGCTGATTTTCTTGATCGCTTTCCCGCCCGAACTCTTCAAACGCCGTTCTACCATAAAGGTTTGTAATCTTTGTGCTCATCAGTTTGTCCTGTTATAGCGACTGTTAATATAGATCGCGCCCGCTTCGTGTAAATAGTCTATTTCATATGCTAACATATCTATTCGTGCTTTGGATAATTTACCAAATTGCTTTTGTGCTAGAATATTGTATGAAGTAACATCTAGAATATCTGGTAGATTAGGTATTGAGATTGATCCTGCGGATAAAGGCCCAAGGACGGTCTTTGGACTTAACACCGCTTTAGTTAGCTTAGGCATCGTAAGCAACAAGCCAGAAACACAAGAATTAAGCAACTGAACATTGTTATGTATTTTTCTTAAGTATTCTTCTAAGTTGTCGCCTTTTGGAATTGGTTGTAAATATTGAAGTGTTCTCTTCGACCCATACTCTGGGTTTCCTTTGGATAAGCCTTGCAAACCTGTCTTTGTATCTCTATTCCCCGCAATCAAATCAATACCATACACAACACCTATTTTTCCATCAAGGGAGTTTCTACCGGGTGGGTTCTTCTGCGTGACAAGTTTAATTCCTTTACGAGCGAGGATTCTTATCTCATCAGCCTTCATTGCGATTGCAGAATCAGAGTATGAGCGGCCCACATTTCCATCACAGATATCAAAGTAATCATCTATATCGGCGCGTTGTGAAATGTATATTCTTGCTGCGTCACCCGCAGATACATCTTTGTTAAAACTGCCAAAGTTCTTTTCTGCTCGGCCTTGGATAAATTTGCCACTACGGTTAAGTTTGCCTCCCTCTGCTGGGTCCCAGCCTTGCAGGCCTGCGACAATATCAATAGCGCCGGAGCGTGTGTGGCCCTTGCCGCCGTATCCTGTGCTTATTGTATGCTGCCTATCTCGTCCTAAAATAATATATGTATTGTTGTCGCCTTTTATTACCTTTTCACTTTTGCTGGCGTTATAATCTGGAAACTTTTCTTTTAGTTTATTGTTACTCAAGCCTTTTGCATTGTCTATCTCAAGAGTATCAGTATAGGGGCTGATCTCTTTGTCATTCTTGACATTTTCACTTTCGAATCGAGGCGGTTTATCAGATATTTCTGAGTCCTCTCTTAGATAACCATCGATATTATTTCTGCTTTGTGCTATTCGATCACGTCGAGTTTTTTCAGACTCGTATCTTGAATAACTTCTTGTTACTTGTTTTTGTGTTGGTTTGTCGCTCATCTTTGTGTTTTACCTGTTCTACTCTGCTGAGGTAGGTGGGGCATTTTCGAATTCATCTAAGAATGCATCACCACTTTCCGTAGATGTTTGTGATGCTTCTTCTTCTAACTGGCGTACCTCGGGGGTATTCCCAATGTTCTCGGGATCTATTTGTTCTAATGATATACCGTTCTCTGTAGCAAGCCATGCCCAAGGGTCTATCTTCGGACCACCCATACCATTTATTTGTACTTCAAAATGTAGATGGGGGCCTGAAGAAAGGCCTGTGCTTCCTACAGTGCCTATAATTTGGCCTTTTTCAATAAAATTTGATTCTGATTTATTTATATTAAACTCAGATAAGTGCATATATCTTGTTATTGTTGTTCCATCTTCGGCTATTAGCCTAATCATATTTCCGCCACCGTTCGGGTCATTGCCGACAAAATCGATATAAGAATCGTGAGCAGCCAACACTGGGACTCCGGTCGTGGCTCCTATATCAATACCGTTATGTGGTTTTAGTTTTCCGGATACGGGGTGTATACGGCCCGGTGGGTTGGGGGTCCAATCCGAAGTAAGAGCGCCACCGACAACCAGTGTATTTATCATTGTAAGAAGTTGGTTTGTTGTAAATCCCGTTCTTTCTGCTGTTGTTGCTAGTTTTCCTGTATTTGGATCAACGGTGTTGCCGGCTGAAAATGCAGAAGTTGCGTTGATGGGCGCTCCCATTGCGGCTATAACGTCACTTAGATTGACAGGGGCTACCAATTTGGTAACGGCTCCAGTTGTATAGTTTGAATTATCAAAGCGAATATTAACAATAGAACCTATCGCAACGTCTCCCAACTGCTCGTCGTTTGATTCAGTGTCTATAATAGATCTAACCGTGAAAAAAGGATACCGGACAGATCTCTTGAGGAACTCTACCGGATTAAACACAAAATTAAATGGATTTGGCATCATTGCGTGTAATTCAGGAACCATGCAAAAATAACCTACTCCGGTTGAGGGCGTATTCTGAGCATATCTTTGTGGCATAAAGCCACTAAGAAATTGTAATTCTGGAAATTCATTAGGATCAATATTTACTTTTGCTAGAACTATTCCATTAAAGTCCAGCATATTTTTAAACTTGTTAGGTTGGTGTGTTTTACCAACAAGTTTAGTATAAACCGCCAAAGGATTATCAATAATCATAGAGGGGTTTAGAGTGGTTACAAAGTCTGGTATAACAGTTGAGTTTAATTGATTTAACAGAAACTGACCAATCTCGCCGGGTTGTGGAAGCGTAAAAGGAGAATCAGCCATCAGCGGTCTCCTGTTGTAACATCTCGAAGATGTCTTCGCGGTCAGTGTCTGACAAGCCTGTATCACCAGCCTGTTGCTTATGAATAAGGCCTGAGATCTTCACTAGCTGCTCGTTAGAGCGTTGTAGGGTCTCCACATACTTGGCCGCTACGGAGCCCACCTGCGTGTGTCTCTCCTCGTCTTTGGAGAGGTATCGCATCACATCGTCTAAGAGTTCTTTGGTGACTTCTCGGTCGTCTTGTATGTTATTGATCGCTGTCTCAAGATAGTGATCTAAATCTTTCATAACTCGCCCTTATTCCATTTTTTGCGGAAGACTGCATATTTAACACGCATTTTATTAAGATTGTT
>Ga0098038_1000787_pt1 | contig 13810 bp, 21 predicted proteins | sample 5B_taG_FD_75051 | JGI IMG/M metagenome (GOLD analysis project Ga0098038, IMG submission 75051) | Marine viral communities from the Subarctic Pacific Ocean - 5B_ETSP_OMZ_AT15132_CsCl metaG | ecosystem: Environmental > Aquatic > Marine > Oceanic | place: Pacific Ocean | collected 2015-01-08 | reverse complement strand
TTCTGCGTCCTCTCTGTTCTTGACTGGATCATCGATGACTAACACGTGCGCTCCTTTACCAGTAATACCACCACCAACACCAGCTGCTACATAACCACCGCCCTTGGTTGTATTCCATGATTCTACGGACTGCGAACTAGGGTCGAGCGATACACCAGAAAAGACATTTTTAAAATTAGGTTCTCTTAACTGTTGACGAACCTTACGACTAAAGTTCATGGCCAACGATCCAGAGTATGAACAACTAATAAATTCTTGTTCAGGGTTCTTGCCCAAATGCCAAGCTGGAAACGCAACAGAAGCTAATGTAGATTTACCATGTCGAGGTGGCATAAACAACATAAGTCTAGGTGACTTTTGATTATTTACATCCTCACTAAACTTCTCCAAACGTAAACAAATATCTTTGTGTACCCAACCTGCTACATAGTCTGGATTGAAACGTTCTACGAACGGTAACAAATGTTTACGTGACAACGCACGTAATGCTAATTCTTTTTGGGCTTTTAATTGTGCAGTTTCTTCAGCAGTTGGTTCTTCTACAACTTCTTCAGTTACAGGTTCTTCAACTCTCTCTGCTTCGTCGGCTTTACAGTACACGCAGATCTGATCATCGCTTGGGTACAACGTATCTGGATGTAACGCTTTACACGTTAGGCATTCAATCTTTTTTATTTCCATCCTTTTTAGGCATGAGATATTGGTTATCAGTTCCCGCTATCTTAAGTAATTCAGCATCTGGTAGTTTCTCTAATTGTTCTACAGTTCTATCCAGATTGATATTGATTTGTGTAGCATGCTCTGGAGCAAATAGACCGTGGAGCTTACACAATGAATCGGTGATAACTTTCTCTTCTGTCGCTGTTGCAGATTTACGGTGCGCTTCCAAGTACATGCTTGTCGCTGTTTGTTTATCAAACTTAATTTCTTCTTTAAATTCTTCGCGCATCTTAATAACCATCTTTTGTACTGCTGGTTTTTTAAATACTTTATAGACGTGCTCATTATCTCTATACCCAGCTGCGCGTCCAGCTGCAGCTTTCGACATGCCACGGAGATGAAAAAGTATGAGGCGTTCTTCTTGAACACTTAGCTCATTAAGCTTGACATCAGCATAGGGATAATGAGACTGAAGCTCGGCCCTTTCTTGTTCAAAATTTTGGTCTTTATCAGTCATTTTCTTTGAATTCTACTATATTTTTGGCCCACCAATAAAGCTCATCTTCTTTTAATGTGTGTTTCATCGTATTTGCTCTACTACAAACCAGTTGAATATTGGTTATTAAATACTCAATATCTGGATCTATTCGATCAATAGAAGCGTTCAAACCCCTGTTACCACTACCATCTTTATGGTATGTCATAAACAAACCGGTCAATGCACACTTGCCCTTTTGTTTATCCCATAGCTCTAAAACATCTTCTAGTTCAATATCCCATCCAACTTTTGATTTTTCTTTTTTAGTTCTCGCGTGTTTAAGTTGGCCAAATAAACGAGTTAAATAATTTTGAGGTGTTGCGCTGGCATTCTTCCGTCGTACTGCATAACTGCAAGCTTTACACTTTTTTGAATGGACTTGCCCACGATCATTTGAGGTTTTAAATTCCTCTAAAGGCAACTCCTTTTTGCAAGAAGTACATTTCCTCGTACTCATGCTTGCCCACTGTAGCACAAATTTTTGCTAGAAAATTTTTTAAATAAAATTTTTTCCTTTATCGCTTACACAGGGTCCTACTATCACTATCACTGCTAGCCCCGTCCCCGATTCCGGTTTTGGAACCTTGTTTCTAATTTTTCGTAGTTGGAACCTTGTCAGGTACCTACTGGTGCATTTAACCTCGCGCTAAGCCAGCGCTTCGGTTGGGAGTCTAGTTCAAGTGCTGTATAAATAAAGGAGATATCATATGATACATTTTGGAAACATCTTCGCCGATGACAACATCGCCGGTCCTATCTTCGGTGAAGAGTACGAAACCAAACTGCTTCAAGCAGTTAAAGCTCTTCAATACCGAAGAGAGTTTGGACGCGGCGTTGCTTGGTTCGGCAAAGATGTAAACTACATCTACAGCGGACGCTCGCACTACTCTAACCAATGGCCTGATTGGTTAGCACCAATCATCAGCCACTTCGGCTACCATGTCGATTACAACGAACTAAGCAATGAGTGGAATCATTGCTTAGTTAATCACTATGCTCCCCACGAGCGTCTCGGATGGCACCGAGACGACGAAGACTGCCTCGAAGGTAGCCTTCTATCAATCTCCCTCGGGGGGACTGGCGAGTTTAGTTACACCACCAATCGCAATGCTTTCGGCGATTTGATGTGTCTCTCCCACGGAGACTTCATCATCGCCGATGGCAATTGGTGGCGCACTAACTGGCACATGGCTAAGAACTGGAGCGAAGACCGCTTCAATCTTACCTTCAGGCGAGTCAAATAATGACTCGCCTAAGGGCGAACAAACCACCCACCTAACAAGGACATGGCTAAAGCCATGGCATCAGGTGTTGGTTACAACGCTCGCGCGTTGCACCACAACTTTGAGCGCATACATTTGTTTTAGACTAACCTCCAGCGAAAATTAAACTGCAATGCAAAGCATTGTCGGGTTCGCCACAGGCGACCGCGCAACTGCGCTACCCTCAGTTTAATTTATAGCTTACGGTTAGTACTATCATGCGCTTACTCTGATCGCGTCACTACTGACGCTCACTTTCACTCGGACGTTCCACGTCCTTCGTGTAGAGCCGAACACGTTCGGCTTTTAAAGTCTAGTTTAAATGGGGTGTAATTAACTTTTTATGGAGATTAAAATGTTTATTTTTAAAACTCAATTTGGAGAAGAATACATCTGTGAGTGTATTGTTTCTCAGTATCGCGATGGCGGTGCGTTTTCTCTTCAGTTGATTGGCGCTGAAGACTCGCCTTATCAAGGTGAGCCCATAGCCATGGCTACAGTGAATCTACCTCACTACCCCGTAGGTAGAAACAAAGAAGGTCGAGTCCTCACCTTCATAAAGGACTGGTCAGAAAACCAAGGCATCTTGGACCAACTCGTTGAACAAAATATGGTTGAGCGAGTCTGTCGTCAAGGCGAACCTGTTAGAGTCCCGACAGGTTATGTCCAAGCCGACTTGGTTGAAGTTATCTGCCCTACCATGGTCGATGACTTCAAGGAACTATCATAATTAGGTAGTTCCTCGTTGGCGGATAGTCACAGCTATTCGCCGACTCGACGCTCCGCGCCGAGCGGCAAAGAAGTCTAGTTCAAAGGAAGTAAATATAAAGGAGATTAGTATGAATAAATGTAGTTGTGTCTTTGGATGCGATAAAGAAGGTGTTGAAAGATTGACTTTCAGTTATGAAGATGGAGGTCAAACTTTTGATGATGGAGTAATCTTTGTATGTAAAGATTGTGTTAACAGTCTTGGCAGAGAAGGTTGCGTTAATGAAATTAGGAGAGAATGGACATGAAAACTTTAAGTCATAGAAGGAAGAAGCAGATAGCTAATGAATTATATCTTTACAGGTATATGATGTTTTCTGTTTTAGGTTTTTGTATTGGCTACTTTGTAGGTGGCGCAATATAAATGAAGTCCTACCTATTCAGCTACGGCTGAATACGGTAGGACCACCGAACTTTGACGGGGTGTGCCCAACTACTATCACGGTGTGCCGTCGGAGTGTGCCCACCTACTATCATCATTTCTTTGTTGGGGACCTACCGCCCCAACGCGCTCGCGCTTCCAGCGCTCGCAGATCTTCGCTCCTTACCAGTCGCTCAGTAGGGAAATCGGAGATTTCCGAATCTAGTTTAATTGAATTGGTTGGGAAGTATTTCCCTTTTTTTAAATATATATTACACGGAGAATATCATGAGTAGTATTGCACTAAAGGTTTGTAGACCCTATGAAACTACCGACAAAGACGGGAATGTCGTTAAAGCAACTCGTTGGCCTTCCATTGGAAGAATTGTAACCCTCAATAATGGTAATCAGAACATTTATCTAGATTTTGAGCCTGAGAAGTCTACTGACGGTCAGGGTTTTGAGATAATGTTTGCATTTAAGGAGCAAGACAATGGGAAACAAGGTTAAACTTATCAGAGAAGGCACTAAGTTTGTTGGTAAAGCAACAGATACAGCCTTTTATTGGCTAGGTCGTGGTTTTGAGTCAGGTAATCAACTACTTGATAGGGCTAAAGAGTCCACACGCCATGGCATTGCTTCAAAAAGGCAAGACCCTGTAGAAGTTGAAGAAACTTTTGACCCTAAGTCAGAGTTTATAGACTCTTTCAAGTCTTGGTATGACAAACCCGAAAATCAAGGTAAAGATATCCTTGATTATCAAGTTGAAGACCCTGACGGGCTCTTTGCTAAACTAAAAGGAGAGTCTCATGACTGAGTTATTCTATACTCTTGGTTGTATGTTCTTTATTACAACCATCTCAGCCCAGTGTATAGTTCTATACACCTTTATTCGAATGCATTATGACTTCGATAACTGGCTGAACGATGAAGGAGACGACTAATTCTCCCCTTGGACAGAGCTACGTAGGTAGTTCTGTCCTCCCTTTTCGTTCTCCGCCCTGCGCTTCGCTAGCCCGGAACCCCAGCCGGCAGAAGGCACGACGCGGTCGTGACCTTTTTTTGGCCAAAGCAGGGCTTTGGCAGGTGGTCTCGGTGTGCCAACTACTATCATCAGGCCTATATACTACTATCATCGCGTAGCGATGTGGACTTCACGAGTAGTGGACCACTGTCTACGAGTCATTGACGAGTATCCAAGGTGTACCGGGTGTACCAGCAGTGTACCAGCTGTTTTACAGCGTACTGGTACACCCCTATCCCTTGTTTTTGCTGAGCTTTTTTCAAAAAAGCGCTAAGTGTACCGAGTGTACCACAGGTTTTGCGTTAGCTTTATTAATAGACCGTAGACCGTAGTTATAGAATCTTTGTTTAAACTAACAATTAACCGGTACAAATGGTACACCTACCACGAAACCTAGCTACCGCGGGGCTTTCAGGTGTACCACCTGCTTTTTGGTAGTGGTACACCCAAACGTGGATCTGTAAACAAATCAATAACTTAGGGTGTACCACGGTGTACCACAAACGCGTCTTACCAGCCGCGTTTTATCAATCTAGTTCAATTAAGTGTAATTAATGGAGAAATATTATGAATGAATTAATGAAACATTTGGATGAAATGAGAGATGTGGGTAAGTTCCCAGAATCTGATTATGAAATCCAATGCAAGATTAATGAAGAGTTAGGTCGTAACAAAGCCGACTCAAAAGAATTTAAGTAGCTTAATTACGACAGCTATTTAATAGGTTGTGTTTACGTAAGTAAATGCGTTTTATGAATCACTTAATATATTAGGAGTAATAAATATGAGTGGAAACTTTGACCCAAGTGAGCAAGAAACTAAGGAACTCTTGCCTACTAATGAGACACCTGAGAGTGCTCACATTCCTGACACTAACGCCGACCCTGAAGGCGTTGAAGCACGAAGTGTAAAAGCTTCAATCAGCCTACCTGACTTTTTCCACGTGAATTACAGGTTGGACGACACTGGTAACCCAACATTCAAAGCTGATGTGGTTGCTAAAATCATGGCTATCTTTGACCAAAAGGTTGGTACTTCACCAGTCTTCAGTGAAAAAGAAGGCTTCGTTTCAATAGATGAGCAAAGAGCTCAATTTGAAGAATCAGTTAACAACATCGTTGTTGGCTTTCAAGAATTGACTATCGTTGACCCACAGTCAACTGGCTTGTCGTTCTTGCAATTATGCACCAGAACTTGGGCAGAATTTGCAAGTATCTCTTACGATTATCAAACAGCTATGGCTAAACAAGGTGATGAAATCCCTGATTGGTTGGTCGAGCGTGAACAAAAGATGTTTGACCTTGGTCGTAAGGCAAGAATGATGTCTATGGCTCTTACAGACCTTGACCATTCGTTTGGCTTGAAACAAGTCTCAATCCAAAAAGAAAGAGTTCAGTCAGCAGTTGAGCAAAGATTGCAAAGACTTGCTGAATGGAATTTCAAACAGTATGCAGATACTTCTGGAAAAACAGCACAAAAACTTAATGGTGCGACCAAAGAGCATATGCAATCTATGTTTGATAGCGCGTAAGCTCAGTTACGCGTACAAAGTCCTAGCTAGGTCATTTTTTTATTTTTCCCTAGCTAGGCACAGAATTTAAAGTCCTATCGTAACTTAGATTGTTATCTAGATAACTTGCAACGGTTATACCTACTAAGTTGCGATAGGCACAGAATTCGGCTCGCAATCCATAAGAAAGTCGAAGTTTAAGTAGAGAGCCGAATAGGTTCAAAATAGACCTTTCATATACTGCTTAAACTTCGCATTAATTAATACAGGAGAAGATATGCATCGTAGTAATCTACCAAGACCTTTTTCCAAAGGCCCAAGAACAGGAGACCGCAAGGTTATTTCATCAACTATAGTCAATGGTAAGACTGTGCACCAGCAAGTTATTTACTGTGCTAACGGTCAGTCAATTACCCGACACGAAAAGAAATAGTTTTTTTGTGCGTGCGTGCTCGTACAAACACGCCTCCGGCCGCCTTTGGGCACCGCACTGCGTGCGTGCCGTCGGCCCGCCTACGGCGATTTGTACCTTCGCTTGCTCGTGGGCCGTGAACCACGCAAAAAATACGCTCTCGGCTGAGCGTATCTTTTTGCTGGATTTGTGCGACAAGTTAGTAAATAAAATTTAATTAAACATATTCGTTCGTGCGAGCTACAACGCTCGCACATTCACGGAGAGTATGTATATGTAGGAGTAAAAATATGTCATTTTTACAAAAATTATTACCTAGTAAGTTGGGTATATTTAATAAATTAGGAGTTATTATGGCTACAAGAATGTTTAGAGCTACTTTTGTAGATTCTTTTTCACATAATACTATTGTAGTGGAGTTTGAAGCTCCATTTCCAGTAGATGAGCAAGTTGATTACAAGAAACTTGCGATTGAAAGACTGGGTGAAATGATACGAAACGATCAAGTGAAAGTTCGTGACATTGAACCCATTGAACTATAACTATTTGATAAGAGGAGTAAATTATGTCAAATACAACAACAATGCAGACCGTTACAGCAACGGATCTCAAACAGGAGATACGCGATAACATGCGTATTGGACTTAACACAATGATCTGGGGCGGGCCCGGTATTGGTAAATCAGAAATACCACAACAAGTGGCTGATGATCTCAATGTACCATTACTAGATTTTCGTGCCAATCTATTCGACCCTGTCGATGTTCGTGGTATACCACGAATCGTTGACAATGAAAAATATGGTGCGATGACTTCATGGGCTCCACCAGATATTTTCCCTACCGAAGAAACGCATGGCCCCCGTGGCTTGTTCATGATTGATGAACTACCAACAGCACCACCTGCTACACAGAATGCGTTTCTACAACTTCTACTAACTCGTCAGGTTGGTAACTACAAAATGCCTGATGGTTGGTCATGTCTTGCCGCTGGTAATCGTCTAACAGACGGTGCCTCGGTATACCAAATGCCCTCACCTGTAAGAAACAGGTTGATGCATTACGAACTCGAACCTAGCTTGGATGCTTGGTGCGAGTGGGCGATAAAGAATGAAGTCAATACTACATTGGTTTCCTTTATGCGTTACCGTCCTAACCTTTTGTACAGTTTCAAAGCTGATGAGTATGCTTTTCCTACTCCTCGAAGCTGGTCATTCGTCGACAAGCGTTTGAGACTAACGAAAAACATGGATGATTCAAGATTATTCTTTGGTATTGCTGGTGCTGTAGGCACTGGTCCTGCTGGAGAGTTTCTTGCGTTTGCAAAAATTGCAGACAAGTTGCCAGATATTGACAACTTGATTGCTAATCCTAGTGCATACATGCCATCGGAGGATCCGGCAGTGTTGTATGCACTTACAGGTGCAGTGGCTTCTAGAGCGGAACCGGCCAAACTAGAAAACATTATGAAACTTAGTAAAAAGATACCTACTGAGTTTCAGGTCGTTTTAGTCAAAAGCATGCTTGCAATTGACAAAGCGTTATTTCAACTACAAGCAATACAAGACTGGGTTAAAACTAACGCAGATGTTGTATTGTAAACAACGGAGAAAATTATGGCTACAGTTCGTATGTCAAATAAACTAACTGCTGATCTCTGCAAAGAGTATGACAAAAGTTATGTAAACACTAAACCAAAACCAGAGTACCCTGCGTCTCTAGGCGATGCTATTTATGATGTTCATGTCAAACCTATTGTTGACAGAATCAGAGATGCATCAAAACTTGATGATGTAGAGTTCTTCGATCTTAGCTCTGATGATGAAGATTCATTCTTTATCAACGACAATGAGTTACATGTAACGTTTGAAACAAAGTGTTACGATCCAAAAGATAGAGACCCTGCTCATGATGACTTGCCTTGGGAAGTTCAAAACTTGGTTAAAGAGTATGAGTGTAATACTGAAACACCAGAAATACATAGTGCAACTATGCCTCTTTCAGTAGAGCAACCATTGTTAAAAGGTAGTGCTTATCGAAGTCAATTAGCATTTAATCTTTACAAAGCACCTAAAGATGAAGCAGTACTCGAAGCTCTTGAGATATCTAAAGCAAGGCACATTTACGACATCAATAAACAAAATGAAGTCGCTAAGTTTGCCAAAATGTTGCTTCGCTTTCAAACACTTAACCAAGCATTGAAAGCATGGCCCGGTGGTGCTTTGGCATCTATGGTGCAAAAAGTTGACCCAGATAAAATGGTAACTATTCACAAGAAAGCAGAGCGTAAAGCAAAAGCTCAGCAAGACAAAGGCTTTGTCGAGCAACATGCTGGCGACTTTAACTCTGTGATTCTTGGTTCAACATTATTAGGAGATGATGACTAATGGAAGATATTAAAACAGCTTTTACTCGAGCTCGATCATCGTTGTTGTTGAAACAACCGTTCTTCGGTACGCTCTGCCTTCGATTGGGGGCGGAGTTTACCGAAGACATTCCAACAGCGGGAACGAACGGCGAAAAGCTACTAATCAACCCTACATTCTTTCTCAAGTGTACAGCTGAGCAAAGAGTTGGTTTGCTTGCTCACGAAGTTATGCATTGTGTTTACATGCATGTACTGCGTCTTGGCGAGCGTGACCCGTTTCTTTGGAACGTTGCTGGCGACTATGTAATTAATCTAGTCGTCACTGACTCTGGCATGATATTGCCCGAAGGTGGACTGCTTGATGAAAAGTATCGTGATATGACTGCCGATGAGATTTACACCACTCTGCAACAGAATGGTGGTGCAGAAGCATTGTCTGGATTGTCTGACTTTGATGGTACTTGTGTACAACCTAACCCATCTTTGACAGACAGCGGTGCACAAAGTAAACACGAAGCAGATATGCGAGTTGCAGTGCAACAAGCCGCTGAGTCTGCTAAAGCACAAGGTAAACTACCCGGTAGTTTGTCTAAGCTTGTTGATGACATTGTGTCACCTAAAGTCAATTGGAAACAAAAGCTTGCACGATTCTTGAGAAGTAATAACAAATCAGATTACAGCTGGCAAAAACCTAATCGTAGGTTCGTTGCTAGTGGTTTGTATCTGCCTAGTTTACATTCACCATGTATCGAAGAGATTGGTGTCATTGTTGACACTTCTGGTTCTCGTACTGATGAAGAACTTAATCAAGATCTAGGCGAAATATCATCTATGTTGGTTGACGCTAATGTAGAAAATATTCGCTTTATGCAAGCAGATACACATGTAACTGATGAACAGTCATTTACGCGTGAGTCAATGCCTTTGAAAGTTACAATGCAGGGCCGTGGTGGTACAGCCTTTGGGCCAGCTGTTGCAGAAATGGCAGAGAAATATCCGAGTGTCTCTTGCCTTATTTATCTTACAGACTTGGAGGCAAACGATTTTGGAGAACAACCACATTTTCCAGTTGTTTGGATAACTAATTCAGCTACGGAGGCGCCTTATGGCGAAATCATCGAAGTCAACTAAACATACAATTAAAAAGTATGTAAAAAATGGAGTTGTAGTACTTCTTGGCACACTTGCAGTTGCTATTGTATTACAACATATTCTAACGTTCATGTTACTAACTTGTTTAGTTAGTGCCATGGCTTATTTATCAATGAGGTACAACTATGCCTAGTGTAATATCAAGTATCACCACAGCTTTGTGGATACTTATCGAACTAATCCAATTTGGCTACATGGCCTATCTAATGTGGAGGGACAGAAACAATGCTACTAGTAGGAATATTCAGCGCGCTCGGTCTGCTTTTGCTAGCGCTTAAAGCTGGTGGTCGCAAAACTATCGGACATGATATTTTTGCTGATGTGCTAATTACTGCAACACTTATGGTTGCTTTTTATGGTACTTTCAGCGGTATGACTGCAGCTATGATTGGCGGTCTTACTGCTTCTCTTGTATTATTTCTTATGCGTAAGACTATGACACATCAGAAACTAAAGCTCGAGTCTGTAAACAAAAAAGCTCTTGGCTTTAACTTTGCTGTGCCAAAGTTTAAATGGGAAACTAAACAACCAGATTGGCGTAAGCACAATCAATACTCTGAGGATCAGGGTTTGTAATGTTGAGCAATAATAATAGCCATCGAGAAAAAGTAAAAACGAGGAAAATAATGAAGTTAAAAGAGAAAGCATTAGAGTGGGAAGAATGGCATGGGACATGGCTTGAATCAGCTATGAACAACTATTTTGATTACATTAGTGTAGCTTCTATTAAATCACAAGTACTTGCGTGTATTCTTGAAGAAGATGCTGCACAAGATGATGTTGCATATTTTCTGTTTCATGAACAGTTTAAAGACTATTTAAAAAGTAGAGCTGTTACGGACAAACAAAATATGTATGAAAGTCCTGATACTGTACCTACACCCGCAGTTATTGATACAATGTTTGAATTAGACATACCAATAGTTGAGGAGATGTATGAAACATTTTGCGAACACTACGGAATATAAAGAATTTGCTCTTCGTATGTACAAGAAGAATTGCACTGAACGAAATGCTTTTGGCATGGAGATTCATCCTACTTTTCAATCGTACGAAGAGTCCAACAGAGATTTCTTGAAAAAGAAATTTCGTAACAGTTAGTTGATACAACCACCTGTGGAGCCAAGTGCGGCTAGAGGTCCGACAGCGTATACGTTCTCCTAACAATCAATGCAAGATAAGTCGTTAGATTGATGTAACTGCTATAAGTAGTTAATATATATCCGACAAAACTGTAAGTTTATACTTATGATTCTAACCGGGTCAGAGACCACGCTAACTGTTACGATTAAATTAAGGAGTAATTATGGATAATGTAAACCAACCCCCACATTACAACACTGGAGATATCGAGTGCATACAAGCTATTCAAGCCTCTATGACCACCCGACAATTCCAAGGCTACTTGAAAGGTAACGTTATAAAGTATATATGGCGTTATGAATACAAGAACCAACAAGAGGACTTGCAAAAAGCCCAATGGTATTTAGCAAGACTATTAGAAACCTATGACTATGAAGGAGAAAATCATGAGCAAAAATTATCACCGATACAACAATGAAACTTCAAGATGGTGTGATTCAAACAATGTGCCGTATCAAAGAAACGGTTTTTTGTTTGGTCCTACAACCGTTGAAGATCAAATAACAGGTACTACTTTTCACACTATTAAACCTAACGTACAACTACCTGAAGGTGTAAAAGCAGAACAGATATTTAACGAAGGTGACTGGTTAATTGGTGAACACCAACAAGGTTACATTCGTTGTAAAGTTACTGGCTTTTCACCACGTGCTGGTAATCTTATTGTAGAACGTTATTACAATGACCAATGGATACAAGTAATACCAACCAAACGAGTGTTTCAATTTGTAAACAACATATCTTATATGCGACAACACGGTAGAATTTGGGGTTTTGGTACAGGCGATTGGCTTTCACATGCTACAAAACCCGTAGTTAAATCTAAAGCCGAAGGACATACTATAAAACCATGGGCGTGGTTTGCAGTACCAAAAGAATCTTTATTTAAATTAAATTTACTAGGAGTAAAAACATGAATATATTTGCTGTAAGTGCAGATCCAAGAATGGCTGCACTAGAATTGCCAGACAAACTTGTACCAAAAATGATTGTGGAATCTGCACAAATGTTATCAACTGCACATCGTGTGCTTGATGGCGACGCAAATGCAGATTTTAACAATCTGTATAAAAAAGCTTATGAGAATCACCCTTCAACTATATGGGTTCGACAAGATGGATTAAATTATTGGTGGTTGTGGATGCATGCACTAACGCTTTGTGAAGAATACAGATGGCGATTTACATCTGACGGCGACAAACCACATCACAAAACATTACAAGTAATACTTAATTTACAAGAACTGCCAAAAAATATTCCAAATGAAAAAACTAATAAATATGAAGTATTGGAAGACTTACCTTTGTGCATGCCTGAACAATACAAAGAAGAGGCTAGTAACTGGCAAGGTGTTATAGATTGTTACCAAAAGTTTGTTACACAAGATAAGCCTTACATGGAAGATGTATTTAAAGGGTATGCTCGTGCAATAACAGTAAAAGAAGCAGAGAAAGATTCTTATCGATCTTCTGACATGAATTACCCACCTACGTGGGTATCTAAGTATGCTACAGCTGAACAAAGAAAACATATTGATTTACACAAATTAATGAACCCGGAGACTACGATATGAGCAATTTAAGAAAATTATTTTATGTACAACTATTTGTTGTTGTAGTTATGTGTACTGCATGTTACATGTCTGGCATACAATATACTTTTGAAGTGGAGTTGATATGACAACAAGTAAACCAAATGGAAAACTTACAACACAACAGCTGCAACGCATTCGTGTTGCACTAAAACGAAGAGGTAAACTGTGAGCAAAACCATAACATCTATATCACAAGCTGTAATAATTGTAGAAAAATTTATACGAGATGTAGCTGATGACAAACTAGATACTGGTGACAAAGAAAAATTAGCAAAAGCTGAAAAGCAATTTGCTGAACTAGAACACGCTATGCGTATAATCAAAAACCGACTATGAAGACCAATATATCAATTGAACTAACGAACGACGAACGAATGAACCTTGGACAAAAGTTCTATAACAAAAAACAAATGATAACTAGAGCCGACCTTAACCATATAGTTAAGAAATTTATAGGTGATGTTATCGAAGCCACACCCCCCACCCCCAAACAGGTTAATGAAGACCCTTTGTTAAGCAAAGATTGGTCTAGTCTAACCCAATTAAAAAACTACTTAGAAAAAGAAGGTCAAGTAGAAATATTAGAGTTCAATGGTTTTGAACTTATTGTGCAGGACAGCGAGTGTATACACATATACACCCTGGGCGATCAGTTGTACAAAAAGAAAAAGGGCCTACCGAAGTAAGCCCTTTTTACACTTTCATTGATACTAGGAGAAAATCAACTCCTATAAGTGTAGGGTATGTTTATGCTATTGTCTAGCTAAAATAACCTATAACTGTAATTGTACCAGCAGCGCCTGTAGCAGGAGCAACTTGTACATGAATATCAATAGTATCGTCTGCAGTAAACTCAACTGGTTCGCTTGCGTCATCATCTGCACTTAGTGCACTGTAGAGCTCGATACCACCAGCTTGACCAATAGTTGAACCGTCTTTAATTGCAGCAGAGTTGGCACCAGTAGCAGACGTGCTGTTACCGTAACCAATATCTAATACAACAGCCGGCGAACCATTTG
>Ga0098038_1000785_pt1 | contig 13824 bp, 15 predicted proteins | sample 5B_taG_FD_75051 | JGI IMG/M metagenome (GOLD analysis project Ga0098038, IMG submission 75051) | Marine viral communities from the Subarctic Pacific Ocean - 5B_ETSP_OMZ_AT15132_CsCl metaG | ecosystem: Environmental > Aquatic > Marine > Oceanic | place: Pacific Ocean | collected 2015-01-08 | reverse complement strand
TACGTTAAATCGTTCAAAATACTTTCGGGGGAGTTTGTAGATGGACTGCCAGGTAGTGATGATAACTTGGGAATCAGTTTCCCTTTCTCTACCAGCGTATATCTTGTGACAAAATGAACCTACGTCCCAACCATAGTCTGCAAAATCTTTATACATCTGCTCTACTAGCGAAGTCGTCGGAACAACTATCAGAGTATTTCGTCCGCGCTCAACGTGATATCTCACAATCGAATATATCATCAGAGACTTTCCAGAAGCAGTTGGGGATATCAACAACCTTCTATTATGCTTTAAGGCATCGTATACACCTTCGACCTGATAATCTCTAGGTGGATATTTACTAACAGATGATATGTAATCTTTAACACCTTCCTTACAGATATTTGAATTAGATTCAAAAGGAAGACCATAATATTTACTATCTACAAATTCATAAGTATATCTGTGATCATCACAAAATTTTGTAACCTTATCCAACAACCCAACGTATATCTCTCCATTCTGGGTGTTGAATAGACGTATTTTTCCATCCCAATACTTGTTACGGTATTGAGGCATAAACTTTGCACCAGGTACATCAAAGGTAAACTGATCTGCTAACTCGTAGTAGACATGTGGTTCTGCTTCAACCTTTAAATATACTTCATTCTTTTTTGATATAATCAAATGAGACATAATCCATAGGATTCACCTATGAATATTTATTACATCTCCCGAAACTTATAATCCAATATCATTCTATACAGGTTATTTCTTAAACCCCAAAGTTGCTCTTGTTCTGCTGCTGGTCTCTGTGGATATCCTTCCCAAGTTTCAAGTCTTCTTTTGACACAATCATACATCAGATATATGTCATCTATACTAAGGCCAATCATATAGTCAGGTTCTTCACTGCCCTGAATCCAATCATCATCTTCGGGATTAAAAAAACTATCCATTAATTGAAACCTGCTTGGAATTTATTCCAATCAATAGCATTTTTAATTTGGAAAGTTCTATTAGAAATTGTTTTAATAACCTCCTCAAGAAACTTAAGCATCACATCATAATATCGAATTTTAAGTTCTATCGTATTTAATTTTTCATCTGCTTCCAGATATCTCTGGATAGCATCCTTTTCCCTAACTTTGTATGGAAATGGTTCTTGGACATACACCTCTGCAGGTGCTTTGCCTGTATAATAGTTATATCTTTCCAACTTTACACGATTGAAACTATCTTTTGCTTTTTCGCGAAGAAGAGTTGTTGTATTATAAATTGTATAATATTTTGAGTGTAATTGTGGAATTTTTAACGATTCATCATGTAGATTATCAGGATCTATGACAGAGTCTTTCTGCCACATCTCCTGAATTTTGTCAAGGTTCATAAAGGATTGCCTTTAGTATCTAATATATTATAGACAGTATACTTGAAAGATGCCTCTGCTGTAAAGTAGTTCACATCATTCTCTGTAGCATTGAATTGTAGAGATGTCAATGATACCGGAAATAAATCTATAAACTTAACTGCTGCTATATCTCTATAGTTACTATTTAAAATGTGTAGGGTGCCATCACAATATTGTAACTTTTCATCTGGTAATCCAGTCTCTGGATCTTTTATCAGATTTTTATACTGATCAAAATTTTGTGGTAAACCTAACCCAGTAATCCAATTATGAATAATCATATAATTTTTAAGATCTTCATCAACTAGAAAATTGATAGTAAAATCTTCATAGGATATCTCATCACCAGGAACATCTAAAATTCTAAAGGTTGTTCCTTGAAGTGCTGTTCCAAGTGAAATACTTGGTACATTTGCTGAATTTGAAAAGAAATCAACCTTTTCTTTAGTTACCAAGGTAAATTTAAATCCAATAGGAGACAGAAAGTTCCTATTTTCAATCTGGGTATCATAAAAACTACCAGTCATTATCAACCATCAATAATAACGTTATACCATTCTTCACTCATACCACTGATGATTTGATCTGCACTATCTTTATCTGTGGCATAATTTTCGTCAATAAGATGCTTAACTACCTTTTCGTAGTGTTCATGAATTTGTTTTGCTTCTCTAGGAGTTGGTTTCATTGTTCGCTCTTAGTTATGTTTTATTTATTCTTTGACAACTGTGGCATTTTTAAACCCACCATTAGTTCCATCTGGATTTGGGAGCATAGCATCAGCACTTGCTTTTGATGTATAGACCTTTCGCTCCGAATAATCATCAGACCATTGATCTCCATCAACATGATAAACTTCAACAGATGGCATTAATGCACTTGACTTTTTTATGTAATAATTCGCCATTTTTTTTAGTTTTTAAATATTTAGACAAAAAAAGGGATCCCGAAGGATCCCTGAATAAGAGTTGTAATCCGATGGATCACATGAGGTTCTGAACCTTGACTCTTCTGTAGTAGCGGTTGGAGTTAACCTTAAGGCGACCAAGTCCTGCGGTAGTTCCTTCAGCGAATGGGTTAGCAACAAGACCATAACGGGTCTTGAATCCAATCTTGGGCTGGAAGGTGTTCTCGCCAACTGCACGAACCATCTGAAGAGGAACGTATGGGCAGTAGAAGAGACCTGCGTCATAAGGTGAAGAACCCTTATAACCAACAACGTAGTACTGGTTAGCAGCAACGTTTGCAGAATAAGGATCGATGTATACGCGATACTTACCTTGGAGAACACCAGCGAAGGTGTTACCAGCATCATCAACGTTAAGGTTAGCGTTAAGTGCAGGGGTGTAATCAAGTACACCAGCCATGGTGAGTGCGGAAGCAACGTCTGCAGAGCAGAGGATCATGTTGCCCTTTCCTCTACGAGTTCTTTGTGCGATTGCGTTTGCATCGCGCTCGATTTGGAAGATAAGACCCTTGAACTTCTCAACGCTCCAACGTCCGTTGGAATCGGTGTCAAGGTCAAACTCACCAGCGGTAGCAACGTTTGCTTGTGCGCCAGATTCTGCTGCCTTGTAGATAGTTCTGATAACTTCGCGGTTGATCTCAGCAAGAATCTCAGTGGAGAGAATGTTTGCGAGTTCTGCTTCAGCGTTCAGACCGTGGATAGCGCGAAGATCCTGAGCAAGCTCAAGGCTGTACTCTGCCTTCAGGGCGCGTGACTTAGCAGTAACAGTAACTTTCTCGATTGAGAAAGCCATCTGGTTGAAGTCATTGCTGCCTTCGCCAAGTCCTTCAGCGTCCTCTGTATCCATACCCTGACCGACTCTGTAAGCGAGTTGGGTGGTGTTGGAATCTGGGCTGAGAAGTCCTGGGTTAGTACCAGACTGTGCGGTTGTACCGAAACCAACGGAAGCTCCGTCGGAACCAGATACATAACCTGAACCAAGTTCCGACTCTGCAGCAGAAGAATCAGAACCAGAGAATCCGGTATCTACTTCGTCGAAGAATGTTTCGTCACCAGATTGGTTCTTATAACGTGAACGCATCGCGAAGATGAGTCCAGTAGGTCCGTTCATTGGTTGAACGCCTGCGAGGTCATATGCGACCAAGTTAGGCATTGAACGGCGGATAAGGCTGATTAGAACAGGGTCAAAACCAGCGGTTGGCGAACTTGCGCCAGCTGAGAAACCTGCGGTTGCTCCAGAGGAACCGGTTGAGTTTACAGGTGCTTCAGAAAGGAAGGACTGCTCTTCGCGAGTCTCTCTTTCTTGGTTCTCTAACAGGATAGCGGTAACAGCTCTACGGTGGGAATCCTTAATAGGATCCATTCCTTCGTAGTCTAGTACTGGTGCCCACTTCTCCTGCAGTTGTTCAGAATTGAACATTTGCATTTGAATTTACCTCTTTAAAAAAGTTAGTTTGATTGGGATAATTTAAAAATCACTTTTTAGCGACTCTGCTGAGAGTCTGAAGATATGCTTCCATAATGGAACCAGCTTCAGGTGCAGGGGTAGTAGTCTGCTCTTCAGTCGATTCTACAACTGCTTCAGCAGCTTCTCTTTGAGTACTAGATGCACTTTCTGAGAAATATGAATTTCTTAGGGTGACTAGTTTCTCACGATAGGTCTCTTCACTATCAAACTCAACATTTTCAGCAAGGGAAGCGAGCTTCTCTTTCTGAGTGACTGCAAGTCCTTCAGCAACTTCTGCAAAAATTACATCAGCGGAGGATTCTGCTAATCTACGATTCAAACCGATATTCCTTTCGATTTGCTCGTTGAGTTTAGACTCCATTTCATCTAGTTTATCTACCATGCTCTCGATTACATCATATTTTTCTTCAGGGATTGATACATAATGTTCTTCAAAAAGACTCTTCATTCCGTTGAGGAATGATTCGGTCATTTCGGTCTTGAGACCGTGCTCAATTGCAAGTTGATTTTCTTCTAACCATTCTTGAGCAACATACTCAAGATACGAATCTACACGTTCTGTGAGTTCGGTCTTAACAGCAGCAACTTCTTCAACGAGTTGCTCTTGGTATTGAGATTGAATCTGCTCTTTGACTTCCTCAACCTTAGTTTTGATTGCGGTTTCAAAGATTGTACGTGCTTTGTCCTGGAATTCCTCGGAAAGTTCTTCACCAGAGAACAGAGCAGCAACGTCTTCTTCGACGCTGAATTCTGCTTCGATGGTTTCTTCTTGAACTTCTTCCTCGGTTTCGTCGGTAGCTTCAGCAACCACTTCTTCTTCGGTAGTTTCTTCTTCGGAAACTACTTCTTCTTCGGTGGTCTCTGCTTCAGAAACGATTTCCTGATCTTCTTCGACTTCCTCGGACTCTTCTTTCATTCCAGCGGGCATTGCCTCTGCTGGTTTTGCGCCCTTATTAACGACATTCTTTACCTGTGCGAGACTAGGTGAAGATGCAGTCTTTAGTGCTGCTGAATCGTCGTCGGGACGATAGTTTTCAGGGGTAGGGCCGCCAAGATCTTCAACGCTTGGTTGACCATCAGGTTTACCTGTGGTTAACTTCTGCATTGGCTCAGCAGCAGCAGCCCCTTTGGTTACTGCGTTTTCCATTTCTTGTAAATTGCTACCAACGGACATGTGAACTTCGATTAATTATTAATCTTTATTTATTTATATTATTAGAGATTTGCTAAGAAATCCTGGAACAATTGTAATTTTTGTTCTTCAAGTGCTTTTTGATCCACAAGAGTATTAATTCTCTTCTGAGTCACTTCTGCGAGTTGTTCGCGAAGAATTCCTCCTTCCCAAATCCACTCTTTTCCTTCCATAATTCCTGACACAAAAGCATCAGGTGCAGAAGGATCGGCAACGATATCAGCAGCAGTTGCTAACATGAAATCTTCACCTACAATTTTACATCCTGTATGATCTTCTTTAATGGAACCAACTCCACGAGAAGAAACTCCAAGCATAACTCCTTCACCAATCAAGGATTGTGCTATTCTACCCATAGGGGTATCAAGAAGTTGTGCTTTTCCTCTAAAATTATTTCCCTCTTGTTTTAGAGAAACAATCTTATGCGAAACGCGATCAAGGTTGACAGTAGGTCCGTCAGGATGACCTAATTCACCAAGGGCACGTCCCTTAGCTACAAAATTCTCATTATATCTACCAACTTCACGGGCAAGGGTTTCGGTAGGATACATTCTACCGTTACGGTTTTGAATGCCTCCCTGAAGGAAAGTTCCTTCAATAAAACACTTCTTACACTTACCTTTTCCTTCGGTAATAAATTCGACTTTTGAAATTTCTTCTGTGATAAGTTTCATCTTCTTATGCGGTAAATCCTACTTTTGCACCCAATACACCAGCATTTGCGGCAAACACACACTGGGTGGGATTTTTTTCAAGATATTCTATAGACCCTGATGGCATCGTAAATGAACCAACAACATCACCACTTCTTGTTTCAACAACAGTAACAAGATGATTGCCACTATGTGTATTAACTAAACGAACAACAGTTGCCTCAGTAAAACTAACAGCAGTACCAGTTGTTGTAGGCAGAGCTGCCTCTGCACCTTTACATAAAGTTCTTGCCATCACTCCTCCGATTCGGCTTCTGTTTCTACTTCTGTTTCAAGATCAAACATAGAATTTCCAACTTCAGACCTTTTGTTTTCTACAGCACTAGCTGCTTTATTAAACAAAACATCCTTAATTTTGTCGCTAATATCCGATGCCGAAGAATCGGTAGCAATCAAATCGATAACATCTTCCATGAAATTAATTGTATAGGTATATTTTTTATTTATATCTCTGCTGTTTTAGTATCCTTTTGTAGATCTGCATCAGTAAGTTTACCTGCAGTATCATCTGGATCTTCATCCACAGGGATATCGCCCAATAATTCATCACCACCTGGTAATGGTTCACCAGTAATTGGATCTACTGAATTGGGGTCAGGAATAATTCCTGCAGCAATTTCTTTTTCAATTTGCATATCAATTTCCTGCATTTCAGTATCAGTTTGACGTAAAATCTTACGACGAACATAATCAACAGAATAATACTTACCAATATATGGTTCAATTGTTGCTAGGGTTCCTAGACGCTCATTCATCAATTCACTTTCTTTAAGTTCTGCGAATTGATTATCATAAATGAAATCATATTGAATATGATCTGAAATTTTTTCCCAATCTTCTGGTGTGATGATATTTTTAAGAATTAGTTGCGTTTTCAGCATATCGCTGAATATATTTGCAAATCTTTTTCTTAAACGTCCAACAAATTTGGTAAATTTGAGTTCATCTCTTAAAATTTCTGATGAACGACCAAGATTAAATCCACCATCACTAGCAATTCTAGATTCGGGAACAGCAAGTGCTCTGTATAGTTTCTTTTGGAAATATTCAATATCAGAGAGTTCTCCTAGGTTCTGACCGCCTGGGAGTGTTGTGATTTCAGTACCACGACCACCCTCTCTTCTAGGTAACCAGAAGTCTTCCATCATGGACATGAATTTGCGATCATCTCTGATCTCACCAGTCTGTGCATTATAAACCTGCTTATTTCTATAGCGGTTCATAACATCACGAAGATATTGTTCTGCCTTAACTTTTGGCAGGTTACCAACGTCAATGTAGAAGATTCTACGTTCTGGTGCTCTTGATAATCTGTAGATAACAAGAGAATCCTCAATCATTCTAAGTTGATTGAGTGCCTTAATTGCTTTATGAAGGTATGAAAGAATTGAACCTTTATTTCTGTCTACAAGACCAGAAGTGACATAAGTAACGGTATCTTTTGCCATTTTGATACCTTTTTGTCCTGCTGCACCCGAAACCATTCCTACTGGAAAATTTGGTTTTGGTGAATATACAAAATATTCTTCAATCTCTGGGTATAAAACTTTACTTGTTTCTGTTGTTCTTGAAAGATCTACACCTTGTACGCCTTTATTTACTTTTTTTTCTTGACGCACAAACTTCATCTTCATAGGATCAATATATCTTAACTCTTTGATCCCTTCTTCTGGTTTTTTTAAATCAATTACTTTGTGGTAGTATATTTTACCGTCGACATACCAATTTCTAAAGATCTCATGAGATTTTTTATCAAAATCTAAAAGTTCTTTAATATATCTAAATTCTTTTCTAATTAAATCTTTTAATTTATCGCTAGCATTAATATTTGAAAGTTCAATTTCTACGGGAGAATCATAAAGGTCGCTAACAATTGCTTCATTAACTACATCTTCAATAGCATTATCCACCTCTGGGTGAATTGCCATTTCTCTATATCTTTTTATTAATTCGTGTTCGTTTCTATATGCACCTTCAATATCAACATAGGATCCATAGAATCCACTTGCTATAAAATTATCAACCCCGTCCCCATTATTAGGGGGAACGGGGGATATTTCAGATTTTGATTTTGATTCACTAGGCTCAATAGAAAATCCAAAGAGTTTTGTCATCTTATAATTTTACTTTGTTATTTTAACTATTTATCAACTTACTGATGGGTAAGATGAAGAATCTCCACCTGCACCAACAGTCCAGTAAAGAACTTGGAACTCAACAGTGAATTCTTCAATAGTATCAGTGGTATCCATTGAGAGTGGAATTTCAGAAACATTCGTTGGGAATAGTCCAATGAAATTGTAAGTTCTTAAAGTACCACCATTTCTATCCAATTGATTAACAACTGCATCAGCAGTATAATCGGTTGGATTAACTTCACCAGACCCATTAGTAAGTCTGCTGATGCCATTCATCCACTGTTCCATTGCGGTTCTGATTTTGAAATCAGCATCGTTGAGAACAGTAACAGTCCAGGTATCGAAAGTTCTTTCGCCAGCAACCTTGAGAATCCTTCCACGGAAAGGAACCTCAACAGGAGTGATATTTGATGCAGGCAGGTTTGCTGCCTTCACCATGAAAGGAACTTTATCTGCAACTCCAGATTCGGAGATCTCAACATTTTCTGCTGCTGGAGTTGCAGCATTACTCATGAATTGGAAATCACTTCCAGTTGCATTTGGAAAATTTAATTCAACCTCAAACAGATTAGGGCGTACACCCCCACCTGTTAGGTTAGATTTAAATTGTGAAATTGTTCTAAGTGCCATTGTTTTTAATCCTCGTTAGTAATTTTATGTTCTTTAAAGTAAATCAGTTTCCAACCACTTCTGAGAATGAGACACCAGATCTGGTGGCAACGAATGTTAGACCAATGAAATTAATTGATCTTGAAGGTTTGATGTAGATATCAGCAACAAACTCATTGGAATCGACCACTGCTGCTGTATTATTAGTTTCATCACAAATTAATCTGAAGTCAACAATACCACGCTTTGCTTGAATATCTCTGAGGAATGGTTCAACAGCGTTAACAAAAGAACTTCTGGTTAAGGAGTCATTAAATTCAAACATGACATCTCTTCCAGCACCCTTAATTGCTTCCTGAAGGAAGATAAACAATCTACGAACATTGATTCTATCAAATGCTGATGATTTGTTAAGAGCAGTTTTATCACCAAATAGTGTGATACCGCCACCAGGTGTAGTGATAACTGGATTAATCCTTGCAGAATAAAGTCTATCTCTCTGGAGTTGACCTGGATTGTATGCAAGTTTAGCAGCATTTAAAATTCCACCTCTAGCAGTTCCTGCTGGAGAATACCATGGGAATAGTAAAGCGTCATTTCTAGCACAGCATCCTGCAATATCACCATTTAGTGGGATATAACGGAAGGTGTCCGCAAATCTATCGTACATATACTTGTACCCACTATCGAGTACGCCATATGAAGATGAAGGAACTGATGAATAGAAACTGAGGATATTATCAGTTGCATCAGCGGTACTCTTAACGGTGTATCCGTTACCAGATGTTGTGAGAATTTCAGATCTACATGGAGAAACAAATGCGAGTGCATCTTTTCTCTGTTCTGCAATAGCAATTACTTTACTTGCAAGTGCCTGAGCTGCTGCCCTTTCGTAACCTGCTCCACCCATAAGAATGAAGTTAACAGCATATTCTTCAGTATTAGCAAATAGATCATATCCCGCTGCTAGATCACCAACTCCTGCTGATAATGCGCCAGTAGCATCAATATCAGAAGTACCATCATAATTTAAACCACCACTAAGTGTTACTGTGGTATTTCCAGTAGCACCAAAATCAATATTCAGTGTATTTTGATCCCATGCCATGTCTGTGGAATGGTTAAATGTACCACTTGCGAATCCAGTGGTTACGATACCTGCAGGTTGTCCGCCAGCAAAGATAAATTCAGATCCTTCTGCGGCATACTTTCTCCAATAAGAGGTTGCACCAGCAGAGTACTGAGCATCCTTTGCTTTGGAAAGACCAACGTGCTTCTCAAGAATAGTTCCTGCGTTGCCAGTTACATCTCCAGTATCATCAATAACAACAACGTGCAGTTCATCAAATCTTGAACCTTTATCTGCAGCGTATGTTGAGGTGGAAGGTCTTTCTGCAAGACTGTTCCAAGAAATTTCGCTATTTGATAGCGTGATTGATTGATTATCGTACCAATCTTGCTGAGTGGTTCCAGTTGCCGATACCCAAGCAGTTGATTGTCCTGCGGTATGGAAACCAATAGCACCATCTCCTGTGAATGCGTAAGTTCCTGTTGGTTGATAGTCAACTTGCGTTGCTGTTCCAGCAGCAGAAACATGCTCGATAACTTTAACTGAAATCTGAGTAGCAGATGCTTCTGTAACAATGCCTTTCAAGAATCCATCAAGTGCTTCTGTTGTTCCAGCACCAATTTTTGTTTTTCCAATCATTGATTGGGTAACACCCATACCAACAGTAACAGGAACGCCAGTGCCAAGACTATCAAGTCCCGAGAAACCACTGAGAATTTGATCTGCTTTTGCGTCAATAAGTGCTACTTTAATACCGTTTCCCCAAGAACCTGGATTTCTTGCGGCAACTGTTACTCCAGAGATTACGTTCTCGTCATATCCGAGATTTACATAATCTTCATAACTTCTAATTTTTGGTGCAGATCCTGAACCTGCAAATGCGTTTTTGAGGTCGCTATCATCAGATCTTACAACCTGAAGTGCTCCGCCATATGCAAGATACGAAGATGCTACCAACCAAGTTTCATAATGATTATCAGTTGCATAAGGACTTCCGAAAGTATTTAAAAGTTCCTGCTCATTGTTAATTAGAACTGGCTCGTTAACTGTTCCTTTTTCAAAAGGACCAACAATAGCGCCAATGCCTTCGGCAGTTGGATCAACCCTTCCAATGGTTAAATCAACTTCCTTAACAACAATGCCAGGAGATGCTAAGTTTAATGGCATCTTTACGTTCTCCGTATCCAAATTATCTGAAATTATTTATTAAAAAGGGTATTTTCAACGGGGAAACAGTGTGTGAACATCTACCAATCAGGATATTCCCAAGTATTCTTTATTTTATTTGTTTTTCTACTTTTTAAAACTCTTTTTTTGGTGCAATCTTTACATTCATATGAATATGCTGATGGACCACTACCTTTTCTAGTTTTATAATAACCATCAATCAAATCTTTTATTTTTTCGCATGTTCGACACTTTCTTTGTTTGAATATTAGATGCTCTAGTTCAAACTCTTCGTCGAAGTCCATTACATATAATCCCACATATAAGAACGATCACCATATTCATCAGCATACCACGTTTCACCTTCACTATCAGTAAAAGTGGACTCATTAAATCCATCGGCAATAAAACCGAATGGTGCCATATCTTGTTCTATTTGATTTTTTTGTTCTTCATATAATCTTTTACGAATATCATTATCTGTCATTTCTTTAAAATAATCTTGTGCAACTAACCATGCAAATATAACAAGGCACATTGCTAAATCATCATTACAACCTTCTTCTGCCTCAAAAGAATTATGTTTCTGTGCAAAAGTTGTTAATTCTGAGATGATATCATAGTCGCAAGTTAATAATTTATCATCTTCTAATAAAGTTTTTAAATTTGAGCAACCTAATTTTTTAACCGCAGCAGTTGTTCTAACTCCAAGTTGCGATTTTTTACCACTAAATCCAGATCCAACAATTTGACCTGCTCTTCCTCTCATGGAACACATGAGAAGATTTTCATTTTCTAAATCAAAATGTAAAATACTTGCTACCTGATCACCAATATCATTTACTTCAACTAAAACAAACGAATTATTATATGCTCTTGCAACTTCATCAATAACACTCGGAAACAACATCGGTTTGATTTCATTGTTCCGATATTTTGCTACTACCTTATATGGGAATTCTGTAATATCAAACACGATAAATGCAGAATAATCATTGCCCAAACCACGAGCAACGTCAACAGTAATGAGGTAGTTATGGGATTCTTGCGGGTCCTCATAGATATCTAAACCAGCATTTTTTTGAATAGGTTCATCATAAACCAAATTTCTCAGTTTGGCAGGACTGATAAGAGTATTAACAGATCCAAGAAATTCACATTCAAATTCAACTTTAAATTGCTGTTCTGAAGTATTTGCAATAGTTTGTTCTTTCCACTCTTGATCTCTACCAGGAACTTCAGACCAATGAACATCCGTTGGGATATATTCATTCTTACCTTTTTCAGAATCGTGCCACATGCGGTAAAAATGATTCATACCCCTAGGGGTGGAAACAATAATTACCTTTGTGCTTTGTCCAGAAGAAATAGTAGGATAAACAGAGGCAAAGAAGTCATCAGCAATGTGATTCGGGATGAAAGCGAACTCGTCAAGAAAGATGACATTATAGGATCCGCCTCGGACAGCAGATGATGAAGTAGAGTTAGCTGAAATTTTGGAGCCATTTTCTAATTCTAAAGAACCCTTGTTCCATGCAATAATACCCTGTTGCATCCATTTTGGCAAGTTTTCATATGCCAGTTGTAATCTTTGTAGTAAATCTCTTGCGGTGGATGCTTTGTTTGCCAATATAGCTAGGTTTACATTATCGTTGAACACCGCATAATGTAACAAATATGAAACACAGGTTGTAGATTTACCTGTCTGCCTAGGCATTTTACAGATATTAAATCTATTCTCATGGAAATTTTTAATTAATTTCTCTTGGAATGGGTACATATCAAAAGGTACAAGACCATGATCCAAGGAAACAATTTTAATATATTTTTTTGCAAAATAAACCGGATCATCCTTACATTTAAGGAATTCAACGATCTTATCTTCAGTCCACTCAATCTGAGTATTTGCTTTTTTTAGGTTAGGATTACCAAGATAAATTTCACTCATACACTAACCTCAACAATTCCAGCGTTTACGTGCTTTACAAATTTTCTTATCTGGGGTCTTAGTACAATCGATATTATGCATATCTTTTTGACCCTTAGAGCGAGAGCAGAAAGACTTGCGTCTCTTTGAGTCCTTACTTCCCTTCTTTAACTTGGATGGTTTTGTTGTAACAGCAGTTTGCAACTTTGAACCTGGATTTTCACGCTTGTAGGCATTAACAGAACTTTGACTCATGCCATCAACACCGTCTTTGCGGTTTGATTTCTGCCAATCTTCCATAAACTGACTGAGAGTTTTATCACCCTCATATCCTGCTTTTACACAACGATTGTAAGTCTTACCAAAGAGTTTTTGAGTTCCTGCTTTTTTGTAACCCTTCCAACACTTCTTTGCTTCATCAACATTTTCTTCTGAGATACCCGCTTTTCTGAGTCTCTTTGCTTGACTTTTATGCATCTCAACTGCAGCATCTAATTCTTTGGCAATTTTCTTCACATTCTTAGGTGTGACACACTTTTCATCAAGCATTCGACTTCCAATACCATCCGTTGCTTTGAGTGGTTCTGGTTTAATAATATCAAAAGAATCTATCTGAAGTGCTTTAAAATCATCTCTCCAGTTTGAGAAATCATAATCTTCTTTTTTGATTTCTGGTTCTATAGGTGTTCTGAATGGATTTGTACCACCACCTTTTGGATCGTATCTCTTGTTTAAATCCTTTTTACGTTCTTCTGGACCATCTAAACGACTTCTTTCATCAAGTTCTACTTCTTCTTTCTTGGTGGAATTACCCCAGTTGGCGGCACCAACCTTACGGCATTTTACGAGAGCACCTGAAGCATAAGCAGAAGGCCACACAGAATAACGAGACTTGACCTTATGATAACAAGCATCTTTCTTACCTTCATCTACAAGGTTACCTTCTGGTTCAAATGAATTTTTTTGAGTCACGATTTTTGCTGCTCCTTTTCTATCGGGATTTGGATCTTCTCTGCGCTTTTTAGCAGCTCTTTTATCTCTTTCATCCTTACTCATTGCAGCACGATCATCTGCATCACGGCAATATGGTTTAGTTGTTTGTCCTGGTTGCTTTGCACAGGGTTTTCCGTCATACTTTCCACCAGCTTGTTTCCAACCACCACCTTTAAACCAATCACGAAGTG